>Ga0056128_1005788_pt1 | contig 15556 bp, 6 predicted proteins | sample WorMetLIZISLAND2_FD_71113 | JGI IMG/M metagenome (GOLD analysis project Ga0056128, IMG submission 71113) | Marine gutless worms symbiont microbial communities from Max Planck institute for Marine Microbiology, Germany - Olavius geniculatus... ...
TAGGCTGCGCGAGACGTGATCTGAATGATCTGATATGATTGATATGACTGTTTATATTTAGCCTAGTTTCCGTTTCTTGCTTGTTGTTGTTTGTTTTTGTTTTTTTTCTTTGCTGTCATTGAATGACGAATAAAGTTGTATATATATATAATGTCGACATCAGAAAGTCAAAATCAGAAAAAGCCATGTTGCAGCGAAAAGGCGTTTATCAGCAATGGCAAAGCAGAATGAAAAACTTATTTAGCACATTTTCTGCTGATCAGTTGACTGATGATTTTTAGGCTCAAAAAGATTTTGCCGCCAAAATGTCATTTTTTTGTTTGTCATAAAATGTAAATTTCATCAAAAATTTCTCTAAAAATCCCGAATTTCGGCAATTTTCGCCATCTGAAAATAAGACTTTTCAGCAGTGCATAACTGTAACTATTGCTAGCTAATTCTGTAAAGTCTTGCCAAAACAGTTTCGAGGCTTCTGGTTTTCACTTATTTTTTTGTTAGTCAAAAAATGCAAACTTTGTCAAATACTATGCGATAAATCCCAAATTTCGCCATTTTTTCGCCATCCAAAATTGAGTGTTTTTTATTATAAATAGGCTTCAAGAAATTTGGCCGCCAAAATGCCATTTTTCGTTTGTTACAAAGTAAAAATTCAGCAAATTTGGTCAGAATTCTTCCAAAATCAATATTTTCACACACACCTTTATTCGCCGCTATAATCCGCTGCATAACGCATGCAAATATTCGGGACGTTTTTTGGGCCTCCCGGTACTGTATCACAAAAACTTTTCCACGTGGGCGTGGAAGTGGTTTTGTAGTAAGGAAGTTTTCGACGTTTTTTCTTCGTAGAGACGGTTGGAAAAGTTTTTGTGATACCGGGAGGCCCAAAAAACGTCCCGAATATTTGCATGCGTTATGGTTTTGTCTTAGCGAGAGTTTTGTCGTAAAGGAGGTTTGTCGTAGGTGGGGGGTCTTTTCGTGAAGGGGTGGAGGTCGTACACTCATTTACAGAGCATCACACGCATCAGCCGTCATTGTCTTTTAATTACAGCATCAGAAGCAGCAGCAGCAGCGTAGGCGGCGACAGCAGCAGCAACAATAACTTGGACGGTGTTACAGCAAACGACGTCATTTAGCGCCTAGTTCAAAGCAGCCAGTGCAGCTGTCGGACTAGCGGGCGGGCAACGCGGCTAATTGTGACAAATCTCGACTTAATGCTGTCTGGCCGTTCTCGCGCCATGCATTATTGAGCAAAACGGCTCAGTAAGCCAAAGCTTTGATCGCCTATGTTGCCTGGTCTACAGGGGCCGAGGTGCTTGTCCAGGCTGGCCGCGCCTGTACAAGTTGATCTGCGCGGTCAAATCGTTTTCGGGTCGACTGATAACGAATGCTTCTGACACGCCAAGTGTAATTGTCCAATTGTCTGAACGTCATCGGTACATTATAGCTCTGCTTCGACAAACGGAAAACTTAAAAAATTAATGAAACCTAAATCGTTGCTGTTTCAACAAACGTTTTATCTCTTTAAATTGTTAAAATTCGGACATATCGTTAGCTTCTATTTTAGGTTTTAGGCATTGTGTTGTAAAACACTTGTAATTCATATAAGTTGTTTTCATTTGATTAAAAACGGCCACTAAATAGTGGCCGCGTGATCTTCGAATAACATACACGTAAATTAAATCGATGGTAAATGACTATCAACTCGATGCTAGCCTAAAACATGCATAGAATGAACGGATGAAACATCTTCATTATGTGTTGCAACATGGCGGCTGAATTGAAAAGTGACAAAATTAATGTGTCCGGTGATTTCTAATAATAGACCTAAAATCCAATACCTACAGTATAATGTCTAAGTACCGCAAAGTAATCAAAATAATATTCACGGATCGTGACAGCTGATCTAAGCACAGATAGAACGACGACAGATCATCGGATGGCAGTTATGGCGTTTCAATTATTGGTCGTCAATTGGACGTCTAATGAACGGGATAGCCTGAGTGAGCCGTGCCCATGCCTATCACAGTGAAGCTATCTGGAGACGGTCGTGACACATCAGTGTTTCCGGCGCTATAGCTACAGCGGTGATGGGCGCGCGTGGCCGCATCGTTCTATCTACCAACATCATCTTGCGTCGTCGAAACACCGCGCGCGCACTCACTTCGAATCTGTAATTATTCCAGAGACGCCGAGTGCGTTATCGTCGCAAGACGAGATCGCAGAATGACGCCGAGAAGTTATGGTATAGCACAGTGGCGTAGCCAAAATCGGAATGTGGAGGGCGCACTTGAGGGGTAAAATGTGCGGAAAGATGTTCCCTTCTCATCAGGAAAAGGGTCTGGTAACCAGAAAATTTTCCGATTTTGCGTGAAAACGAAGTGTTTTCGTTCATTCTGGCATTATTTTGAGTATGTGTGTAGGCTTTTGTCCCCACTGTTTCGCTATGGCTACGTCAGTGGTGTAGCTCAGCAGTGCTACGGAACGCCACCTGCCGTGTGGGATCACACGATATGGTGTTACCTGTCGTCCAAAGACAGGTGAATGCGCCCCGCCATGACCAGTCATTGCCAAGCAGGCCGCGGTACTCGATTTACCTATACACCCGATGAGACGAAAGGCTAAGTTGATCTTATGGTAACTAGTCCGCAGATAGTCACCCATCCATTCATGTGTACTAGTATAGTTAACTAGTAGGAACTCACGACGATCGTTAAGTCTGGCGTCCTAGCCGTTAGGCCTATAATTATCTACGCCACCAAATGCTCAATAATACGCCTGACCTGTTAGTCCTATACCTATACGTACCAACCAAGATGTCCCGGTCCGCGAATCAAAAAAAGCGACCATGTAGAGTGTGGCAAGAATCAGTGTCGAGCCGTTCGACCCGCTCTAAGCGCGCTTGCACTTCCTTCATTCGATCTCGTTCGTCGATAGAACTTTGCCGCCCGTCGCCGCCGCCGCAGGACCGTCAAGTTATGTGCCGGGGATATCAATTTTTGCTTTACTGCCTGTCGATAAGCCGATCCAATTTTGCGTCGCCCGCCTCCCTGTCATGGCCCTATCTTCGCAGCTCTGGCCTGTCGTGTCGTCGTTGCTTCGATTCTATCGGCTTGCAGCTCTTAAACGACAGCGTCGGTCGATAATTGAGTAGTTTCGCATCACGACGTGCTGGGTGGCACTGGTTGGGTGGTCGAATGTCTGAAAGTCCATCTCGACAGATCAGCGCTCGTGATAAAAACAACTACACGCCGGTCATGCGCGCCTGCATCGGCGCTCCGACAGCTATTTGCACGGCAAATAGGTCTATTGACTATACGACGCCGTATACGACGCTGCCGAATATTATCTCAAATACAAGAAAAATCTTTCACTAGTTGTATAGAAACCATGGCTGCAAAAGATTAACATTAGCCTATATAACTAATCTTGTAGTCGTTAAAACACTAATCGATTAAAATGTTACAATCGATTAGCATTCGATTACAATTTTGGCCATCTTGACTGCCTGAAACGACTGATGACGAACGTTTTTTTAAAAATCTAATTTAATTTTGCATACGACATATCATCCAAATTTTTACTTGTGTAGTCTGTCAGAAAGCTATGTAAATCGACCATAGGTCTAACTAAATAGAAAGTAATACTATTTATTTGAAGAAAAAAAGTTAATAGGCCTATATAGCGATAAAGTCAGCACGTATAATGGCAGACACTTAGTACAACTGTAAATTGCTTTTTCCGGGGCGCTGACCCCACCGGCACTACCCACCCTGGCGACAAGGTTGTTAGCTGCGACTGTGGGATGCTGGCGTTGCGACGGTTGCTATGGTTACCCGGAAAGGGGGCTGCAGCAGCTGACTGCGGGGCGTGTGACGTCACCGAATGACGACACGTTGAGGCGGCATGCAGTCTTTCACAGTCGGGTCGTGCTATCGTTCATGTCACATGTCTGTCTGTCTGCCCGCGGAGTCTAAGCAGACACTTAATTCGAGCAAGGCGGTTTGAGTTGAACGGACAGTTTTTGCGCCGACCAGCGCGTCAGCAAAGCCCGTTCTAACACGACGAGAACCGGCACCGCAACTTATACGATCCGTTAACACTTTGCTCGTTTCTTCCAGTCCAGTTCAGTGATCGAAGACAAATCATATACGTTCAATCGGTCGGAAGTAAGAAAAAATTTATTTACACAGAGCCAGCAGGCCTATTCTGTATAGGCCTAGCTTCCACTTTTCATGTCGCACTGCATTTGTTCATTGATGACCTAACGACGGAACTTACAAATAACGATTAAAGTACGAAATTACATTTCATTTGTGTTATAAATTGTACAGCGCATAAAACCTTTTGAGCCTAAAATTTGGACTCTTAAGGTTTTTTAGGCCTTATACCTAGGATTTTCTGCTAATTTTCAGCCCGGTACTGTACTAATTATAATCACATCGGCTGCTGGTCGGAAGTACTTTTGTGTGTGCATTCCGAAAAGGGTTAAAATTGAAATTGGCACCAAAGATCGACAGAAATCGTTAAAAGTCAATTTAGTCGTCGTCGTAGCTGCGACGGGCGAGGCGAGCGACGTGCGCCGTCCAATCACGAGTCGCGCACTTGTCGCGGCCCGATAGCATCTCCGCCAATTGCCGGTCGGCGGCGTCCACTTCTGGGACGCGTTGCCTAGCGACGAGATGGGTGGACACGGCGAGCGCTAGAGACGTGATGGGTAATGTGTTTCAGCATCGTGCCATCATGACGATTGTAAACCGAGCCGGGACGTGACGTCTCACTGCCACCGTCACAACGCTTATCTCATTTTCAGTCGCACGGACTCTTCGACAAATCTCTCTCGCTCTCTCTAAGAACCAATCCCTGAAATCTGACAGAAAGCAATGAGTATGCCTAGCCAGCCTATACGACTGTAAGCCTATACGAGCAGTAACCTACGAAACATTGCAACTTCATGCTTTTCAAAGTCACATGTCACGTTCCATCAGGACCGTGAACTGAAGCTGTGCTTTTTGAAAAAAAAATAGGAAAGTCAAACATAATGCATTTGCGACCGGGACTCCACCCAGGGTTTAACTAGAGGCCTTCGTATAGCCGTATACAAGAAAAGGGAGTTAATTGGTTTAAACCATCCCCCAAAAAAGTTTTTTGAGTTTTAAGAGCTGTAAATAAATCAAAATGCGACCTTATATATCTGCGCCATATTATATGATGAGCCTAACATGAAACTATTATTAATACATAAACTTTTTGTTCTTTTGGTAAGTTTGACAAACGAAGTGCATGCTACTCGCTATAGGCTATTTTTGGCTGCTCCAAATGTAACAAATTAATAATCATCAAAGGCAATGGTAACAATTACCAATCAGTCTATTGCTGAAATTTACTGCAATAAATAACCTAAACTAATACTGCCCACCTAATAAGTGGCCACTGTCGATACATATGATAAATGCAAAAATAACAGCGTATATTCAGCATCGGTTTTATACGTTATTATCACCATGTCGCCGCGCGCAGCTACAGTTTCTATAATTAACGTTTAGCATTAAACGCGGCTTACGTCACCAAAGCGAGCAACATCAGGAAACTTAAGGCCTTTGAAGAAGCGCTGTATATTGTATACACTTAACAGTCTAATGCTAATTCGTTGCTCGTCGCCGGTATATAGCTGCAACTGTTTCTGCGGAGAAGAACGGTCCGTTATGACACGTTCGTAATAGACGTCGTGTCGAGCTCAGGCGAAGAAGTCCTCCTATGTAAACAAAGAACATTCGACGTTATACTCAGTGGTTCCTGTGTGTGCGATACAGGGCGCGCAGGGCGGCGACCTCAGCTAACTGTCGAAGTTAGCGGCTTGTCTCAATGACCCTCTGTCTCCGTGCGGTCCTCCTCGGAGAGAACAAGTTTTATTAGCGGTCGAATATCGGTCACCCGGCTATTGTGTGGGTCCGATTGGCGCTCCAGCGATTGTGTAACGGTTTCATCAGTCCCTAGTTACGCTGTCTTTAATGCCGGGATCGACGATTTATGTACATGGCGGGGGAGGGAATGGGTAGCCGCTGCTGGCGAAGGCAGAAAAGTCGAATAACGCACGGTAACATCGTATAATAGGTTTAGCCCTGACTAAAATACTGCTGATTTTGGTTGCCATACATTAAGAAACTTTTTTACAAAGCTGTAAATAAAAAGTCAGGATGTAATTTCTTTAGTGATGGAATATCGGGGCTGATAGAGGAATAAAAACTGCACTAAAGTACCTTTTCCCCGCAAGCCCATGTACAGATAACGTATAGGCCCCTACGTAAAACTCCAGAAATGAAAGAAGTGTAGTAATCGTCGCATAACCGGTCCCCGGCAGCTAGGTTAGGTTCGCAGGAAGCGAGCAGTTAGCACTGAGTCTCTGGCGCCCTCATCAAAGCGTCGCCGTGTCGCCATCGGACGGACGTAATGACATCCAATTCACACTGCAGCGCCATGCCGCCGCGCACGTTCTATTAACCACTGCAGGTAGCGCCGCCTGGCGTAGGCGGCAGGTTAATGACCACACTGATGAAACGGGGACCGATCGGCTTGCGGTAGTTAGATGCGGTCCAAGTGTGACTATCATATTCACGTGAAATCTCGTGAAGGGAACGACGACATGCTATATTATAATGGAATGAAGAACAGCTGTCCATCTACCGAGGAGCACAATGTCTTAGTAGACTAGAGCTCTTAATAATAAGCTATTTCAGAGCTGTGGAGCGTCGCCTGCCCTATGTGATCACAGAAAGTTGGCTACAACCAGAGTGACTCGACACAGGTTAACAGTTAACAGGTTAACAGTGGTTAACTGTAAAGTAGCCAGCGCCTCTGTATCTTTACACACGTTTAGTCTTATGGCGCTTCATAAGTTCGTTTTTAACTTTAATTTAACTTAATGGCATTAACGCGCTCAGCCTTGACCCCAGTCAGACAGGCCGGTACTCGATTTACCTACCCCGGAGAGATGGAAGGCTGAGTTGGCCCTAGTGGTTCGTTATACTGACTACCAAGCTGGTTTACCTTTCTCCAGACTATCATTAATCTAAGCAATAAGCACTTGATGGCAACCCAACCGGGAGCCGAACTCATGCACGATCTCTTGATCTAAGTTCTAAGTTTTAACCGTTACGCCAACTAAGCCCCTATAGTCTAAGTATACGCCTAGTCGCAATATGGCACCGCCATTGTGAACTGTATAAGGAGTTCTTGTTATTATTATTCTTATTCACTCACATCTAACTGTCATAATATAGTCACATTGTGCAGCAAAACATGCTATAGCTCCCATATTATCACTGTACGGAGACTACGGAGTGCTCGTTGATTGCCCTGTTAGCGTGACTATCAGCTACCGGTCGGCCGGCCATCATCCCTATAGGTTAGCCCAGCAGCTGTTCTAATTGTCTCGTTGTTTGTCTCGCGAGATCTCGCCGGCCGGCGTGACGTCACAATTCACGGCATCACGTGACGTATCAATAGTCGTACGCTACGATGCTGCCGTGCCGCGTTATGTAACCGCCACAACGGATTAATTGCCGATCAAGCCCCCATCAATTCAATATACGTCGACATAATCAATAGCGTGTTTGCCGCCCCCGACTTTTAATGACCGCGTCGGCATCGATTAGAGTTAGTGCTTCCGGTGCGAGCGATAATACGCAGAGTTCTATATGACAAGTTTGTCATCGGTTCATGCAGTTGAGCAACGAACGCTAACGAGACGGACATACCCCCGTATAGACGTTTCAATAATCTCCCCCAAGACATTTCGCCGCTCGTTTTCGAAGACCTATCCCCTTGGCCTGCAACGCGACACATAATAAAAGGCTAAAGGCTCTGTATGGCTCTTTATCCGATACTTATCTTAGAGCTATGAAGCGTCACCTGCCATATGTGCTATAACACACAGTGTTAGGCCTATACATTAGCTACTTGCCACCCAACACAGGTGAACGCGCACCGCCTTAACCCCAGCCAGAGGGACCGGTAGTCCGGTAGTCGATTTAATGTGTAATTATACTCCGACGGGGAGGGGGTGGAAAACTGAGTTGATCCTGTGCACGTTATGGGGCCTACGTACACCAACAATAATTGCAACACTCGGGTAACATGTAACATGAAAACGAAGGGAGAGGAAACGAAAGGGAAAACGTCAGGCGGAAAACGCCCAAAAAGGGGGATTTGTCCAGTGGGGAATTAGGGGAACTGCCCTCCTACACCGCGAACATTATTAGTGCACTGCATGGACGCGGGGTCGTGCAGCATAAACCGTGTCTTTTTGTCGGTCATTGCGGTCAAATATTCTATCGTACTGCAACACTCAAATTTGCACCAGTCATTCGACTATGCTGTGTAGAGTGTCCTGACTAAGACATCACGCGACATGCCGCCTGCACTTAAGTCTGTGATAATGACTTTATTGGTACGTTATGACGACCGCCGCCGACGCCGCATTAGCAAAGTGCGCCCACGACACTGAACTCATCACACAATATCTACCTGCATGAGATACATGTAATTCCTATCCTGTGTATGTGTGTGTGTGGCTTGAAATGAACGCGACGGGCCAGGGGTTCAAACAACGAGGTCAATGAGTACTATAAACTCGGCGTGTGGTCTGCATTTAAATAAACCGCATACTGCAGAAGAGAAAAAAAAAGATGAACAGAATCGGAGTGCGTTGAATTGAAAAATAAAAAAGACACATTCGATCAGTGGCGACGTGGAGAGTTAGAAGCAATTGCCCTCCCTCAATTTTTGGCTATTGGAAAATGTTGTTCTTGTCGGTAAATTTTCGTTCAAAAACGCAAACTTTGAGCATTAAAACCCCCATTTGAAATAATTTCGGGAAAAAATTGACATTTTGAGTACGATAGATTCGTTCATCATGATTTTTCATGCATTTGTGTGTGGGATTTCTGTCGTAGATTTGAAGTGTTTCTCGGCAAATTGCAACATCTTGTCTCGACTGATTTTGATCAATTAATCAATATATACTTATAGCGAACTTAGCTCAGCAAAACTCTTTTTATATAAGTCCAAAAGTAAAGTCACCTACTGTATTGAGATCCCAACTGTATGATACAAAACAGAAACATCATCAATCGTACGTTTCTTGCCACAGTCGTCCGTGGATGACTTAGTAGAGTTCTGCAGGGCGGTGTTGTTGTTGTCGTTGGAGTAGTTCTGTAATTCACTGTCGCTACTGCTGCTGTCCACTCCATCACCCGCACACAGCCCGCCTGCTGCTGCCGCTACTGATGTGTTGGACCAGTCCATCGCATGAGCCGGCAACTAAAACACAAAGATTTCAAAAAAATTAGTAGAACTGCACAACATTTGGACGGGAACAACAGTGATAAAAAATTCTCCTTTTGTCGAAAGCTTTTTCTTTCGCACAAATGCATTCCTGTATTATTCTACGGTTTAGAAGTATGCCCACTGAACAAATCTCAGATCGCATCACTTGATTTTGTCATTAACCGCTTCTTTATGAAGCTTTTTAATACTAATAATATGGAAATCATAAAGGCTTGTTAAAGTTATTTTTCGTTCAAATTACCTAGTGTTCTCATTCCGATACGAGTAAACAAATTCACAGCCAGAGCTAAGGCGATTCAAGATTTTTCAGGTTTCTTCCCTGTTCGATATTACTGTCTCTATAATTAGTTGCTCAACCTGACAATTCTTTGAGTTTAACTTTATATTGTTGTTTTTGTTTAATTTTTTTTGTCTACCAATGTTTGCTTAGTGAAATAAAGATTATCAAAATTTTTCTTCAAAAGATACAAAATTTGAGTCTAGAAATCCCCAATTTTGCAGAAATTGAGGAAAAAGTTGAACTTTTGTGCACTCTCAATCTCCTGTGTCGAAAATTTCTACGTCTGGCATTGTGTCTGAAAACCGAAATTTGTCATCTACTTTTTTTAATTCACGGCGCCGCTTGGGATGAAATTCGCAACGGAGTCCAGAGGCAGAACCCCGAGGTATAGAGGTCAAGAAATCTTCAAATCACTTTTCTTTTGTATTGATAAAATTTCTGCGATCAGTCATTATCAAATATTTTGAGTCAAATAGTGTTACTATGCTTACCATCGACTAGCTCCATCAAGTACTGTGCATCGCTGACTTTGACACATTTATTGCTTGACGCAAATTGTTAACTTTTTTAGGCTGTGCATGCAAAGTCTTGATCTTGGTCTTAGCCTCGAAAAAAAAGTTTTGTTTGCATCGTTGCCCTAACCACAAATGTAAAAAAATGTTTCGGAAAAATATTTTTAAAACGTTAAAAAAACGTTTAATAAAAAACGTGAGCCCTAATTTGTTCAGTTTTGTGAATAGCTGGAACTGGAACTAGAGACAGGGAGAACTTTATTCAATTTCAATTTAACAGTGTGACCATAAAAATCAAGTATCATTAGACTAATTAACAGAACTGTCAAATTGACGCATTAACTTAACGTGTTAACGGGTTAATAAATTAATTTACTAATGTTTGCAAAGCAAGAGTTCCAATACTCCGTTATACTGCGGTTATTTGACGATCGAATGAATTCAAGTAAGTAAACTGTTGTTGCCGTTCCATCATTAGGCCTATACTGTAGCCTAAATAATAATAATATTCAGATTACAGGTTGCGATTTGCTCCTTCATTTTTCAGGTACATGTATTGCAGTTTCCATGCAATTATTGTTTTTTTTCGTAGTCCGTCATTTCAGGTCCAAGCCCCCAGTAGGCCTAATATTAATAATGCGCTATTAAAGAGTTAACGCTTTCGTTATAAAAAAATTAACGCTTTGACAGCTCTACTAATCAAAGAACGCTGTAAACTACCACCATTTTTTGTTTCTGTGGTTTCAAAAGTGCTTTTAAAAGTTATTGATAAAAATTTTAATGAACGCTTTAATAGACGTAAAAACGTAAAAAGCGTGGCACGAATACAAAAACGTAAAAAAACGTTTATTATCACATTTATTACTCTGACCTGCAAAGAGTTGGAAGTCATTCTCCTCAGACCACCGTCCAGCACTCTGTCCCTGGAGGACAGGGTCTTGCCTCGCTGCTGTAGCAGTACCCCCGGCCCGGCCGTACTGTCAGGGAACGCGCTGTGTGGTCCGGGGCCACCCATGCGTCGCGTGGACGAGCTTTGGTGTGACGGGGGGTCCTCAAACGGACGGTGAATGCACGGGACAGCTGATGATGACGTAGTTGATGACGAAGAACAGCGACCGGCGACTAAACGCTGCTGAGACATCGTATATGATACACGTTCTGCCCAGAAACCTACATCAGTACAGCAAAAACAGGGAACAGTTTGCAGGCCAGCAGAAATGACGTATTCAAAGTACCTGCATTCAAACATTTAAGACTATAAACTTAGACGCACTTGTTCTCCTCTTTTCCACTGCAGTTGACTGTAAAGTGACTGCGGTGCCGTAAGCATTTTTTCACTCTAAACTGTATTGCATCGTACAGTACACGTTTTGCCGTTCCCCCCAAAAAAACTGCTCCACTTTTATTTTTCGAATACCTCCTTAAAACACTGGTCGATTTTAACTTTTGGCACACGACATCTTGAAGAAACTTGAAGTAATCGACTAAAATAATTATCCCCTTTATCTAATTTATTTGTTGCCTCAACATTTATACAAAATGTGCTTACAGCTACGTTTATCATTTTATCAGTAGGCCTAAATAAATAAGTTGTAATTTGACCCAATAATTAATACAGTTTATCAGTTACTTTTTAAAGTTAACTTAAAAGTTTATTCAGAAACCAGAACAGATAATTTTTATTACTTACGGACGTTTCCACTGCAGTGTAGTGAATGAATTCTTAGTAAGTTTTGTGCTTAACGCTGCTGCAGCTGCTGTTGTATCAAAAAAATAACATCTTCAAAATAATTGCCTTCACAGCACTGACCGCTGCAAGTAATTGACCATTGCTGACCGGCCGGCGTCGTCGCTCAACGGCGACCGCTCACTGACCAATCACAGCGTCAGCAGCGCCAGCCTGCCGTCCAATCACAACGCTCCGCGGCGTTATGTCATAGATGATGAAGATGAAATGGTGTCTTCGCTACGCGTTAGACGCTTCTGTCTGCATGCAACGCGAATTTCTCACTGAATCTCTGAGACATAATTATACGCATCATACATAACTGAACAAATTGTGGTGTACAGAACAAACTGAAACCTCTCAGGTTTTTTTGTGAATGAAAAAGTGACAGGATGTCAATTTCAACTTATATATTTAGTGGGCATAGGCCTACCCGTAGGCTCCTATTATTAAAAACTATTTAGAAAGTTTCAAATACACGTTGTCTGAATATCGCATATTCGTCTACATGTATATGCATTCTGTAGGCCTATCATTCAGCAAAGATGCAACTAACATTTTACTCGAAATTAAAACAGATGAGGCTCGCCTCCCGGACACGAACAAAATCGAAAGCAGAAAAAGGATAGGCCAAGTCCATTTATGACTCCAGTTTCGCAACTTTTACAAGTAGATCCCTGTCAGCAACAATAGTTAGAAATACGAAAAATGTTTTAGCAATAAAAAGACAAACAAAACAAAAATTGGCGCGAACGTGTCATATGTGCATCAGAGAATTATAAGAAAAGATTGAGCTGAAATATAACGGTGTGTAGTAGGCCATAATAACTATGAAATGACCATAGACTGAGATATGAAACGACTAATGAAAGATTATGATAGATAAAGCGCTAAAAGCAGGACTGAGTTCAAAAGCATGCCTATTCCCCACTTCTCTGGAGCAGTTTAACGATAGGAATGAGTCGACCATAATTGTATTTCATTAGACCTTCCGTTAGGCCTACTCATTAGTAAACCATGGGCTACTGGATCTAGGCACGTTTTGCAAGAGCACACGTACGTACGGCAAATAAAACGAAATGAGATGATGGCTCACTAAAAAGCTTTAAGTAGGCCTAAACAGTGCAATTTACAGCGTGCGGCTGACGTACGTCGCAAGTTGGCCGCTATAAAAGCGCCGGCGACGCTGCCGACCGGACCACCACGGATATCAATTGCCCTCCAATAAACGTGCCACGACCATTAGCACACGATGCTGTGCCGATAATGGTGTCCGTTGAACATTGGTCCAAGCATACACGAAGCGCCGCCACCGGGAAATGTGTAGGAGCCGCGCTATAATGTGAAGCGATCGCCTGTGATCATGAACGAGAAGATGTCGTCCGTTGCGGTTGTAAACTGGCAGCAGTGACAATTAGCCTACCGTATATCTAGGGTTGTAAGTAAACTGAGCATTGTTCCACGCCACTATCGTCATTATCTTCAGCTGCAAACGTCGCACAGCTGACTAGCACCAATAAACACAGTGGCGTAGACAAGGGAGAGACAGAGGGCCAATGCGGGCCATTTCTCCAGACAAAACATAGTTTAAACTGCACTAAATTTGCCAATTTGGTCACTTTATTTTCGGAAAAATAATTAAAATTATTGCCACCAGATCTCATCTTGAAGCTAAAGTGAACCCCCGCTGGGGAGCTCAATGTGTTTTCCAGGCCCCTAGCTAGATTTCAGGGGGTTTTTACTTCTAAAGGAAGAAAGGGAAAAAAGGAGGAGAGAGAAAGGGAGGGGAGGGGAAAAGGGACAGGAAAAGAGAGGGGAGTCAATGTGTTCCCCAGGCCCCTAGCTAGATTTCAGGGTTTTTAAGTTTACTTCTAAAGGAAGGGAGAGGGGAAAGGGAGGACAGGGAAAAAGAAGGGAGGGGAAAAGGGAGAGGAAAAGAGAGGGGAGAGACGAACGGGAAAGGCAAAAAAGGGAAAGGGAGACGAGGCCCCCATTTCACATTTCTGGCTACGCCACTGAATAAACGCGCGACCGAACACGAGCAGCCCATCTGTCGCCATGGTTGGCCGACCGTTCCGCTTATATCTGAAAGCCAGCATCCAACTTCCGGTCGCAAAAAGAAAACAACTTTGCAGAGTGACTGCAGTCCTATACACGCTATAGTGACGCTGCTAGATCGAACGCTACAATTAACGCTAGAATACGATAGGCCCCAGGGCAATTCCGTGCACACATAGGCTTAGATGGCAACGTTGCATTCGAAATTGCGCCATGGCTAGTATTGACAGTCTATCGGAATCACCCTATCCAACGGTACTATTGCCGACTGTCTACGACTTACCGTTTAACCACAATATTGGCATAGTACAGTGCTTGATGAATTTTCAAAATCATCCAAAGGAGGGGCCTAGATGATTTTCGTGCCGTCCGAAAAAGTTATGCAACTTTCTATTAGTGATTAATAAAATTTTAATATTCCTTAATTCTCACCATTTTTTGAGATACAGCCACTTTTAGGCCCTATTTGTTGAAAAAACGCACACTTTTTACCTCATTTTCACTGAACCCCAAATTTGAAAATGTTCCTCTTGCACCGAATCGCTGAAATTTTGCACGCATGCAAAGAGCCAGTACCGGTATATACACTGGGCTTATTAATCGTGCAATAATTTTTACTTGGAGGACCTACCATTTATCCACAATAAGACCTACATGTCTCCATCTGCAACGGTTTGGCCGTAATTTTTAAACGTGACTGCTTGTGCCCGATAAATAGGCCTAATTTGACAATCTTTTATTCACCAACATTGGTAGCACAACAGAAAGAAAGACAAATAGATGAAAAATTAGGAACTACATAAATAATAATAATTAATAATAATTAGTAGAAAGAATTTCTTTACTTAGACTTTAGATCCACGATGTACTAAGTTTGCACATGCATGGTTTAATGCATACGGTCACCATTACATCCGGATTGTCGATGCATATCATACTTTCGAGTGTTTTCCACTTTGTTTGACGGATAATTTGGTTATTAGGCTAACGTAGGCCTATAGGCCTATATATAGCCTACTGTTGAAACAGAAACTGCTATAAGCTAATAGCTGTAGGGCGTCTTCCACGGGACAGCAGAGATTCTTGTTGGCTCGACGTAGGCCTATCGGTCGGCCAACAAGTTTTCCCTTAAGATCTACCTGTTAGCCACAGTACATCGTTACAGACAGATGAGCTGATCGAGATGACAGACAGACACGTACACGATTCAATGCGCGCTTACGTAGCGCGCGTAAATCGATCAATGTTGGGACAAATAGCACAACCTTTGTTGAGAAAATTTCCCGTAGAGAATTAGATTAAAACTAGAAATTTGGGGCAAAGCCCAACGTGAGTCCGCCCGGCGCCCTAAGTCCGATTGGTGGAAAATTATGGGTGGGGGTAAAATTTCCTCGGCACAAAAGTCACATGGCCCGAACTCAAATGCATTGGCATACGCCGAACGCGCATTGTCTACTTAGGGTAGGTCAACATGAGCGCTTATAACTTTGTCCGTAGTGGACCGAATTTCACAAAATATTTTTTGTTCAACGCCGAAAGGATCGCTCTCGTCAACGCCGTTTAGATTTTGTCGCTATCTTTATCGGTTCCAGAGATATTCGCGGTCAAACTCGAAAGTTGTCGTAAAACGTACTA
>Ga0056128_1005791_pt1 | contig 15553 bp, 5 predicted proteins | sample WorMetLIZISLAND2_FD_71113 | JGI IMG/M metagenome (GOLD analysis project Ga0056128, IMG submission 71113) | Marine gutless worms symbiont microbial communities from Max Planck institute for Marine Microbiology, Germany - Olavius geniculatus... ...
ATATAGGCCTTCCAATTACAACCCGCCCGCCCTCCTAATTAGCATGCTAATTACCATAGAACGTCGAGCTAGCTGCTCGATGTTTGCTCGATCGTGTAAACACCATATAACAAACCCCCCAACTAACGTAGTTGACGCAACAGCTTTGTCATAATGTAAGTTAATCCCTCTGCTTGCTCAATCGTCCGCTTTTGTACTGCCCGAACTTTCATCCGATTGTTGCGCAAACATTCGACAGATAAGCCAAAAATTGCGTTTTCGTGGTCGCAATCAGCATTTGAAATGGGCGGTAAAGTTAAGAGCAAAGTTCAGTTGTGCGACTGCAGACCGTAATTTCGCTTAGCGTCAAACTTGCGAAAAACATGTTATATACGTGTAAACTTTAATACAAAAAACTTGACTAAACATGTGAACGCGACAATGATATTCGCGGTCAAATACTGTTGCCGAGGCGGCCGGCGGCTGTGTTCGATGGCGTTTTAGGTTAATTTGCGTGAAAACGTTAATTATGTAAAAGCTGGCACGTTACTCGGTAGGGAAATAATGCAATTGCTGGACAAACACTCGCCAGGGTGCGGGGAGACCGCTGGCTGCGGGCGAAAGTGCAAAAGCTCGTTAGCGCGAATTACTTCGGACGAGACCTGAACGCTGATTCGCTCAACTTCTCTGTGTTTGTGACAAAACATGGGCTTTCAGAAGCATCATTTAAGAAGCTAACGGGTGTGCGGACCCCCAAGTACTTGTCATTTTAATTTTTTTTCTGAGTAAGTTCTGTGTAAACGACTTACGACAAACTTTTTTTGCCTCCGATTGATCTTTATGTGTGAACTGCACGAAATTTGATCAGTTAGTTCTCAAAAATCATTAAAACTGTTGCTACTAAATGTTAAATTTAAAGGTTACGGCGTTTTTCCAAACGCCCTATCTGCATTTATAGGGCCCTACTTTTAACGAAAAGAACAGGGAAAAAAGAGGGAGAGAAAGAGGAAAGAAAAAGGGTTAAGGAAAATAGGAGGGAAAGAGAAAAGAAGGGAAAGAGGGTAACCCCCTTCCCCCAATGATTTACTGTAATGACGCCACTGCGCGCTTTCCAAGTAGGCCTTTAAAAACTTAAAAACAACTGTGACTTTATTAGTACTTATTTTCAACGCTGTAACTACGTTAATTACACGAACGTTTTATTAATAATGTGTGTATGTCTAATCACAGGCACAGCACTCTAATCGGTGACAGCCCAAGTCAATGGAGAATGGCGAAATTCGACTCCTCGCAGATTCGAGACCCCTCAACAGATCGAAAAAAATTGAAACAAGCGATTGCGTCCGGGAGAGGACCCCGTGTCCCAAATTTCGTGCAAGTCGATCCAATGGCTAGAATATAACAAAACTTTTTTATTTATTTATGTCAAAAATGATCAGAATGATCAGAATGATCAGCATTGCAATGTATTTTACAGTTAGCCATCGAGTGTAACTATGCACGACATTACTCAACTCCGAGATTTTGTGCATTATCGAAAAAGAAGAAGAAGAAGAAAACTACGTTGCCTAACGACAGAATTGCGTGCCGGTCCGAAACAAAACTCGACATGTCGTGTGCAGAAGAAGAGCTGGGTGCGATTTCTGTCACGAGGACGAGGAGTACAACTGTAGACCTACTTGTGAATGCACGGTGCAAGCACGGCAGCACAACGACATTATGACGTCGAAACGACGCACCTGCCGACTGACTACCGGCTGACTGAGTTGTCTAATGAAATGTCACCGGACGTGACCGCCTCGGGACCAGGCCAGGTCGACAGCGGGAGTGGAGGGGAACGTTTTCCCGAGCCCCGCGACCTTTGAGGGCCCTGCCATCTCTCAAAAATTATTTTGTTATTATGCTTCTCATCAAAACTGATTACGTCGGTCGTCAGTTACTCTGCGACTATTTTTGAAGGGATCTCAGTATTTCTTAGATGAATAGATGCACATGTATTTAGTATTCTGTCTGAGCCTTACTTAGTCGTATTTCAGCTACTGCCAGTACGCGGTATATAAGCGTTAACCAATACACTGTACACGCGAGTTTATGAGCGTAGACTTAAAGCGCGTAGGCTACCGAATTGAACTTAACTGACTGGCACGGTTTAGTTTTTGATGAACTGACCAATGGGCAAACAGTGCAAGGTGGTAACTTGTCACTAGTTGACGCGTACGTGTGCATAGTCACGTAGGCCACCGACGCCGGTATATGGTGCATATTGTAATGCACTACTGCTTGCTCATTGGTCAGTTCGTCAGAAACTAAACCATGTCAGTAAACTCAGTTCAGTTCAGGTACGTCGCTCTGTACGTGCCTTCACGTTCGAGTAAACTGATCTGCACAGAGGCGGATTTTGGCACGTCCAACATGTCTGTCTGGAGGTTTGGCTTGCTTTGCCTGATAATAATGTTTTTGGCGCTAAAATAAGAAACACGCGTAAACCCAAACTGATGCTCTCTTCTGGCTTCATTAAAAACTGCCACCAGTGACCAGATAGGCTTAATTATAGTCTAGTGATGAGATGTGCAGTGGAAAATACTTGATGACGTCATTAGTACACAACGAACACGTCAACGAGATGCGGCAAAAAGTATTCTCAAAGTTCTTCTTGCAATTTTCCTGACAATCGCTAAAAATTTTGAAGCAAAATTGTACAGTTTTATTCACTGTTTATAATCATCAAAGGACATTTTTATTTGTTTAGCATTGGACAGAATAAAAAATACTTGAGCGTCCGTCCCTCTGGCGTCTGTGGACAACATTGTGTGAATAAATAATAAGTGCATAAAATTTCGCGTTAAAATTTCGAGCGATGGCTCAGAAAACGGCAAAGAATTTTAAGGAATACTGTTTTGCCGCACCCTGCAAAAGAACACGCTTCGTTGCATTAACAACGCGTGCGTAAAATTCTCTGCGTTTTCTCTGCTTTTGGTGGTTTCATTATAGCGACCAGTCGAAAGACATCGGAGATGTATCTACGCAGCTATACGCGTTACCGCAGCCGCCATGACTGTTCTGTTAAAAGACTGCGCAAAACACGTTAATATTTTACCCGCAGCTAAACCAACGCTATTACCAAAATAAATTAATCTGTTTGAAATTTTACCCTAAGACGAAGCTTTGCGATTAGAACTTCAAAAAAGTAGTGCGTTGCAAATAGCGGCTGCAGTGTGAAACTGAAGATGCATAAAGCTGTATAAAAATCCTTTAGATATTAAAACTAGGCGCAGACTATTGATATTCCTGCATGTCTTTTCAGTTTATTGGTGGGTGATCAATGTCGATCTAATCTATAGGCCTATCGTCTGAAACAAACTGTCCAGCGGCTTAGGTCTGTTTTGTCTGTCTAACCCAAAGCACTCGACGTAAAAACAAAGATGAACACCGCTTCAATCCCTGGTCTTAAGCTGCTGCACTGCATGGATCAGTTGCGTTTCTTGCGTGGTTTTACCTGCCTGCGTACTTTTTTGTGTCGCCTGCGTAATTTGCGTCAAAAAAGTACGCGAGGGCGAGGGCATAGCGCTGCATGCGTTTCGTTACTTTGAAAACCTGGAAACGCTAAGAACAGTGCCAAGACACGTGGCACTTACAACTATCACAGTGGAAACAATGCAAGTACTAAACGACTGGTCACATCAGGTAAACGATAAGAACAGAACATTGGACAACTAGAAAGCAGTCACAGCCCGCACATCTCCGCCAAGGCAATGTTGTTCGTTAGGTGGCAGCACCATCTTCGGTTTTGCAGCGGTTTCCCTTATGCCCCATTGAAAGCAATGGTAACGAAAATTTCAAAGTGATCCAGAATCTAGGATTCCTTGCGGATCACCCCCAAAATTGAATCACTGATAGTTTGTGCCATTCCCGACCTACCCTCAAAATTTCAGAAAGATCAGTTCATAACTTTTTGAGTTATCTTGCTAACACACAGACAGCCAGACAGACAGACAAACAAAGTCTGGCAAAAATATTACCTCCTTGGCAGAGGTAAAAATGCAAAGACGCTTACAGATGCTACCGGTATTACGCTGCACTAGAAATACGCACACAAGTTCACACGCTCCGTTGTTCATGCACAATTTAAAATGTCTGTGTTATATTTGTGGTTCTCCGAATTATTACACTAGACAAGTTACTGTTTGGCATACTGTATTTTATTTAGAAACTGTTTTTTTGCGTTTGCCTGCGTGTTTAATATGACATTATGCATTAAACAATTACCAACTTACTTACTTACTTAATTCACTATAAGATATGCCCATGATGATAATTTGCTTAAAAGTGTTTTCTGTAGTAGGTCCGCTGCCATAAACAATGTATGGACTGCATTTGCAAATTATGTCGAAAACTAATTTTTAATGTTGTATTAGCATCTATTGTGTATTGTGTCTGCTTATTTGCTCATATTGTATATATCTGTTTCTCTGTTTGTCTTGTTGCCTAATGTGGCGAATAAACGTGTTCATTATAATCTTGACATCTTTTAATAACATAAAATACTGGTGATATCGCAAAAGTTCATCAAAAGAAAATTTAATATAGTGATATAAGTTTATGGCTAGGGTTAGGGATATGCTTTCATGTTAAAGCTAGCCTTCAAATTCGGATGGGGAAGTTTTGCGATAGCGCCTAAAGTGCACATAGTAACGAAAGAACCAGCAAATTAACACTGGGTGACTTTGAATTTCGCTTAGACCTAAGTTTTAAACTATAGTTTTAAACCAAACCTTAATCTGGATTCTAAAGTATAATTTTAAACCAATGCTCAGATTAACTTTAGTTTTAAGCTCGGTTTTAAACTTAGGTTTTAAACCGAAAACCCACTTTCTTGGCACCCTATAAATATGCAGACGATACACAAATATTAGAATGTTAAAACAAGAAATTAGTCTGGGCAGCTTATACCTTGCAGCATTATGTTGGAAAAAAGCAGCAGCCTTGTGCAGATTGACCATCGCCGAACTCTCTGCAAGTCCCTCGGCTCGACTGACGTGGTGATAGTATCCTCCTCGGGCCAAGTAACGCAGAAAGAGCTTCACATGCTCAGTTACGTTTGCACCATCAACCTGACGACGCCACCGGATGTATTCTAAGGCTAGCTGGTGAATCTGTCTAGCACTCAGACGCATTGAGAAAAACTCATCTTCGTCAGATTAACATGATTCGCGCTGTACATTAGGTGCACGTCGTAGGCGATTGGGCCCTTGAACGCCGGCAGCAATAGCAACCGCTGGGTAAACAAACGCCATCTTGTTTTTCCTAAATCGGAAATTAGTGGTTTTGGTTTTAAACCAAACCTAAAAACCAGTCTTTTAAAAGAAACGCCTATCTCGATGCATTACGGAGATCAGGTTTGAAACTGGATTGTTCAGATTAAGTTTGTTTTTAAACCGAAGTTTGGTATTATGTTCAGTTTTAACTTTGGTTTTAACGGAAGCGTCCGGTTTTAATTAAAACCGGATTTAATCGTCACTTTAATTAGGTTTTGAACCGAGTTTTGGTCTAAAACTATAGTTCAAAACTTAGGTCTAAGCAAAATTTAAAGTCACCCACTGTACTGACCTATGATTGACAGGTGACGATAAAGCTTGCGATGACGTCGTCCGATGTCCGCTGAATAGTACGATGATGCAGCAGCTGTCTATACGGTTGTTGCCGGTGTCCGGCCGGTCAGCGTCTGTAGACAATAAGCATTGCACACACTGCTGCTGCTGCTGCAAGCTTTCTGTGATCTGTCGCTGGAACCGGTCGGTCACTGCCCCTGTTGATGGGAAACTAACCCCCAAAAAATAATTAAACTATAATTCAATTTCAACAAAAGAATTTAAGTTCAATCATTACTCAGCAACGACCATAGCGATGTAGCTAATTGAACGAATAATTTTAATAAAATGTTTCCAACTAATTTATTACCATTTTGGCAACAAATCGATGCAACATTGTCTACAAATCATTTAAGTGTGTCGCCATCCAGTACTGTCACTTTAGGCTTAAAAAAATTAAACAATTTGAACACAGCTGCTTAAGCCGAAAAAGCAGGAAAGTAACATAACAGCGTATAACCTATAATGTTTTAAAACAAAGAAAAAATTATACATGCTATTTTATATTTTTCAAATTAATAGGCCTACTGTATAATTAGTTGACGAAAAAAAATAATATTTAAACTACTGTTCTAATTAAACTGTTGTATTTTAGCTAACACATTGATTTAAGTGAAATAACTTAATTAAACTATCTGTTACTAAATTTTCACTAATCAACGTTTGCCCATCACTGGTCGCGGCGTTGATTTCCGAAGCAAGAAAGCCCAGCCAACAGCCGTTCGAAATCGATCTCTCCCGTCGGTCTACCATTACTTTGTGAGCTCGTCGCTATACACGGACGTAGCCTACGTTTGGTGGCACTCAGCGCTTTGTTGCGGACCGTAAACAGTTTTATGCTCTGCAAATCCAAATGCCAAGAATAGCCTATTATATCAGTGCAGTGCCTCCCTGGACAATAGACTTCATAGCAGCCGGTCCAATTCATTGCCACCAAGATTATTGCGTGCTAATATATACGACGAAAGTAAAACGGTAAACGTGTGCGGACTTCCCACATAAATTTCATTTTTCAGACATTGAAAACTTACTTTTTGCAATTACGTTACTTTGTAGCCTATTGTGTGCATTCTTGCATTGTGTTAAGTTCCATGCTAATAAACAAATATGTGCTGATGTGATTCGATGGTGCTCTTATTAACTATTTAAATATCACGGTGTGCATGACTATTGTCAGTGTGCATGAAGTCTCACAATCGAATTCCATCGCAAACAGCTAGAGCCTGTATTTTGCAGTAACAAGTCCAAAGCTATTTCACGACAGGCGGCACTGCTACAAACATGTTAATACTCGTATACATACGTACTTTTGATTATAGGCTTAACGCTAAAGGCGCGTACAGAGCGACGTAACTGAACTAACGCGGTTTATAGTCCGTTTACACGATGAAGCAAACATAAAGCACACTTAGAGCACAGGTCGTGCACGTATCTTTTGATTACGTTAGCTTCATGTTTTTATATGTTTTCTCGTGCAAAAGGGGTATTAGTTTTTGACGAACTGACCAATGGGCAAACAATGCATTACAGTAGGCATCGTCTAACGATGTCTGTGTTTACGTGACTGCAGACACGTATGCATCAGTCAATAATCAATGAGCTTGCCTTGCTTGCCGATTGGTCAGTTTGTCAGTTCAGTTCAGTTCAGTTTAGTTGTGTCGCTCTGAACGCGCCTTAAAAGGGTGTTTACACGATCGAGCAAACTTCGAGCAAACGTCGAGCAAACATCGAGCTGGTTCAAGCAAGCTTATTGGAACCCCGCTCCTGGCTCAAACGTAGGCCTAGGCTTAGGCTCTTGGCCCACAGCTGATCACGTGTTATATAGGCCTTCCAATTACAATCCGTCCGCCCTAAAAAAATTAGCATGCTAATTACCATAGAACGTCCAGCTAGCTGCTCGATGTTTGCTCTATCGTGTAAACACCCTGTACGGCTTTCTAAGTGCGTCGGCGATGCTACTGTTAGACAGGGACAAGACTGCGCACAAGAAGCTGCAATGCAGCTAAAATGCGCTCAAAGATCGATAGCCATTCTTTTATCGTCTAAGCTTGGACTGCTTCAGGAGAATCAATAAAAGCGCTAAATCCGCCCCGAAGCGAATCTGTTCGAAATGTTAACAGTCGAAAGTGCACTTGCGTCGTCATCATCTTCGTCATTTATAGCAGGAATGATTTCAGCGACAACAATGACACGATAAAAGAAAATGCAACACAAACGAGTTGAAAGCTATATAGAAATAGTTAAATACGAAAACTCTTCTGTTGTATTCTGCTCTTACGGGCAGGTTTTCGTTCTTATACACTCCATCTTGATCGCTCCTGCATCAGTTCCTTGAGTTGTGGACAATCGATGTGCCCGTCGTTTAATTGTTATCAGTAGCCATTTCAGCAACATTTTTTCGGTCTTATTCTTCCCTGCTTTCCTGGCAGTTGTCCTTTTAATACTGTTTTCACTGCAGAATCATGACGCAACACATGCTATTGTGTCGATTCCTCATTGTGTCCAGGACTTCTTTTGCTTCGACTGTTCTTAGCTTATCATTCTTTTTGCTTTCCGTCCAAAATATCTTTAACATGCGGCGCCAAATTCACATTTTAAATGCTTTGAGTTTTTTAATGTCATTTTTTTCCAGTGTCCATTTTTTATTTTTGTATAATGCTATACTCCTTATAAATGCTTTTTTTCAGCTGGAGGCTGAAAGATCCACATATGAGATCTTTTTTCTACTGAAAGCTTCATTTGCCAATGCAGTACGGCGTTATACTTCAAGTTCGTTCGTTACTTCCAGTTTTTTTATCATTGAGTACTGTTCTCAACTTTCTGCCTTTCCTCCCCGGCATCCGCTAATAAAGTATGAATTTACACTCGCGCACAAACAATCCGCCGTAGCAAAAACCTATAATGCATTCGCGTCTTGCGACAAAAGCTGCAGTTTTCGGATCCGCAGCATTATCGTTTTCAACGACATCATTACGCAAAGAGCTTACGAAGAAAACGGAAAATAGTAAACGACGACGCTCTAGGTTTATAATATGGTATCGACACAACAACATCAAGCTGGCTCTAGCGCACTGTAGGCCTATTGTTCATTCAGCTACAGAGACCGTGCTGTGAATCCCGAGATGAGCATCATTCAGACCTATAGACCTCGTAATTGATGAGTCGAGTCAAGATTACAGCAACACTGTGTAGTCTATAGCACATAGTAATTAATGCTTCAGTTACATCAGACACATAGACTAAATCTCAGACTGCATGCCGACTTATACCTGATTGGATGACGTTTATGTGTGCCAGGTTCAAAGATGTTCGCTAATAACTTGTGATGCGTAATTATACCGGCAGATTCGTTACTTATTTGACAAACAGTTCGCTGAAGTCAACCAGTTATAAGTTTACTGCTGTATAGGCCTGTCACTACACTATACGAAATTAGTGTTCGTTAATGGAAAATACCGTATTAGAATACAGTAATAGACTATCCATGTCACATGTATATATGCATTTTTTCTTTTCTTTTTATATTTATTTCTGTGTTGCTGCGGCTGTGTTTTTCTTTGTGTTGTTTTTGTTTAGCGTTATCGGTGAATAAAAGATTACCATTATGATTGCTGAAGCCATACAGGTAAAGTCAGTCAGTCGCCGATGCCCCACAGTCTGTACCCTGTTTACACGACTGAGCAAACATCGAGCAAACATCGAGCAAATGTATTCAAAATACATGTGCTAATTGCTCGACGTCTGCTCGACGTTTGCTAGCATTTATCCAGCTAGCGCGACGAGCTATAGTTATTAGCATGCTAATTAGGAGGGCGGGCGGGTTGTAATTGGAAGGCCTATATAACACGTGATCAGCTGTGGGCTAAGCCTAGACCTACATTTGAGCCATGGGGCGGGGTTCCATCGGGCTGCTCGATGTTTGCTCGATCGTGTAAACGGGGTATTGAAAAAACAACTAAAAGCAGTTTGTTTGATTGAGGCTGCGCCGCCTATAAAGTGACTTCTTGGCTTTAAAGCGCCACGTATAAATTGGTCGTCTGGCTCGACTGTCGGCCGTCGAATACAGCGACGAAGTCGACTTGTTCGGTTCTTGGCAAAAGAGATTATTCTCCGGCATGTGCAAAAATCTGAGGCGGCGCAGCACCCTTACCTATAATAAGAACCAAGATATGGTTTTCCGGAAAAAGTTGAATTTAAGAGGCTAAACATTAGCCGCGTATGTTAGTTTACCAAAGTTCATTAACTCATTTTTGTCGAACGTGGAAAGAATTGCAGCCAATAAGGTAAGCAGAGCCGAATATGAAGCATTGCAATTGGTCGGAAATACCCATCTGGTCACTAGTCGGAAATGTCAACGTTCATGTGCCTATTCTAGAGCTGCTGTTGGCTGTCGTGCTATGCTGTATACTGCCGCCGGGGTCAGACGGCCGTTCATCCGGCTGATAATGTGTGGTCCCGGAAGATCCATCATCAATCATAACATTTCTGCCGTTTTGTATATACCTACAGTGTATTAGCATACAGTGATAAGGTGACCAAAAGCCTACTAGTCTACGTGTAAAAGCAACGCCTAAAGAAGCATCCACACTACGGACGTACTGCGCAACGCAACGCGCGTTTTACGTCCGTAGGCCTATTACGCACGTAGGGCCTATACGCTCTAACGGATTATGTTCATTTGTGTGTACGAGTATAGATGTCAACGCAGTTTACGGTGTATTACGCGAGTATATACGCGAGTATATACTCATTTCGTGGTAAGTTCTGCTGTACGCAGACCCGAGCCACGTTTCGGTCGTCACGCTAGAGTGGACTTTAAAATTTTTATTTTACCTCCCTCACCGAAATTTTCTAATTTTCTTAGTTTGCTTTCAATGTTTTATTAGCAAAAACAGTTCGCACCTACTCTGTTATGCTGCAGTATTTACCTGTAGTCTACTTCAGTTCTTATGAGTACTATTCGGCGTGTTAATTTTTTTCATAAACTGTCGTGTTAAAAATGGAAATAAAAATAACCATTAATACTTTTTCGCCAGCCGTCTTTACTTTTTAGCTTCAAGCGAAAGCACTAGAATTTATAAAGGCCCACTCAGATTATCAGACGTGCATGACGTCCGCCGTCGTGTCAGCTTTAGGAAACTGTCGGAGAACATGGATTGATGTTGCCGGATACCAGATTGATGGGACTACGTTATGTGAGATGACGTAGCCTGACGTTGAGCAGGCATAACTAATTAGCGTACGCAGCAACTCGACAACAGCTCGCTGTGATTCAGTCGCTGCCGTGACGTTGAAGCGAGCACATCTCGCTTTATATTCATTGCTGAATAGATATGAAGAAACCCGGACTATATACAGTGTTGAGTGTGTCTTATAATAGTTTCCCCAAATATTCTATGGAGCAGTAGTCCTATCAAGATATAGAGTTAATTGATGCCTTATTATAGCCTACAAAATGATGGAGCTAGGATGGGTTCCGGTAATGGCTTCCTACCTATGCTAATGCTGAAGCCATACACAGAAATCATCCGACCTTCAAATGTAATTTTGTCGAGCAGCGCATGTTTTCACATGTTTTTAAACACGATGTAAAATCAACTATTATTTTTAAAAAAATTTTCTATGTTTTCGCTATTTTTATAATGATGTTTTTGTGCTGTTTATTGTCTACGAATATCGTTCAATTAAAGATTACCAATATTAGGAATCTTGTTAACATTTAATTTTTTCATCAAACGGCCAATCCATTAAGCCGGTCAAGAGTGTCGATCTTCAGCGACCAGAAACCATTTCTACTGGAGACGCAATTAAAACTTGAAATGTAAGGCCGAAAGCCGAGAGTGGGAATAGCATTTCTAAAGGGGAGGGGGGCAGCAAGCCACGTCTCCTCGAACTAGTGGGTTAAGGGCCGCAAACGCATTTTTGGAAACATCCGGAGCGCAGAATATGTCTCTGGATGCAGTAAATATTGTGAAAATTTCTGGTAAATTAAATTTAAAAATAACACCCAGCTTGTTCAGATTTTTTTTATCTGCGACCCACATTATCGTAGATAAATTACAATAATTCGTCCTCGAAAACACACAAAAGAAGGAACCAGCTGGCGGACCGAAACCAGACTAACCCAAACGAATTCAAAACGAAGCGATTTACACTCTTATGAACATAGCCTAACGTCGTAGCAGGCTTAATGGGGTGTTTACACGATCCAGCAAACGTCCAGCAAACTTCCAGTAAATGTATTCAAAATACACGTGCCAATGCTGGACGTTTGCTGGATCGTGTAAACACCCTGTAACGTACGCTCCTGTTCTTGCTTAGCTGCTGACGCCCTAGTTATCAGCGAGTGACCGAGACTCTGCTGACAGCGCGTGACATAAAGACAGCAGCTAGCGGAGAAAATAATGTAACAGTGTCTGACAGCACGTCATCACATCACATCACATCAGATCATCAGTAGAGTGTTTATTGCAGCCAACTGTGCACGATGGCTTTATGACGTGACATTGCAACCACGTGCAGACCTAACGCTTTCGTTCTACTGTAACTGCATCGTTAGTAAGACCTACATCAAGAGCAAAACTTCATCACGAGAATGCTGTACACTAAGAGTCTTTATTAACATGAACTTTTTTCATTTGTTTCATTAATTTTTTTGTTAAATTGTGATATTAAAAAATAATACGTAATTGTGTTGTAAACCTATTAAAATGAACAGTAATAACGTAATACTCCAAACGTATATCATGTAAAAATAAAATGGTTATCAACTATATAGAAATAAAACTATAGCATATTACGAGCGTAGTGTATAAAATGTTTCTCCTGGGTCGTAATTTTGTGTAGAGTGTTCAATTGGACACTGATCCAAAAAACCTGAATAATTTTAAGAAATTTACAAAACCTACAAAACTTTGTAAAAACGTAAAAAAACTACAATCTAAAAATTTTGTTCAAAACATTTAGCTGGTCGTGACACGATTAATGGTCATATCAAAGTCGACACGACGCACGATCGTCTTGTGTGCGTGATGACTCAAAGCGATTTCATCGTCCGTTGCACCGTCCGTCCACCTGTCATATTACAGCTGCTGTAGCAGCAGAGCAATTTATTACATGTAAACTAGGTGGGCTAATGCCGACTCACTAGGGCAAATCGCCCATCCATTCCAGGCATTTTGCCCAAATGGGTTAATCTTTTTTCGTTATGCTACGGCGGTTAGAGGTAACCTGGTTACCTATAGTAGATTAAAACTATTCCGTCATCATCGTCATGAGCCTTGTTGGTACGTAACTTGATAATGATATCAAATAAACTTCCCAGCAACAGTGTGGTAGAAGTTCAAAAAATTTTTCCTAAGATAAAACCCCAGACCCTGCTTTAAGAACAGGGGGAAAAGGCAGATTGGGGTGGAAGGGAAAGGGGAGGAAATAAAGAATGAAGGTAAGTGATAGGGGGAAAGGTCGGAAGGCAAAAGAAAATGGGGATCGTCTACCCGCAAATGCTAATTTTGGCTTTAAAGTTGCACTTTGTAGCAGTATCACTTGAACGATGCTGAGCGCATGACTCGAGTTTATGCAATCGTTTTAACAGGCCGCATTACGAGTCTTGCACGTCTGTTTGTCCGTCCGTCTGTCCGTTCCGTCGCATAACTCGAAATGGGGGCTTGGTGGCGTAAAGCCCAAATTCCATTACGCCGACTTAGCGACTTTCGCCGAAACTTCCCCACTAGGAAAGTCGCGGACACAAATCATGTCGCCGACTTTCATGATTTGTGTCCACAACTTTCCCCGCGGGGAAGTTTTGGTAAAGTCGGCGTAATGGAATTTGAGCTTGACGGGTTAGGATGTTATACGGTGTTTACACGATCCAGCAAACGTCCAGCTTCATTATAACATATGGCAGCAAACGTCCAGCATTAGCACGAGTATTTTGAATACATTTGCTGGAAGTTTGCTGGACGTTTGCTGGATCATGTAAACACCCCCATTAGACTTACGATCGAGTAGTCATGGTTCGACTTCCGGTCAACTGCCATGTTGGTGAGCGCTAAATTGTTAACTTGTAGTACTCGGTATTTGTGTTTACGCTGACTGAGTTTGCTCGTTGGAGTTCTACTCCAGACCTCCGGGCATGCAGTCCTGAGGCAACAGCTGCTGCAGTCTGTTTTTTTTCAACAGATTGTTACTTGACCTATTCGTCGAAGTTGCTTTGCCAGGGCCGCCCTGGTTTAATTCAACCTAGTTTTTATCGCTCGTTTAATCAATGCGAGATTTTGTCACATTGGACGCTATTCGTGTTCGATCATTCTTACAGGCCTACTTTTCGTAAGTCGCCTAACTGTAATCGTCATAATCAATGAAGTGAACTGACGCGTTTCTATTAATTACCGTCCTCAAAACCGCCCCCTTTTGCCACCGCCGCCTCCGCAGCCGTTACGGTCTCAAACTGCAAGCAGCCGTTAGGCTAGCGCTTTCAGCGGTTTAGCAAAAGATCAAATTAAACAATAAGCCTATATATGTGTATGTACGCATAATATTGTAACGTGGTCAAATAGTTGCAAGCGCGAGTGTGCGCGTTTTCGTCACAATGCTGTAGTGTACTAGGAATTATGGTAAATTAATGCAGTAGGCCTAATTAGCCTACTAGTGCGTGAAGCAGTAGACCTAATTTACAATGCACAGATGCGATTGGGTTAAACATGACCCAGGTAAAGGTTGTTGCCATTGGGTGTAAAAATTAGACCTACTACCAGTGACAGGCGTCTTAACGGTACTAGCCGTTAAGGCTTCAGACCAGTGTGTTGTTAAAGCCTTAACAACCGGTTCTGGGGACTAATTCAATTCTATGAATTGGACAAGATTCTGAGCGTTAACAGCTGATTTGCTACACCTCTGCTGTCTGTTACTGTTCGACGGCTCTGCTTTAATGATCTCCCGGTCGGCTATTCTGACCAAAGAAAGATAGACCTAGTGACTGTACAAAGCGACGTGACGCAACATAATAAGCTTACAGTGCCTTTTCAGTGCGGTCACCATTGCATACAGTTAGACCTAGCCTATACGCCGAACTTGGAACGACATCTCCGATGAGTACTGAGTGACGCCATCTCTGATGTTTATGGACAGTTACTTCTGGGGCCAGGGGAGTACGTATACATAGGGACCTACTACTGTAGGTAAGACTTTATAGGCCCAGCTTCAATGCCGGCGGCGGCGAATGGCCGCTCTGAGAACGGGATCATCTGGCAGTTCGTCTCTGCTCTGACGATGACACGGGAAGGCTTGGCAGATGTTGCTTAACGTGCAGTTAAGGTTGATGGCGAATCTAACGGTGATGACACACTGGCCACTTTCTGGAAATGCCAGTCGACTAATAGGCCTACCAGTAACTGGTTGCTACTTCAATTTATAGCCGTCGTTTGATCTACCATCTTCGTTTTTTTCTCTGTGCTTTCTGTTGTTTTTATTCAGTAGTATTTTAATTCCGCAGGGATTTTTAAAAAAATTTTCAGTTAGATCTACGTTTCTTTTTTTCCGGTAAGCCTATTAGTTGCCGGCGAAGTAGGCCTATGTTAAGCTTCTGATAGCATGAGACGTTCAGCAACTTAGCGCGGCTGCGACGCCAGAAAACTGGCCACTATGTCATCAATATTATTTTATACTGTTGTCGAAAATTAGAGCTGCGGATTTTAACGATTAATTTAATGGTTAACTAACAAAGAAAATTAACGATTAATTTTATTTTTAACGATTAATCAACTCAGCCTTTTACTTACTCACGTACGGTATAAACCGAAAGTTGTCGGCTGTTCAGTTCTGCCGGATACATCGTCAACAAGAGACGTTCGTCGCTGGATCCATCAACCGTGAACGTGCTTGTTTGTCTCCGGGACTGGTGTCATTAACATTAAAAACCTAAAAGG
>Ga0056128_1005792_pt1 | contig 15552 bp, 7 predicted proteins | sample WorMetLIZISLAND2_FD_71113 | JGI IMG/M metagenome (GOLD analysis project Ga0056128, IMG submission 71113) | Marine gutless worms symbiont microbial communities from Max Planck institute for Marine Microbiology, Germany - Olavius geniculatus... ...
ATATTTTGAATAAGTATTTCTTCAGCTACAACTGGTAAAAATTTCATGTAAATTGGTCACCACTTGACTGACCTATCAAAGAAAGAAAAAGGGTGCCATTTTTTATGAAACACCGTGTATTTAATGTTCTCACTGTTTATAGTGTTGTTAGTCTTGCATAGGTATAGGCCTTAATTTGCCGATTTATTGGTGATTTGGCAACACTTCTGTTTAGACATGCACAGTGATCATCTGACTGGCATTTTGTGCTGTTTTATGTGATCGATCGATTGGTCGGCTGTGTAGGTGACGTTTACGTCTACAAAGCGCAGTAAAGAGAAGAAGTCTTCAGTTGGAATCATCACCGTGCGAACAACACGCGATGCTGTCAAACCTTACACCGTCCGCTCCGTCAAAAACACAACCACAGGTTGGACGTTTGACGTGATACTTGCAAGCATCTGGGGCATGAGAACAATGGCATGTACATTTGAAGACCGTGCAAAACCCCAGGTCCTTGACAAACTGCAAAACAAACGCTGCGCTTTATGGGCTCGTTTACATGAGTCATGTGGTTTTTCGTCTGCAGTCACCACTTTGTGTTGTGGATGTCTAAAGAAGATTGACATGAAACTGCTGGTATTCAGTCACTGATATTGTGAGTGTTATACGTAGTTACGTGGATGGCGTCACCTCACCTGTTTATTTGTTTGTTTCTTGTTCAGTTTCTGTCATGAAATTTAATTAATAGTAGGCATAGTAGTAGTAGTGGCAGTAGTAGTAACAGTAGTAGTAATAGTTTTGTTGTTGTAGGAGCGGAAGTGACGGCGGCAGAGGCTGTTCGTCTGGGTCTGCTGGATGACCGACAAGAGACCTACACTAATCCAGTCACTGGCAGGAACTACCAGCTAGCTGAGGCCGGAGAAGCGGGACTTGTCTCAGTTGACCACAGCACACCGTGCGATGTAACTCAAACCGACGTCAAGACGTACGCCGTGCGAGCGGTCGTCGACACGCGACACAAGACCATGATCACTTTCCACGAAGCGGTAATAGGCCTACTATTACTCACACTACGCTATTGCCAAGGGCGTCATTTAAGGAGGAGTCGAGCTGAGGAAGAGCTACGGACCCTCCAAGAAATTAGATTTTACTTTTTTTGTAAATCTTATTTTGAAGCAATATTACAGCTGCAAGAACAATACGTTACGTAGACTGAGACCGCCAATGACTAGTGAGATCCCCCAACGATTTACTGAAATGACGCCACTAACTATTACTGTCCCTCTCTGCTGCTGCCATTGCTGCTAACGTGGGTAAAGGATTAAAAAGTCTGTACTGTGCATGGGGACTCATCTATGAGCTACAGAGCGTCACCTGCCATATGGGATCACACAGTATCACCGTATCTGCCAACTAACGCAGCTGAACGCGCACCGCCATAACCCTAGCCAAGTAGGCTGGACATGATATCACCAGGGGATGGAAGGCTGAGTTGGCCTGGAATCCTGGATGGTTGGTTATATAACGAGATAGTTTACCTGTCCACAGACAGTCACCCATCCAAGTAGTAAACACTTGATGGCATACATGACTGGGAGTCGAACCCACGACCTCGCTATCATGCGTACAACGTCCTAACCGTTACGCCGTCAAGCTATCAGCAACTACACTGTGTCTCAAAAAAAGCATCCCCGACATTTTTTTGTAACTTGAAAACCAATTAACAGATTTTGAAACTTTTTGGTAGAAATATTTCTGACACAACGTGCCATCAAATGACCGTTTAGTTTCCCACTTCATTTAATGTATGCTTCTGCACTACCTAGGGAAAGCAGATCAAGCGAAATATGTGTTAAAATAAAAGAAATTCTGAAGAAAACATCCCCAACATTATCGATCGTGCCTTGAATAAAAATTAACAGATTTTAATAATATTTGGCAGAAATATTTTCGACGCAACTGGCTATTAAATGAATGTTTAGTTTTCACCTCACCCCACGTCTGTTTTTGTCCTAATTTGTCGGCCCCAACAGCAGGTTTTGCGGCAGTGTGTCTACCAGATGAAGTTTATGAATGTTTGCAAAGTCAAGAAACGACTGGTAGAGCCTGGATTGGTCTGGAGCAAAACATTATCGATACTGCTGTCATGCTGTCAATGAATGGAGAAAGCGTCTCCTTGCCTGTGTTTGCATAGTGGGCCAACACTTTAAGCAATTTTACTGCAGGCAGTTGAAAAATAGACAACTGAATGAAGTGTCAGCCACATTGTCAGAAATGTAAACAAAATGTGTTTTTACCCGTTATGTTCATTAAGCAATCACATTGCATTGAATAAAAAATGATATTTTGCTGGTTGTGCTCTCCCCAGGTATTGCAGAAACAAACGTTGGGTGAGGTGGAAAACTGAATAATCATTTGATGGCAAGTTGTGTCAGGAATATTTGTACCAAAAATTATCTAAATATGTTATTTGGTTTTCAAGTTACAGTCGAAAATGTCAGGGATACTTTTTGAGACACAGTGTATAACTGCAACGTGGTAAAAGTGCCGCAAAGTGCCACGTCAACGTGCAAGGAAATTTCGTACAGTGTGGGAGCGTGTGATCACTCTTAATACTTTACTGACTTATTTGTTAATTGATTAATTGATTTAAGTGAATGATGGCGTATTACTACAGTACTAGTGCGTGGTGCGCAAACAATGCTGTCATGTCATCCGAACTGTAGGCCTATTATAACTAGCAAAGTATGCGATGGATCGTAATCCCAGAGGCATTTACAGATAATTCCAGTAATCTAGTTAGTGAGCGGAAAATTTTGATACATTTGCTCGTGGTATGATATGCAGGTGCAGCGTGGGATAATTGATCGCGACAGCGGTGCGTTTCTGGACACCCTGGCGGGTGATAAAATGTACGTCGGCGATGCCATCATGAGAGGATTCCTGAAAGCACGTGTCATTGATGATGATGCAACACTGTTGGATATCGATCCTCAGAACAAGATGGTCATTGAAAAGACCGAGAAAATACGACAACGCCTCCTGAAACCTTTGAGCGTTATCAGCGCTTTTAAAATGGCGGCTGCTGCCGGTAGCAAATGACTGTAGTAGTGGTATTGGTACTCGTAGTATTAGTATTAGTAGTAGTAGTAGTTGTTGTTGTTCATTCATTCATTCGTTTCTTTATTGCAGCAAATGTCAAAACGCATTTGTTTTACAAAAATACAGACATATATTGCAATTATGTTAACAAATAGGTAAGTATCATATCTTAACGTAAAGCGTTTATAAAACGATTTTCACAGAAAATGTAGGTTGTTGTTGTTGCTTATAGAAAAGACGGACAAGCTAGCTACAACCTGTCCATTGTTATCAAGCACTGTCACGCTACAGTGACTGCTGCTGGTTGCTAATGATTACACGCTGTAGTAGTAGTAGTAGTAGTCGCAGTAGCAGTAATAGTTGTTGCTGTGCTTTGCTGCTTCTGTTGTGGGAGACGTGCAATGGGGGCTGTCGCCCCACCCCTCTCTCGGTCAAAAACTTGTTTAACGACGATCCCTGAACGAGACAATATTTACATCAAGGCGTCGTCTGTTTCTTCAATCTTACTGTAAGTCACAATTTTTATATATTCTAAAGTCTATTTAATATAGAAAAGCAGATGCGTTTGTGCGCACGTGGCAAAAACTGCATCATTTCAGACTCGGAATTTACCAGAAATTGTTTGGCGGTGAAGCTGCTTTTCACACTTTTTTTGGTACATTTTAGAGCTTAAACATAGCACTTTTTCTCTTGCACAGTGACTGAGTTGTGTTGTTTTGCTGGAGAATTTTTCAGCGATCCCCACACCCTATCCTGATTGACACGATGAATGTGCCCTGTTATGACACTGGGCGGAAAACCTTTTATCTCAAATGTGCCGTACGAAGCGCCGTGAACTCCTCTGTCTAAGCCTATAGTGGCAATAATGTCAAAGGATTGGTAGGTGAATAAAAATTAGGCTTGTTTATTCACAGAACGAGCGTCTCGTCAACAGATGATGCCGGCGCCGCGTGCTGACATAATATGGGGCCGTCCGTCCAGCCAAATAGTTGAGCGTCTCAGGCGTTGAAAGTAAATTAGGCCTACATCATCACACAAGCCGCGATTATGAAAGACGATGCGCCATTTTCAACCAGTCAATCGATTTTCTTGAATGCATCTCAACGTTGACTTACGTGATCTTTTGAGCCGAAAATAGACATGCAGGTTACTTCTGTCTTGGAAAACGCTCACACCGATTTTCGTTTTTTTTATCTTTTTTGAGTTAGGAGCCCGTTAGGACGGCCGCATAATAGGCTAGTATCGATCAATAATACTATCATATATTATAGGTTGGTCAATGCATGTCTTGTAGTGTTTGTAATGTTCTTGTAACCAGTAACTTTTATTTCCACGGGAAATTGTAAAATAGCACGCGAAGCATCATTTTATTTGTACGTATTGTTGTTTTTATCTTCATTCGATTTTAGTTCGCATGAGTTGACAAATAGTGGCGCCGTGGGCGCGTGGCTAGCGCAGAGACTGGGCAGTTGCCCCCCCTAAATTTTTGGCTGCCGGAAAATTGTTCGAAAACTTTCTTTAAATTTTGAACACTCATAATATTCTCTGTCGGAGAACTGCAGCTTCCCTTCCTGCCTCGGCCACTTTTTTTAAAATACGACGCCACTTTTTGTCGCTGTTATCTTTCGGTTATTTTATAATACATGCAAGCTATTAACTAAGGCTACAGACCGACTTCCAGTTGCTGTTCTAGCCCGCAAAATCTGGGGGCACGGCCCCATGGCGAGCGCGGTAGCGCGAACCTACAACGGGAGTCTGGGGCAGAGCCCCCAATGGGATCCAGGGGCAGAGCCCCTGGTCAGAGAATCAAGAGGAGCCCCCCTGAAGCTGAAGCAATTTTCGTTTTTGGACTTTCAAATTTCAATGGAAGCAGCAAATTTGCCCACTTTTCTACAATTTGCAAACGCAAAGTAATCAGATATATGTTATGTTTGCAAAAACATCATGGGAGGCCACACAGCTGGGGGGCTAGGGCAAAACTGGGGGCGGATGCTGTGCCCCCCTGGCCCAGGTCTAAAACCGCCACTGCCAACTTTGAGTACTCGTTAAGCCTGTTACGTCTTAATTGCCATTATTGTGTTTTTCACATTTCACGTATTAATATTTTGGACAAATAAAATAATAATAAAAATTAAACATTGTTAGAAAATGTTGTTTTATTAGGCTATGCATACAACCACAGCCTGATATTTAAGACAGTTGACACTGAAGGCTCACAAACACATAGGCTAACTAAAACAAGCCAGTAACGTTTTCAGCAACTGCTATACACAAACACATATGATATGCAGACGGGACAGTGGACAGATGCAGAGACACAACCACAGACACGGCGTATGACAATAAGGGTCCCTATAATGTAGCACTCACGAGCTAATACACGCCTATGTCGGTTTTTACGCGCGAAAGCAGCTACTGTTTTCAGCGCGTCTTAGCCATCGCAATTCTGTCCGTCCATCTGTCTGTCACACGGGCGGATCAGTCAAAAACGGTGCAAGCTAGGATCACCAAATCTTCACTGTTGGTTGCCTGGAAGACTCTAGTTCCAGGAACCATAAAGCTTTTCCATAAATTCGAATAAGTCGCTGTATCTTAGTAACGGTGCGAGATAGGGCCTAGGTTACTATTAATCACTAATAGGCCCCTTTTGCTTTCTATTATTTTGCGACATTTTTTTGATATTTCCCGAAAATATCATGCCGCTACTGTGTGTGTCCTATAATGTTTCCATGGGGCTGCTTATTTTTGCACAGAATTTCTTCTGAAGTGCATAAATGCATGGGAAATTTACAAAAATTCTTAAAGGCGGCCTTATGCCCCTAGCTACCCTAACTGTTCTCGCAGTATTAGTGTAACCAGCACAATAGAGATTCTTACGATAATGTGCTATATAAATCTACATTTCACACTTACATTTACAGCTAAAATATTGCTGGGAATGTAAGCTGGAATAACAAAATCAGTCGCAAAAACCAAACCGAGTGGGTCACTGGATGTTGCACAAATCGCCGAGACTGACGTAATTTCAAACATTGTGAATAAGCACGTGGTCAGCGGCAGTGCAGGTTAATAAAAGTACGCAGGACAAAAAGTTACAATCTTTTTTTATCTGACAGAGGAGATTATGAGTACCCAGAATTTCGATCTGCCCCTAAATTTCCCCCAAAATGGCAGTTTTTAGGCCCAAATTTTGCAACTCTGGATAACAATTTTCAGATAAGAAGATTTTTCAATAATTTTCTGACAGCCAAAAATTTCGGGAGAGAGGAGAATGTCCCCTCCACTCATTGCCCCCCCCCCCACCTAGCCACGACGCCACTGCATGTACTATGAATGATCTAGTAAACAACTGCAGTAGTGATTTTCGGACACATTCTGAGATATGTGCAAGTAAGAAAAGAGATGGTCCACAGTCACAGTTCACATGGTCACATAATCCTCTCCAAGCATTTCTAACTGAAGAATTCATGGAGTCCGCGCATCTCCATCCATGACGTCATCTGCCAGCAATCAAACCAATAACATTCAGTCATGCAACTGCAGTAAGTAAGTGGATATAAGTGAGTAAGCAAGATGGTAAAACTTTGTAATTAGCAATTATGTATACAATGGCGGCATTTTGACATTAATGTATGCTCAAATAATGCAGCCACTTAATGAAATCCAAAAGGCCAAATAACCAATGTGATCAAAAATCGGAAAGGTATGCTTAAGTGATGCTGCCAATGCTTTCGAATTGTGCAATGTGCGTACATTATTGCTGCTTGTTTACTCACTTATAAATGCCATACACTGTAGTTCAATTATTGGTTGCTACTACTACAACTACAGCAACTACAACAACTACTACTACAACTAATACTATGGCTTCTAGTTCAATCGCTTGCTTCTACTACTACAACTCTTGCTTTAAAATTACCAGTCGTTCTTTTCACTATGCATCACCTCATCTCAGCAATCAACTCCCCCACTCACTTTGTCAGCCACGTCTTGATCTATCTCCTCCTGACTCACCATACTTCCATGATCATCTCACCTCGTCAGCGTCACCTTCACCACTCTTGTCATCCGTCACCCCCATCATTATTTCATTCCAATCTCAAAACTTTTCTCTTTCTCAAATCCAGCCCTCCACAGACATCTAGCACCCCCAGAAACTGACTTCATGGCAATCCAGACTTGCTTACAATTTATATTTTTTTCTCATTGTAGTTTTTTTCAGTTGTAGTTTTCGTTATTTCTTTGCTTTTTAGTTTTTGTGACCGGTTTCCAGAACTCTTTAGTTTTACATAATAACTGTACTTCTATTTCAGTATCTCTCATTTCATTGTTATTTAAACATTTCAGTTCTTTTAAGTTTATATGCTAGATTAAACTGACAGCTTATCTGTCAGTTTTCGAGTGCAAAGACTGTATCATATCATATTGTATCATACTACAACTACAGTTACTACTACAATACTACTACAACTCACATAAGCACGGAGTTGCTAGCAGAGTCCTGCATGTGACTGGCTTCTAGTTCGATGGCTCGCCTGTATGATGTCACTTCTTTTGTTGCACTGATGCGCGACATGTTTGAACCGAATGTTGTCAGATACACTGTCTAGTGACAAACACACAACAACAACAACAACTACAACAACAGCCACTACTACTACTACTATGACTACTTCTTTAGTTGCAGTTGGCTGGTACCAAATTATATTGCTTGGTGAACAGAGGGCACGTGTGTGAACAACTTGCCCAGGGTTGTTACCTGGCAGTGCAATGGATGGGAGTCAAACCTTGTGATCACCAGTTCGACACACCACCGTTATACCATCAAGTCAAACCATACTGTGAGCGCTGCACGTCTAGCTTTTTGAGACATGGTGTATAACTGCTTTTCTGGTCAGCATTAACGTTCCACAACTGATTCTATTGCACTGCATTCTCAATTCTTGGGCTTTCATAGCTCGTTTCATACACGAAAGCATAACCCTGGTCACTGTTTGCAACAGACACGCACAGGTGATAAAATCTTTCATTTGAGTTGTCAATGGCAGATCCTCGGTATCCAGTGGTTTCATTTCATCAAGAATGACAAGAGAGCTTTATGTCCCAGCCTCCCCTATCGCAGAAAACATATCAAAACGCCGACAGAGTGTTTTCTCACGCTGTCCGTCTGTCACAAGCTGTTCCAGTCACTCATGCCCTACATTGCCATGTCAATGCATTACTCGGTCGACCACCTGATCACCGTAGACCAGGCCACCCATGACTGGAGCAAATCCATCGAGACTGCGGCGCTTCTCCAGCTAATCAATGATGCAAAACCATCAAGTGTGAACACCGAGCGATGCTACGACCCAAACTGGCTACGTAATGATGAAGCACGTGCTTGTACGCACTCACTTACAACGTATGATATTCCACGGTAGGCAGATGAGATGAACAAAGGTGCACAAAGAGCAACGTAAACGAACTGAACTGACACGGTTTAGTTTTTGATGAGCCGATCAATAAGCAAGCAGTAAGTAATGCATTACAGCAGGCACCATCTAATGGCATTGGTGTCAACATGACTATGGCATGTAAGTGCCAACCCCCAGCTCACCCAATAATCAGTTTGTCAAAAACTAAACCAATCAGTCCAGTTCAATACAGTTAAGTTTAGTTCAGTTGCATCGCTCTGTATGCACTTTAACAGTTTCTGTTGGTACTAACCATGCCAAGAACAATGAAGCATGAGCCGATGAACGCAAAGCAGAACATTGGACCAGCGTCATAAACCTACCACAACAACAACAACTACTACTACAATGACTACAACAACAACAACATGAGCTGATAAACGTTGTACCAGTCATACACATGGCACAACAACAGTAACAACAACTACTACTACAACAACAACAACATGTTGTATTGTGCAAAAACCGTGCATAAATACCAGAGATTTGGCATCAAATACAGCAATAAGTAAACAAAATTTGTGCTTATCTATGGTTTTGCACAATACAATATGGTGGCTATTACTTTTTATCTTTAAACATCGCTTTTATCTGAAATCTTTTATCACTTCTATTGGTGCCACTTAAGTTTATTAATTATATACCTTATTTTTAGGCCAAGTTGTTTTTCAAGGTTTATTTCCCCTTTAAGCTGTCCAGTCAGCTGTAGAAAACGTCGCTTACAGCAAATGTGCTACGTTAAATCTTTCTTTTTCCCTTTTCAACTTTTTTCCTGCATAGCCTTGACTGTGTACAAAAAGCGAGTGACAGATGGTATCCAGTGACTGTGATCCCAGAAACCCGACAATTTTCACCAATCACGAATCCAAGGACTGGCAGTGACCCAATCCAGGGATTTCAGAATTACAAAAATAGTGTTGAATAATCCATTTTCGACTGTCAGGTGACAAAATAAGACTTCTAACCGTCTGATGGAACATTTCATGCACACAAGAACAAGAGTCCTTGCTATGCATTGCAAGTTGCATTTCAACAGCTGCAGCAACTCCCTAGTATTTACACCCCAGTAGAGGCCCACCGCATCTTAGGCATGAAATAAGTCAAGTAAAAAATATAGCATAATATTAGAGGAATACTTAATAATGGCCAATCTGTAAGCCAAATCCAAAAAACAGAATCCCGGATCATAGAATTCTTAATCCTGGATCTCAGCATTGTGAAATCAATCGTGGGATCACTAATCACATGGCACAGCACATGTGTCAAGGCGGTGACAGACTGGAGATAGATTACTTACATGCTGACAGAACTGGCTGAGATCAACTTCATCGCACAGAGCATCGGACACAAGACCTTTGGTCATGTTCTTGTAGATTCCTGAATCATGCATTATCATCATCATTGGCAACAATTGTTAAACAAAAGCAAAAAATACTAACCAAGTTACTGCTGTTGTTGTCACAGTTTCTATGCCCATTAGGCAAGGCGGGAACTGCAATCTGCTGCAAAATCTCTGCTGAGTCTGTTAGCAAAAGAATTTTAAAAACTGGTCAATATTTGATGAAAATACGAAAGAGTTTAGTGCCACGATCTTTGACTCACAGCGTGGCATTATTACTTCTGACTAAGAAACAACTTATGCGATAGTCCACCCGTTTGTCAACTGGATAACTCAAGAAGTTAAGAACCAATTTCAATTAAATTTTGCGTACCTATGTCTTGGGCATCATCCAGTGAGAAACAGAGTGAATCTTGGCAGCGATCCAGAGTCTACTGTGGATTCTGGGTCATTCTATCTGGACTCTAATTAAGAGACATTGTGTAAACTGACACTTTGCACCTGCCCTACAGTGCATCTCAGCAAGCAGTGCGGCATTAGTCAAAATAAACTAGGGGGTCAGATCATCTCAGATGTCAAACTTTCAGTATCTACATCAGAGTTGCAGTATCGTCAGTGGAGGTTAGTGCAGGGATTGTCTAGTAATCACGTCCTTGTCACTGACCTTGACTCAACCAAAGCAGCTAACGCCCCTAAGACTGTCTGTCAATCTGTCCTGCATGAGTGCCTAACCTCAAAAATGAAAAAGTGCAGTAAAACTTCAATTTTAACAGTAGATTTACAATTAAAACTAAAATTAAGTGGTTACAATATGTGTCATATGCAGATGCTGACAATAAGTTGATAACTTTGCTTGTTGCTATGGACAGTACATAGCTGACTGACCAAATCGGCTCATGTTGAGGCAGTAGTTGTCGAGGTACCAGTAATCTCTGAGTTGAATCTCATTCACGCAGATAGACCGCAGCATCAGGAACAAAATAATCGGCAGAGCACAGAAAGACGTCATGCCAAGCCAAGCCCCACTCACCACGTATGTTACCACTGTCAGCTGACCACAGACAGACAAACTCACTCTCAGCAGTATTCGAAACAATTTGCAAGTCAATATGCTAGACTTTTAAAACTTTTCAAAATCTATACACCAATAAAATGTATATTTCTATTGAACACGTATGTAATGTATGACCAAGGAAGGGAGCCCTAGTGTGCAGAGACCTGGGAGCGAGCCCTGCAGATCTCCCCCCTCCAAATATGGCACTGCAGTCCAGTCCCCAAGTTACAATTATCCAGCAATCTATTCATCGATATCCAGCAAGCTGTTCTTGACTCTGGCTTCATACAATAAGACCATCCTACATACAGCAGAGACCATACTCCATACAGGGCTGAGTAAATGTTCAAGCCTATTACGACTACAAAGACTAGTGTAGAGCTCACCAGGACAGCACAACCGATGCCACTGCGAACACACTTGGTGCCATCACAAATAGTTTCCCGCGTCAGACCCGTCGATGCAAAACCAAACAGCAGCAGCACGATGGCAAATAGACCCATCGCTATGCCAAGCAGCAGGAATATCACCTGAATATTCTGTAACCTGTAGCACATAGCAGCAGAAACTACCACTCCTGGGCAAATTAAAAAAACTACCGTTCCGGAGACATTAGCAATCAAAGTCTAAAGTCATCTTGAAATCGCCCAAAATTCTAAACATTTTTGGCCCCCAAATTTTGTTGAGGAGAGCCCCTTTATTTTTGGACCGGGACTATTAAACTGAACACAGCTCTCTCTGATCAAGGTGCAAAATTTCATGGTGATCGACCAACGAAGCTCGAAGATCTCGTGGCAAAAATGATATATGAGAAACAGCAGTAAAACATAAGGCCTTCTGAGAACTACCGTTCCAGGCTGCCTAATGATAAATGACAGCAAAATATAAATCCGCTGGAAAACTACCATTCCTGAGCAAACTGAAATACTCCCTCACGATGTGACCAAAGTAACCAACTATTGTTGCAGTACAAATACAGTGCAGACACAGAAGGTTAAAAAGTGGGGCAAAGAGTTGCAATTTTCCAACAAACACAACAATTTTTTACTGAAATTCCAACATGCAGTTGCAAATTTTCAATTCCAATTTTGCCTTTGAATTTCCCCAAAGTCAGGTTTATCAGCCCCAAATTTTAAATTTTTTAAACAAAAACTATTGACAGGAAGAAGATTATCTGACAATTTTCTGACAGCCAGAAAGCTTTGGCTGGGCAATTTCCTCTTGCCTCATATGGCATAATGCCAAAAGTATAGTGGAGTGACTGACCATGGTATGTGCAGTTTGAAGAGATTGTCAAAGATGCCATTCAACGTTATGTCAAGAGCATAGAAACCAGTTCCACAGAACAACCCAACGCCAAGGCACATCAGAATAGTTGCTGACAGAGACGCGTACGGAGTGCGACCCAAACAGTCCTGACACTCTAACACAGACACATGCACACACATTTCAACACACCCTCATGCACACATCCACAACAGATAAACATCGAAAAACATCAAAGTACTTGCTGAGAGAGACACGTATGGAGTGTGATTGAGAGAGTCCAGACATTCAAAATGCCATCTAGGTAACAGAGATATTTTGTTATCGATATTTAATAATTAATAACTCTGTTACGAAATAATATTTTTTCAACACAATATGGTGATCGCTTCAGCAATTTATTGACAAATAAGCACGCAAAATTTTATTTAGATTCGTTCATATTTAACATTTCTGTTGTACAATACCTAAGGAGTTACTTGTATTGGACACAAGCGTACGTTACTGTAGTTGAAATTCACACATTAATTTTAAATTGGTGTCGTCCAGCATTTTCCACGCTCTGCAATTTTGGTCCGTCATTTTCTAGGTCTTGCAAATTACAAGGGTGCATTTTGTGCCGTCATTTTCATAGTACTGCATTTGACAGGTCTTGCAATTTCAGTCGCCCCGATTACAGTTTGCGAACTGCTGCAGATGCAGATCTCAAATCAGAATCTGTGTATGGATGCAAACTCAAACTTTGAACATCAGTATATCTTTGCTATAGTGTGAGGTGATCTTAATGGACTGTTTATCTGCAAGTTTTTAGTGATAAAATTGTGTTTGACAAACCATAACAATTAAAATGTATTACATGACTAAAATCAGTGTTTGAATACAGTAGTTAAATATTCTTTGTTTTTGCCACTGGCAAGTAAACTATACAAGAACAGTATTACCCTCGACAATGCGGTCCACAAAAACATCCCATTTTATTTTTTTGAATAGCTCCATGAAAAACTGGCAAATTTTTATAATTTTTAGCGTGAGACATTAAAAAAAACTTGATGCAAAAGTCTGTAGTTTTGGCCAACTAATTTTAATATTGTTGCTACACAACCTTATGAAATGCAAAAGTCATAGTTTGGCTGTTGATAACAATGAATTCATACTGTGTAGTGCATGCATCAGCTCAGAAAACTACTGAAACCACAAAAAAAACATCAAAAATCTGTTATTTCGTCTTCATTTTAAAATCATAAGTCAACAAACTGAAATGACACATCAACAGCGAGTGGGCCACTATGAATCATGCAGTTAATGAACTTGCTGTTGGCAAGTGGTGTCAACGTCTACCGCTTGCATTCATGCTGGAAGAGAACATTTTGAGCACATGGTGTAATGAAGAGGATGTGATGCGACACATGTGACATTTTGATAATCTCCGACTTTTACTGGCAGCCGTTCACTGCCCATGATTGACACACGCCCGAACCATGTCAGTTTTTCCTGTGCTGTTCTGTCAATCAATGTCCATTCCTGGTGTAGAGTACTCCAGACTCTCTCATTCTTCATTCAGTCGCACCTTGTCACCCGAAACAATCTCCTCAGCCACGCCATGTCTGCTACTAGGATTCTTTGTTCGTCTTTCTTTCTCAGACACCAGCATTCCGAGCCATACAACACAATTGGAACTACGAAGGTTTCATACAACTTCACTTTAGTCGTATTTGAAATATTTTTTTCAGTTAAATAACACTAAAACAATAAAATTAGCCAATACAGCATGGGCAACTGGCTGTCCATGTCCCTCAGCCAGAGTATATACAGGTAAGAACTAATACAGGTACATAACAAAACGTAATAAACGAATAAAGTATCGAGACAAATCATTCAAAATATGAAATTACCCATTTCAGCACATTATCTTGCTATCTAGAGCACAGCTGCCTTCACATAACGAAATGCTTAGCGAAAAACGAACATAACTTCACAAAATCATCATGCAAAAACAATAACATAAACAAAACAGTTTCAACATAGAATATGTACGAGTAAATTAAGAAAATTTGTTGTTAAAATCGGGGATGAGTCAATCAATGTGACAATTTCAACTTCGATAATCGATACGATATCGAATCGATACGATATTTAAAAATATCGCGATATCGATAAGATATAAATATTTTTAAACTAAGTAAATATTTAGTGGTTTTACCCAATTAAGAAGTGTAGTAAATTATGTTTAGATGTTCTCAGCATATTCGTTGAGCTGTAGGCTTAAAAGTCTGGCCAATGGTGTGACTTACGTTACTCTGAAGTGTCTGTTCGTCGGCTGTTATATTTTAGCAAAAAAAATTTCCTAGCATTAGCAGCATTTTTGAAAATTGAAAGTTTTGATGTTTTAAGGCGTTTGGCCGAGTCTTTCATAACCGTTTTTTTACTTTTTTATGAGTCAAATATTCGTATAAACAAAAAAATCACTATTATGCCTCTAACAACATGTAACTTTTAAATAGGTTTATTAAAAATGTACCTTACTTTCAATAACAAACGACAAATACCGTTAGACAGTGAATTACGGTAATGGAAATATGGAATTAATACCGGTACCGTACCGTAAAATGTTTATGATATCGCACATCTCTAAAAGTGTCACAGTTTGCTTGTGTGGGTATGATTCATAAAATAAACATAAACAAAGTCAGAATTTGTACAATCTTATTAGTCAGCTCGTACTATTTTTTGTAATACTGAACCCGGACATAATTCGCAACTCTGTTCACCCCTGACTCTTTCACCCCCTTATCTTGGACGTTTCGCCCGGCCGTTGAATACCGGTAATTCGACATCGAGGTTTATACGTAATTATTGTCCATAGGCCTGGACAGTTTATGCACGATAATGAGAATACAGGATTGTGTAAATGTTTAATGCTTTGTTCAATTCTGAAATAAAATAATTCGGCCTATACACGTATTTTATTACACAGAGTTTTAGTAAGCTTTCTCGTCCTAGAAGGTTTGCAATGATGTCTGACGCTTTCTATAGATCTAGGCGTTTGTCAAGCGGTTGTTAGGCCTAGACCCAAGTATACCTGTAAGAATCCATTTTAAAGGAAGCTTGACGTTGACGCATAGAGCGCATCGAATACCGGCGAGTTGACTTCAAACACATTTAGCGTGATCAGAGTTGGGTCTGTGATGCGGCTTGCAGACATACCACCACCTGGTGACAGTGGTGAGATAATGAGTGTTTTTAGCCGACCGTACTTAAGTAACGGTCGAACTATTAAAATGGTTGTCATTCGTCGTCTGTCTGTTACTCACTTGTTGCCTTTCTGTAAATTGAAACACAAACACAAGCCTCAA
>Ga0056128_1005794_pt1 | contig 15546 bp, 9 predicted proteins | sample WorMetLIZISLAND2_FD_71113 | JGI IMG/M metagenome (GOLD analysis project Ga0056128, IMG submission 71113) | Marine gutless worms symbiont microbial communities from Max Planck institute for Marine Microbiology, Germany - Olavius geniculatus... ...
TATATATAAAATAATACGTTAAATATTCAACAGACTAAGCATAAGGAGCCTAATTTAACAAATTCTGACACCTTTAATCAATAAGTTTGTAACTGACAGCATGAAGAACAGACCGACAACAAGACCGAAATGTTTAAGACCAACACCAAAACCGAGACCACATTCTTAATTCTACCCACGCCATGTTTCTTGCTATAAGGCCCAAACCATACGCTTTTATCAGCAAGCAGCGAAAAAACACATAAATAAAGTTTTGCGAAGCTAAAAAATAACAAAGAAACTAGAAACGAACCTTAGTTTTTTTATCGCATGGCATTGCATTGCAGGTCAGCCAGTTTGTGGTTTGTTACTTTTTTGCTTTCCTCTGTGAAAAGTCACACATTATTACATGTGCGGCACTACTCAAACTAAAGCTGCTTTTTGGATGACCTAACAGTTTGTGTTAGTTCATAGATAAGTATATTAAAAATACGCTAATTTATGGATGTCGATTGTCGACCCTATACTCTTAATAATTTTAGCTAATAGTTTTAATTTCTGCTGACTGCATGGCGGACAAAAAATTCAGCAAAAATAAAAACTATTAGCTACAATTATTAAAACTATTAAAAGTATTGGGTCGACATGAATAAATTGCGTATTTTAATATACTTATCTATGAACTAACACATACTGTTAGGTCATCCAAAACGCAGCTCCCTTGGTTTTGTAGTCTTGGTTTTTCTGCGTTGTCGATTTTAAACAACTAACTAAAGGATAATTATAAAGATATAGTGCACTTTTACGTATAGTCCGTTAAAAAAGCAACACGTGTTTACAGCGGCCAGCATCTTCTCCGTCCGCTTCACTGTTAGTACTAAGTCGTTTCAACCGAGTCCGAGAAACACGAGAAAGTAAAGGTGCGTTCTCACTGCGCGCGTCACGCCGGGTGACGAGCGTCAAGCGCGTTAACTCAACGGGCTTTCCAATAGAAGCAAGAAACGTGACGCGCGTTAGACTACGCGGCGTGACGCGCGTTAACGCGCACAGTGAGAACGCACCTTAATAGGGTGTTTACACGATCCAGCAAGCGTCCAGCAAACTTCCAGCAAATGTATTCAAAATACACGTGAATTGCTGGACGTTTGCTGGAAGTTTGCTGGACAATTGCTGGATCGTGTAAACACCCCATAACGAAGCGCCTATAGGCCTACTCAGAACATAATTTTTCACAACCTGTCAGCTGCAGACAGAGCGAGCACACACCTGACTGAAAAACGATAAGCCGACGCTGTGTCTGTGAACTCGTCTATACCAACTTTAAGCAGAATGTTACAACGTTACTGTCTACCAGTATATGAGCCATACGAGCCTTTACTTTTCTTTTAACCGTTTTTCGTTGCTCGCGCTCTACGTAGCAGCTCGTCTCATGCATTTTTAAGAAGTTGTTCCATTTTAAGTTTGGCCCATGACTTAGGGTAATTGAATAGTGTAGTGGTAGGTCTAGCCTATAACTAATTTAGTCTGCTGGACGAAGCGGCTGACAGTATTATTTTTAAAAAGCTAAGAACAAAGCTAACTTTTCGTCTGTTACTTGTTTTCATAGATTTTGATGGTCCACCCACGTTTGCCAAGTCTTAAGTGAACACTCAAAGTGACCAGACAAATGAGCGACAAGTAAGTAAACAAAGCTGCTGGGAATGCATTTCCGCGAGGTTTTGCCACACACCTGTCCTGAACGCTGTTGCTACTGCAGCGAGACGTCGAAACGATGAAAACTGAAAAGTGGAACCGTAAACTGATCTACCCCACAGAAGAAGGCCTATAGCAGCAGCGGCGGCAGCCGAAAGCGGCGTGTCAGGTAACGGTTTTTACGCGCGATAGCAAAATGCTTCGCGCGTCTTAGCCATGGCCTTGTGACGAAGTCACAATTTTAGAAGACCCTTCCTATTCTCGATTATATTTCATTCTCTGAGATAGTTACTTTTATTTAATTAATTCGATTCGCAACCTGATCTACGAGGTATTTTTCATGGTAATTTATGATGTTTAAGCCAAGCGCTGCCGTTCAAAATTGTGTAAGAGGCGTTGTGTTGATTGCTCGACTACTCTAATAATAACACTGACTTTTAGGATAATTAAGTTATTTGATAAGAAAGTAAAGACAAAGCAAAAATTTTCTTTAGTCACTGATTATGGTACAAATTGATATACCGCAGAAATACGGTTGAAAGAAAATGAATCTGGCTTATTCGACAGAATAAATGATTCAACAGTTTAACACTGTGCCCATAAAATGCGCTCTCCTAAACACATTGCAATAACAAACGAAAACCTGCATCGATTACAACAAAAAATTTTCACACATAAAATCACAGTTCACTGTAATTTCAAAAATCTGTTAAAAATCTACCTTGTATTTGCAGACATGTAAAATTTTTTAAATGACGCTGCCGAACGCCAAGTATTTTCAAATACAGCTAACGTCAGTCGAAACAGTCCAGGCGTTTCACAAAACAAAAAAAACTAGTGTTTGGTAATGTTTTTTTTTAAATTTAAAAAATATTTTAGCACTGTATCCTTTTTCAATACTAAGCATTTTAATTAAAAATCAATTTTATCTTAACATTAATTTGTTTGTTCATCAACAAGAAATAACTTTACAGATGACGTCAGCCAATAAAAGAAGTAAGTCGTGTTGGAAGCGCAGATCTGTGAAAACACTTTTAAAAATGAAAATCTTTTAAACAAAACGACGGATTCCTATAAAAGTTCGCGTTGGCAGCTAAAACAGATGTCACACTGTACGCGAAAAACTGTATTAAAATCGATGCAGGTTTCCACTTGATATTGCAAAATGTTTGGGAAGCACATTTTTGTGGAAAGTGTAGACGCTAACCTGACGGCGTGTTGTTTTGTCGAAGCTCAGTTTGACTGCGCACTTCCACCGTCAGGCGAAAAGAACCCTGTAACAATACGATCGAATGACCTATATCATCGCAAACATAGCGCTAATACGCTCAACAGCCATTTGTTATTTTTGAGAAAAAAATTAGCAATGACCCGTTGAAAAAATAACGTTTGAATAGCGACACCACCTAGCGGTAGATTACTTTGGTTTTGTTGTCAAAATTATCCACAGGTGTCTGTAAACATAAATTGGCTGGACAAGCAAAAAATACTCGCATTGCAGCCTATTAGAACGGCCGCATACAAATTCTCGATTTCTCTTGAAGAAGAAACGTACGAGGTACGTATTGTGATGTTGGATATTTTTATACATTAACTCAGCTTCATCAATCATTCTGCGCGGAAAGCTACAGCAGCAATCTATGTAGATTCGAGGGGGCATCATTGCCAATCATATTAACACCGACTGTCAGTTCAGCTGCCGGAGCCGCTATAAATCAGCTGCGTGATGCCCAGAAGAAGAGCGCTCGCCGCCACCGGTAGCAAAGCGTTTCCAGACGAGCGGCGCGCAAGGTGGTAGTGGTAGAAAAGGTTAGTCATGGACACCTGCTTGTCATTCGATGCTGCACGGCTGCAGCCAGCAGCAGCAGCGCCGCCGGCAATGGCATATTCTAGCTGCTCGCCAGACGAAGATGTATAAATTCACACCGTAGGGCACTCGCCGACGCCGTGTGGAAACAATAAAGCTTTCATCTCTGGCGATCAAAATATTTAGCTTCCAGGGAGAGAGAGCAGGGGGCATGATACAGTGTGAAGCGGTGACGGCGCCAGGTTATGCGAGGAAAGCCAACGTGCGTACGCGATATTTTGCACGAGACACTTTTCTCGTGCAAAATAATATGGCTGCCAGAGCTGGTAACGATAGAAAGTTAGCTCTACAAGATTTAACGGTTGATAATTAATTTTGATTAGAAACTAAGCAACAGTTAATCGTCTAAGAGCACCAATAGCCTATCAGTTATCCACCTAACAGTCACATACCGTACGTTCAGGATTCACAATGCTTTTCTTTTCAAAGGGTGCCGCTTAGCAGCCGAGAGAATTGACAGAGAAAGTAAAACTTCGAGTAGGAAAACAGGGTAACAATGTCGCGACAGTGGTTAAGCTGTAAATGTCTGTTATCTGTTGATTTAAATTGGCGTTTAATAATTGTTGCTTTTTGTTGTTTTATTCTGTGTCTTGCGAAGTCAATGATGCCAAGAGTAAAATTAAATTTCTAAATGTTGACATACGGCTTCGTTTATTCATTTACTTTGTACCCCGAAGAAGTAACAAAAACAGCTTAACACACGGAGTGGAGGAAGGGCATAGCAAACCTACCGGCCAGGTGAACTCGACTGGAAATCTTGCGACGAGCTCTGACGGCGAGTCCGATGGTGTGGGAGTGACACAGAACCGCTGTACAGACGACGACGACGACGACGACGATGACGATGACAAAGGAATGGATAAAGTGAATGCGTGGCTGAGGCAGACAAGTAGCTGGTAGTGATTGTCCGCCAGGTTCAACGTGCTTGTCGACGTCAACAGGCGCACGTGAAACACACCCGAGCTGGATATCTAAACGCATTCGAAGAATAGTAATAGACTGCTAAATACTGAAAATCCTCGAGCAAAAAAGAGGTTGTAAATACGCCAGAATATGGTTTAAACGCTAACCTCGTCACACAATTTCGGCTCTTTTTGTCTCGTGGTATTAGGATAGCCTCACCGAGAATGGTCATATGACATTGAGCAGTGGTGTGGGGCAACCCTGCAGGAGTTAAGCCACGCTGCCCTGGATAGGCAGCGGTGGGCAGCGATAGTAACAATGGCGTCAGACACCAACGGGCATTGAGCCCACGGTTGTCGATGATGATGATGATGATGTATTAGGATAGGCCTACGTCGACTGACACAGAATATTCTATTCCGAACATTAAAATAGTGTATGTAGTACAATAAAGAAATTTTTTGCTTTGGGCATCTGTTCTGCACTAGATCTAAAAATATATTACCAGAAGAGTGGCTATTATGACTGTGAGTATGTGTCTGTTTCAGGAAGCGAAACATTTACCTCGGATATCTTCCCCCGGTCTTATATATCCCATAGAGGCATAGACATTTCCCCAGACTCATCTCCCTCCGCGACGAAGTAGCCCACGCATACTGAGCGCAATTTCGTACACTTTTGTTTTCGCACTTTTCGTACTTCGTTGTCTCAAAAAACACCCGAACATTTTCGATTGTAACTAGAAGAAGGATTCTCTGATCTTAATAATTTTTGGTACGAATATTTTTGAAACAATTTGCCATTAAATAAATGTTTAATTTTCCATCTCACCGAAAGTCTATTTGTGCACTACCTGGGGAAAAAACCGACGAAATATTGCATTTTACCCAATGCAGTATTATTGCTTAATCTAAATCACGCACCAAAACATATTTAGTTAACTTTCTTGACAGTTTGGCTAAAATTGCATCTAATTGTTTCATTTTTCAACTGTCTACAGCAAAATTGCTTGAAATACGAGTGCATTGTGCGAACATAGGCAAGGAGACGCTTTCCACATTCATTGACGGCAGTATCGATAATGTTCTGTTTCAGACTAATACAAACTTCATCAGTCACTTCCTAAATTCATAAACATTTCCAAACGTCATCTGGTAGACACACTGCTTTATGACAGTCAAACATTGTAATCGACTGGCTGCTGGGGCCAAAGATCTGGATTGATAAAATTTATTGAAGTTTTTTTTCTCACTCATTTCAACATATGATTTGCTTGGTCGGTTTTCCCCAGGTAGTGCAAGAGCAGAAGTTAGGTGAGGTGGGAACAATTATTCGAAGGCGAGTGGTATCGAAAATATTTATACCAAAGAAAAATTATTAAAATCTAATGATGTTTCTTCATGTTATGATCGACGATGTCAGGAATGTTTTTTTACGTTTTTGCGTATTTTAACGCATATTTCGCTTGGTCTGCATTACCTTGGTAGTGCAGAAGCAAACAGTGGATGAGGTGGGAAACTGAACGTTGGAAAGTTGTGTCAGAAATAATCACACCAGAAACTATTAGAATCTGATAACTTTTTTGAAGTTACAATTGAAAATGTCGGAGATATTTTTTGAGACACAGTGTAGTATGATCATTCATAAACACACTTGCCATGCACAGTGCAGGGAAGGGAAAAAGAAAAAAGTAAAAAAACGGAAAAACAGGTAGAAAAGAAGCAGATAGTGAAGGGAAAAGAGAACAAAAGATAGTAAAAGAGAGTGGAAAGAAAAACGGAAGACGGGAGGCAAAGGCTTAAGCCCGATTTTGATTCTACTAGAATTGGGGAATAGAAGTCCCTGGACCTCTTTCCCTGGACATTTTCCCCAGATATGCGCCCTCCGAACTTATCCCCTGGACATTTTCCCGACTCATCTCCCTCCGCAACCCGAGACATAAGTCCGGAGAAGTACGCGTTCCTTGCGGAATGTCGTATGCTTCTCTTGTTTCCGTATTTTTCGTACCTCGTTGAAGACTAAAGCGGCGGCGTACAAGTACGCGATCAGCGTGGAAACGCGTCGATCCATGAGCGAAGCATCCGGCAGCTGTGGTGGTAGTGGAAAATGTTATAAGTTTATTACAGTGTAAACCAGGTAGCCTAAACCACGAACGGACGTCGACCGGCCGACAGGTACTGTATATGCCGCCACCGGCCCAGGTGATGCTATGTGTCAGATGTCAGTAAACCGGCGGCAAGGTGCGGCCGGTGTAGCCTGAACGACCACCATATACCTTCTGGTGTATTTTCGTCCTGCCAGGGTCGTGTCGGACAGCCACTGTACCCTCTGTTGCTGCGGCAGCTGCGGCTGCGGCAGCAAAACGTTCTGTCATCATCTATCCCGCCCACGTGCCCTCGGCCACCTTGTCATTTCGCACCCAGCCTGTGCTCGTTACATTCCCGTCGTCACTGCTAACTTTACGAGAGGCAACGGTCACGCGTCATAGAGTATATTCGCGACAGAATAGAACTCAACGATGACAAGTCGACTTCGCACTGCAGCACGCTTAGGTTACGTCGCCATCGCTCCACTTCGCAGTTTAAACTTCGAGTACTCAGTAAAACGCAGAAGCCGCACGAAACCAGAAGAACTGACGGTGCAATGGTAGGCTATAGTTTCCACGTCGACGAACTATTATTACGAAGTAACGAATTCGTACGTTTTTCGTTCGGTATTGAGGAGCTTTCCCTGGCTTAACCGAACCGTTGCAGCACCGCCAAATAAATACTGACGACTGTATTAAATTTTCTCTGCGTCGAATTATTGCACACACAAATACAGGAATTTCACGCGAAAACTGCTATCCGACGACGACAACAACAACGACGACGACGATATTCCTTCAAACGCTCGCCGCGACCGTTAGGACTTACTACCCCGCGCTGGCGAAGTTCTTCTCTCACTGCCGCTGAAGCTTCTAGGAATGCCGTCCGCCCTATGAGCCTCCAACCGACCGCCGGCGCCTGAGCCGCCGCACTGCAGGGCATAGGCGGCGAGAACTGTCGAAAACAGGTAAGCTTATAATAAACCGGTCATATAACAGATAACAGGTCGCGGCCACTTGCTGTCAGTCAGGGCAGGAAGATGCCGGGCGCTGAGGCTGCTGTGATGCTGCTGCAGCAGCTGCTGACATCGTTCGATGTTTACGTGTAGAAAAACTGCCTCGCTACTGACCTCTCGTCTAAGGCCGTTGCTAAACGCGGTGATTATTTGACCGGCAGCCGGTAAAATAGCTTATGGGCTATCTGACCGGTCAAAACGAAAAATTGCAGTCGCCACCCAGGAAATGACATTAAATACAGTATACGCGCTAATGACTAGAATTAGCGTGAATATTATGGTGTAGCGTTTAAGGCTTAGAATTAGTGTCAGTGGCGGATTCAAGGGGAAAGGGGAGCGGGGAGGGGCGGCCGCCCCACCCCGTATTGACCAGATGCATTTTAAAACAGGCGAAAATTTTGCACAAAACTGCACTATTTTTGCACGAAAATTTCATAAATTTTCTGGGGCACAGATTCCACCCCTTGCCCTTCCGCCCCTTATTCCAAATTTCTGGATCCGCCACTGATTAGGGCTAAAGTTAGGGTTAGGGTTTGTGTTTGGGTTAGGGTTACGGTTTTTTAAAGATTCATGTGACAATAATGAACAGCAAAAATTAGCGTATGTCAATGGTGGTAAATTCGAGATTCTTGCAGGCAAGCAAAAAACTTGCCGACTGGACCGTTGCAGTCAGACTGCTTGCTAGGCATGACGTGGTAGTTGGCTGATTGGCGGATCCGTGATACCGTACTTGCTACGGTTGAGGTCGTCAGTTGTTCGGTTGTCGCCGTCCCTGCGGCGGTACGACTAGCGCCGTCGCAAGGACACGGTCTTAGCCGGTACCTACGAGCACCATTCGGTGTTTGTACGTACTGGTTAACGCTGTTCAAGGCGGTGACCGGTCAAGTATCCGGCCCTCATGGAGCCGGATATTGGACCGGTCGACGGGTGGCACGTTTAACCGGCGTTTAACCGGTGACAAAATTTGACCGGTCATGTAGCCTATAAGATATTTGACCGGCTGCCGTGGTTAAAACGCATTTTAGCGTGTCAAGCAACTGGGCCGTGCAGAAGCATGTAAAGTACAACATTTATGCAATATTTACGTGTCCCGTGATCACTGCATAAAGTTTACTTTTTTCGTTCTTGGCAGGCTAGGCTATATCTTCTCGTAGACCGGCTGCGGTTTACAACAGCGTACGCAGCGACCTGCTTAGGCATCTGCGGATCGACTTTTACTGGTTGTGAGATGTTCATCGAATTTCAATAATTGCGTGCTTTTGTTAAATAAGTGGCATTGAACGTTTTCTGGCAGTCTTGTAAACATCTTACGCCGCCACCGGCATTCACATGGCGTTTGTACTCCAACCGGTTACCAAACAAGTATCCAAAATTTTTCTATAGGACCTAAAGCTGTAGCCTATAGATTTATTGCAGCACAAATTTAAATAATTATACTATACACATTCACTTACATCGAAAGTCGTGGGCTTGTCACAGGGAGAAACGGTGAAGTTGCCGACTTACCACAAACATCTCAACTTATCGAGATGGTTTCAAAGCCCGAAACTTCCGCGTGACATCCTCGTTTTATGGTCCGTGTCCGCAACTTCCCGGTAACAAGCTTCGATGAAAAGTCGGAGTAATGGAATTTGAGCTACACTGACCAACATTCATTCAACATACATTGAACTTAGCTTTTCTTCTTGTTGACAAGTGAGCTATGAACATTGCAACGTGTTCCAAAGTCATTCGGCACTGTGCGGCATGGCTGCTGTAGGAGTGTTATTTCGCGGTCGATGCTATCTGATAACGACTTTTCGAAGTTTTCATAAGCTATCTATTCTGGCCATTCCACTATAATGTAAAAGTTTAGCAAATTGTCAATTTTAACTGGGAGTTCAGATTCTCAAATCGCTCGTTCTCGTGTTGGATTTGCGTCTTTTTCGTCATGCCCTGTCTAACGCAGTGTCTCAGTCAACTGGCATCTCGTTTGTTTCCACCAATGTACGGATGTGAATCCTGGACAATTAAAGCAACAAACAGCAAAAGATTCAAAGCATTCAAGATGGACATGTATCGAAAAATGATGCGAATCAGCTGGACGGAGCATATAACCAACAACTCCATACTGGAAGAGTTGCAACCGACGCGTCGATTCCTGGCAGAGGTCAAGAGAAGGAAGTTGCAATACTTTGGTCATGCAGTAAGAGCGGACAGTTTATGTAGGCTACGCATGTGCTGCATGGCACCATCGCCGGGAATAGACGTCGAGGAAGACCCAGAAGACGCTGGACAGATGATATCAAGCAGTGAACTGGTGCATCATTAGCAGAGTGTGTTCAGTGTGCACGTGATCGAAACAGATGGAGTGCCTTGGTGTCCGTGTCGGCGACATTCGATCCTCAAACACGAGGAAGGACCAAAGCAAGGCAAGGCACGAATGTGACAGACAAACAGAAAGACAGATGGAGAGACCACGGCAACATCATCATCATCGTCATCATCACCAGGGGCTTGTAGTGTGTACTGAGAAGACAGCTATGCACCAGAAGTCAGAACAGCCAAATCAACAAGTCAGGCTTCTGATAAAAACGGCGTTGAAAAGGTGTCGCAGTAGCTATCGCGTAATAGTTTACTGCAACAAGGCGATCGTACCTTGGACGTCGGAGTATAGGCCTGCAGTGGCACAGTGAATATCAGATGCAACGGTTGCGGCGTGTTTTCTGCTAAAGGCCATTAGGCCTATTATACCGACATTACGACAAGGCATGCAGACTAGGTTCACAATGAACGGATTCACGTTTTGCTTCCTGATGATCATCAGGCTGACGATGTCTTTACGGCTCACCAACGGTATGCACTAATAGTTGCTGGTTATTGTTTTGCAATTTTCGTTGGACTACTTTTCTGCAAACTCATAGAAAGCGCGTCTGTCGTGTAAAACTCCGACAATGGCGTCACAGTGGCGTTTCCATTAGGCCCTAACTCACCAACTATTTTTTTGCCCAACACAGGAGGGGCTGTAGATGACCAACTGCTATTCCGAATTTTGTTTTCTCGATCCGTTTCAGAGATATTCGCGGTCAAATTCGGAAGTTGTTTATATCGCGCCAATTTCTCCAATTTTTTGGGCATGCTTGCTTCCAAAAATTTGAACCAACGTTGTCAGGCCTTCTTACACTAGTTCATTGAACACATTTTGTTTTTCAACGGTAAACTGTGCCGTTTCAATGACAGTTGCAGGGAACATCCAACAGCAGTACATAGGCTGCTATAGAGACTATACAAACAGAGTTCGAGTACTGTCGGGATCGAGCACTACCAGTGACTCAATGACAGTCGAGATGTGTCACCAGTTTTGTCAGCAGACAAACTTCACGTACTTTGGAGTTGAGGTAAATCGTTGCTTCACGGCAACTGTAAAATAATATGGCTTCAGCTAGTAACACAACTGTAACCAAAGCTGAATTTTGGATGACCTAACATGTTAGGTGTGCTTGCTTGTTGCTTGCTTGTGGTAGTCCGTCGATGTCGACGATGACGTGCACTGCAGTGGTATTGTCATTGCGGTCTTTGATGGACGCGTAGATGACTGCGGAGACCGAAATCTGAAGCGTAGACTCTACCACATTGAGGACAAGCAGATCCTCCTTCCCGTCGTCTCACATCAACCAAATTTTGCACATAGGGTCGTTCTCGGATATATTTCTTATTTACGAGTTTCAAAAAGGCCGGCTGAAAATGTGAGAGCTGAGGGAGTCGTAATTTTGGCTTTACCATTGAATTGGCACATCGCTTAAATAGCTTATAGACTTATACGAGTAAGAGCTTTTTACTACAGCACTAGCCGTTACATAGCGTATTTCGGTATGTGGTCGCTTGGCAATGTTTGGCACTTGAAATTCAACCAACGCGACTGATAATACGCTCTAATTATGACGCCATTATCGCTGCGTATGGTGTGTAGTACGGCAACGAGTGCTTCTGTGGTAACAGTTACGACACACAAGGTAGATCAGACTACTGTACTACACCATGCAGAGGCAACAGTGCACAGATTTGTGGCGGTACATTCGCAGTCAGCGTCTACACAGGTTTCGTAAGCCGCCGGGCACGATAGTTGCCGGCGGGCTTATATTTTACTACTGTTTTTACGCGCGAAAGCAGCTGTCTTAGCCGTCGCAATTTTGTCTGTCCGTCACACGGGTGGATCAGTCAAAAACGGTGCAAGCTAAAATTACCGTCGGCTGCAAGAAAGACTCTAGTTTCAGGAACCGTAAAACTTTTTCATAAATTCGAAGAGGGTCATTCTGAACAAAGGCGCTAAGTGAGAGGGGGTGGGAAAAATTTGCGATTTTTAGCCAATAAGTCGCTGTATCTTAATAACAGTGCGAGATAGGGCCTAAGTCACTAATAGGAAGGCGCACACTGGGTTTCGATTGCCACTGAATTCAATGACCTTGAATGACCTTGAATGTTAAAATAGGGGTTTTATGGATTTTTTGGGCGATTTCGGGCTGCGAGACACATTTCAAGAGCGGATTGCGCGATTTGCGCCGAAACCAATATTGAGACAGACATAGAAAAACTGCAAATGAAATTTTTAACATTGAACGTAGATTTCAACGGTTTAAGTCTCGATTTTCTAGGTTCAAGGAAACCTGCGCACGTGGGCATCAAAGAGCGGTACCCCGGTTAAAGTCGTTATTTTATTGTTGTTGGCCAGTCTTTTGTGAAAACAGTTGCATATGGGTATAGACATGCTACCTATCACAACAAGCACTAGTGACGAGCTTTTTAGTTGTATCAACATCGATGACTTTGAAAGACTTTAATCTTCTTTAATAAGCGTTTTTTATTAATGTTTGCGATCTTTGGCTGCAGCGCATACTCCAAGAATGAATTGCGACGAAATGGCTGGAGATAGACTGAAAGTTTGCGAACAGAAACTGCTATAGGCTTTCGCGCGTCTCGTGAGCATTAGCTCAAATTTCTTGTTTTTCAAGGCGACATTTCCGAACTCCTTCGGCTGACCGGCGTAAAATTTTGCCACATTATCCAAGTTTGTGTAATAATTAGGCCGAAAAATTAAGGGTTCTCCTCAAAACTTGCAAAATTTGGGGCCATTTCGGCCAACTTCAGATTTCGATCGCAAATACCTTCATAACGGGTAGAGATATTTGAAATCTGACAGCGTTACGATATATGACAATCCCTCCCGCGTTCAGCGAAAACGTCATGAACTTTAGTCCACTAACTACAAAGTAGGACATGACATGTGAGTTTGGACCTACCCAAAACTACTTTTTCAGAAAACCATATGTCGGCCACTAGGGGGTGCTGTGCCCTCAAATTTTTACACGCGCTAAAGAATGACCTAGTCTTGCTAACGCACGCCTCAGCGGGGACGGAGGTCCTTCAACATTTTTTTACAATGAACGTCCAAAAATAGCTTAAAATTCAGCGTACTAGAAGCAGTGACTTTGGGGCCGGAGGAGGTGAATATTCACGAAACTATTGTACATGACGTGCCCCGAGGTAAGTCTTATAGTGTGAGAACAGCGTTTGGGGGGGCGCCACAAAATTTTTTCTTAGCTGTTTGCTGTCAGCGCACTTAGATTCATGCCAATATACTGAACTGACACTTCGTCAGTAAATAAATCTGTGAGCTATTATGGGCATGGTGCGGTTTACATGAACAGTGCTAAGCTAAGATTAAGAAGAGAGCTTAGGAAACCTACAGAAACATTATTCGACGCGCCGTCGTGATTATGTAACTGGCTTCACTACCATCCTGCATCACCGCCGGCCGCCAACACCAGCTTCACTGATGCTAATTATCTCGCCGTGATCACCTCTCCTGGCGTGATCTCGGCGAGCAATAACCGTGTGGCCAGATGAGTCGAAGGATTTACACCGTGTCTAGAAAAACCATACCAGTGTCATTTTTTGAATAGAGTCTAACTCCGTGAAATAATTTCCGATTTAGTGATTTTTGGCGCTCAACATGGTGAAAAAATTTGATGAATGTTTGTAGTTATGCTCACCTCGCCTTAATATTTTTGCTATGCTACCTTGTGAAATGCAGAAGTCATAATTTGGTCGTTTGCAACAAATAATTTAAACTGGGTACTGTGGGCAGTGCGTGCGTCGGTTCAGAAGACGGGTGTGAGAGACTGCACTCTGACGAAAGCCGGGTTTGACTACATCGGCAACAAAGCCGTAACAAAGAGCGGAAAAACTTGCCAGGCTTGGACGGCACAGCATCCACACGAGCATGGGTTCTACCAAGATCACATGTTTTCTGATGGAAGCGCGGAATTTGCCCGCAATTACTGTCGCAACCCGGAAAATGGGTTTGTTGGACTCTGGTGCTACACAACGGATCCCAACAAGCGCTGGGAAGAATGCGACGTGCCTACCTGTGGTATGTCTACTTGCTGAGGGTGTCTGTTTTTTCGCCCTTATGCCGTTTCGCCCCCTGGCTTTTTCGCCCTCTGGCTGATTCGCCCCCTTGACTTGGACGATTTGCCCCGTTGAATACCGACAAATCAATGTCGAGTAGTAGGCCTACAAGGGCGATAAACTGCAATATGTATATTACGCATACGCTATAATACGTACCTAATTTAATGTTTAGACAGTTTGTAGCATGATGATGAGAATAAATGATAGCGTGACTGTTTAGTGGCTTGTTGAATTAAATAGACATCATTATACATATATCATTATACAGAGACCCATCAAAGACTTTATTTGTTTTTTTATGTCGATCACAGCCCTTCGTCAACACGCACTAGCGGTCATTAGGCCTAGACCCTAGTATATCTGTAAGAATTCATTTCAAAGAAAAGCCGACTCGACACATAGGCCTATGCAGCGGCGAATTGTCCAAGATGCGGGGCCAAATCAGCCGGGGGGGGTGAAACGGCAAAGAGGCGAAAAAGCTATAATTCTTGCTGAGTCTCTTTTTGTTGGTTTTATTTTATATCCCACACTGCAAATATAATGATATTATTATTCATGTGTGCTTTTATAGTTTACTGCATAGCATAATTGTTTGTCTGTCGGATTTTAATGCTCGTCATTCTTTCTCGTTTATTTCCCTATTCAGTTCTGATTATAGTTTTTTCATAGTTATTCAGTTTTCAGAGCATTAGAGTTTTTTTTACAAAAATGCGTTATATACACAGAATCTCAGTAAACTAAGCAAAATTGTTTTTCTCAGAATTTCGTTAAATTTCCACCATTATGAGAATTTTAGGCACAAAGATGACCAAGGCGATAAAATTAAATTTAGCTGTTGCTAGGATAGCCAACCGTACTGCCTGGCAACCTGCATTTGGGGGGGAGGTCGGGACATTTATTTTGGAAGAACATTGTGTATGTAGGAAGTTAGCTTGATAGGCCATTAGTAAGCTTTTATACGCTGTGCAATTTTTATAACAATGATATTTCGCGCGGTAGCAGCAGCAATGCTGTCGCGCGTCACGTGAGCAATGCTCAGATAAGTTGTAAATCGCACGGGTTGTACGGCGTACCACTACCAGCCGCGTTGGACGTGTACGTTTTCTGCAGCGTGCAAGTCGGACATTAAGGGTCTCAGCTACCGCGGTCTGGTACGTTCGACGGTGAGCGGCAAGATGTGTCAGCATTGGACGTCGCAGACTCCTCACTCACACGACTATTACCTGGATTCTCAGTTCCCCGATGGCAGCGCCGAGCTGGCCGACAACTTCTGTCGCAATCCAGACCAGCACTTTGAAGGCGTCTGGTGCTACACGATGGATCAGAACACCAGATGGGAACTGTGTGACGTGCCGCTCTGTGGGCCCAGTGCGTACGCTTCCTGTAATATTGTAATATAATGTTGAAGCTTTTAGTCGATTGATTTGTGTTTAGGCTGTAGCTTTTATTTCTATTTGTCTATCTCTGTCTCTTTTTTACTCTGTATATTGTGATATTGTGTATCTGTCTGTTTTGTCTGCCGTTAAGGCGAATAAACGTGTTCATTATTAGTC
>Ga0056128_1005795_pt1 | contig 15545 bp, 8 predicted proteins | sample WorMetLIZISLAND2_FD_71113 | JGI IMG/M metagenome (GOLD analysis project Ga0056128, IMG submission 71113) | Marine gutless worms symbiont microbial communities from Max Planck institute for Marine Microbiology, Germany - Olavius geniculatus... ...
GAGAGCTAAAAACATGTTGTGCTGGCAAAGTTAAAAACCAGGCTTTATAACAATTTTTGTACAACACGCGAATGATAAAACCACTGTCAGTTAAATGGTTAGTTTTTTGTCGAGAAGGATAAAATCATGTTGCCTGCTACAAAGATTGTATTTATTAGACAAACGTTCAGGTAAAAGCGGCCTCAAAACGTCATGAATGGACTGTTATTTACAATCCGTTCAAAAATGCGTCATCAGCAGAATCAAATCTGTTCATGACAGTCTCTGAAATGTCTGCGCAGAAACTGAGTTTGTGTGCTTTGCGGAGAAATGCGTCAAGACAGTTGCTGTCAGCAGCTGAACAGTAGCCAGACCATGCTGGACTACAATACAGTATTTTGGCCAGTACAGTTGCGTTGAATACATCATGCAACGACAATGTTGGTAAACCGTGCGCTCTTAAAACTTTGAGGGCATGATGATGATGATAATGTGCTGTGCTGTTGGTACTGTATAGATGCTGCGTGAAGGTCAGAAGTTTGTACTTGCTATCAGAGAGGTTCTCATTGAAGACTCGGGCATTTTCACCTGCAGAGCCACCAACCCCGCCGGGGTCGCTGAATGCTCTGCAGAACTCTTCGTTGAAGGTGACTTTTTCTGTCTTAAATGTGTCATTTTGATGGAAACAAGAAGAAGCGTTTTTGAAAGCTAAAGCAAAGAAACGCATTCCCCGTTTCATCTGACCAAATCCGTTGTTGCGGGATACGGCACGTTTTTCATAAGAATGCGTTATTAAACAGTATAAAAAAATTTGCAAGAAAACTCCTGTTTCTATAGTCTAGTTTCTCTAATTTACTAATTCACTAACTCGATCAATCAATTAATTAGTTAATCAACCGGCCAAGAAATCAAGCAATCACATAATCAATCAGTTAATACCATTTAGACAAAAATGAGAAATTCTCAGCTGGTTGAAATGATGATGTTCACAGGCCATAATGTTGAATTTGTAAGAAAATCTCAATGTCTTAGGAAAGTTTTGAGAATGCGGCCATACAATTTTCTGAAGAGCCGAGTTCTGAAACTTTAAAGGTAAAGTAAAGTCCAGCACTTGCTATAGCGCTTCTTGCATGAGACGGACTCAAGACCAGAAGCGCTTTACAATCTTGGAAGTGGCAACTGATTGACATAAGCTAATGATATCGCAGCGCACTATGCGGCCGTCCATTGCCCGCGTGAATGAACAGACCCGCGGTTTGCAGCTAGCAGACATACCACCGCCAAATCAGCCACCCTAGGCCTTCACCCGTAGCCCGTAAACTGCTGCTCATTTCCTGTCCCACGGAGGGTAGGAGGCTGAGTTGGCCTGAGCACATAGTCGGTTAGCAACTTGCTCAAGGTTGCATGCAAATGACCGGAAGGTTTATTTTGATGTTTGTTATGGAATATTATGTGTAATACATAAGACGAACGTTGTGCTTATTGCAGATGCTACCGCTCCTCGCCAGCCAGCGCAGGTTGCCACAGCTCAAATGACTTTACAGCAGGGGGCGCCAATGCCCACACAGGAACGCAAAGCACCCAGATTGATCCAACCGCCGGCCCCGATCCACGAGGCACAAATCGGCGGCACCGCCAAGTGAGTAAAACAACTTTTTAACAAGTATTGTATATTGGTGAAAATACTGTTTTTTCCGATGTGTCTGTCTGTGCAAATTGCATCGTTAGGGCCCCGTTTTCCAAATTTCTGGCTGTATGATTGTAATTTTTGTATCAAAATTTGTGTCTGAATCGCAAATTTTAGGGCTGAAGAACGCTCATTTAGTTATTGACTACGTTACAAAGATTTGAAGAAAACCCGATAATTAAAATGTTTAACTGGTTGTGAAAGAGCTTGCAAAAACTGTTTGAAAAGGTCGAAATAAGACCTGCTGTTGATCACATTGAGACGTACATTGGCCCACCGTTTTATTTATGTTTATGGCTGTGGAAACATTGGCCCAACATACGTATGCCCAGTGCCAGTGTTTTGGTTGGGGTGCAGGTTGGAAGCCCGCCTGGAGGCGAACCCACCGCCGCGGCTGACCTGGACGACGGCCGGACGACAGATCCATCCGTCCGGACGCCACGACATCCGCTACGACAACGGCATCGTGGTGCTGCTCATTAACAACGTTCAACCACAAGATGCTGGCGAGTACCAGCTTCGAGCTAGCAACGAGCTCGGCGAGATTTCCTGCAAGACAGTACTCAACATTCGACGTAAGTTGACCACGTGATAAGTAAGTATGTAAATAAGTAAGTATGAAGGTATAGCAACAGGATGCCAAAAATATTAGCTGATCTGGGCCAGATCTCCTGCAAAACTGTTCTCAGCAAATGTTTAAGTGGTATAGCTCTTCATAGAAAACCCATCTAAAAGCCATACAAAGCGCCACCTGCCATATGGCATTACAGAGCTTTACTTGTCACTCGACACAGGTGAACGTGCCCCGCCGTAAGTGCAGCCAGACAGGCTAGTACTCGATTTGCATACTCCAGAGGGATAAAAGGTTGAGTTGAACTTGGTTTTGGTTATATACCAAGATGGTATACCTGTACACAGACAGTCACTCATCCAAATAGTAGGCTAATCACTCGATAGCAATCAGACCGGAGTCGAACCAACGACCTTGTAATTGCAAGTCCAACGTCTTAAGGGTTACAGTACCAAGCTACTTTAAGTGAATAGGCAAGTCAAGTAAGTAGGTAAACACCAATAGTGCTTTCAAAAGCCAGCTGAGTTGGCTTAATCTGCTCCACTTTACTGAAGTTAGCATTAGCCAAAGACGTTTATGGGAGAGGTGATCAGGATCAGGATCAGGATCAAGATAATTAGTCGGCAGGGCCTCGAACTGGGGCACAGGGCATAGCATTATGAGTTTCCTCGGTGAGGGAGAAAAGGAGAGAGAAACTATTACAAGGACAGAGGAGGAAAAGAATTTAAAAAGAAATGCGTTTTGAGCTGCGAATGGAAGACATTGTTGACAAGTTGACTGCAGAACCGGGGAAGATGGGAGGGGGGGGGGTTTAGTCTTAGACGGAAACATATAGAAGACAACGAAAATGTTTTTACTGAACACAGTATAGTTAGGTTAAGGTTCTCTTTGGCAACTTACTGCACACTCCGTGTTTTTTGGATTCGTATTTTGTGTTGTTCTGCTAATATTTACCGATAATGGTAAGTCTTATATTTGCTGTATTTCTGTTATATTAACATGTGTTAAAGAGAAGTTATCCTTCGTAAATGGAAGCATGCGGTGTGAACGTGCAGCGAAGGAGAAGACGGTTGAATTACCGATGCAACAGCAGCAGCAGCCGACACAGATGACGGCTAAGCACGTCGTCAGCAAAGACATGGTTCCCACTTTCATTGTGCCGCTCAAACCCGAGACCAGAGTCCCGGAGAAAAGTATCACCAGGTAGTGACCGATAGCCATAGTCATAATAAAAGTTTATTTATTAGCTATTTTATTTATACATTGTTAAAATTTTATGCCATTACAAACACATTTTTAAAATTTTCCAGTGAATATTTGCAACCACAAGTTTTAATAAACGTTGAGTGATCGCCGCGAAATGATGCTGATTTGAAATTGTTCTATCTATATACTAAAAGGAATCGAAAGATAACACAGACGTACTGCGATGTATAGGTTATTCTTCATAAAGGGAAAAATTTCCGCAAAGGTGAAAAAGTGTCTAAGGTTAATTGCTTTTAATGATAATCTGTCTCAGAGCTACGGAGCGTCAGCTGTCATTATAGGATCATAAACCGGCCTCAAAGAGATTGATGGCTGAGTTGGCCTTGGATTGATAGATTACCATCCGCGATGACAATATTGTTTTCAGGTCGTTGCTACATTTTTTGTTTATACCTCTGTCTTACTGTTAACATGGTAACTCATAAACTACTGCACTTAGCTTGATGAAATTTTGCACGAATTGTGCCTCAGCAGTTGCAAGAAACTTATGGAATTTCAAGGTCATAGCTCAGAAGTCAAGGTCAAAGTTTTGGATGTTCTGGTAGTTTACTTTTGCAAGGTGAGATCTTGCTGTTACTAGCTGCTGCCAGACAGGGCCAGCTAGGCCATTAACTATTGTTATTAATATATATATATATATACATCTTTATTCATCGAAGAAACGATAGATTAACACACACATACATACAATTAACAACAGGAAAAAAAATAAATAAATAAACACAGATGCATAATAATAGTAGTACTAACAATAGCCACTAATTGACATTGGTGACATAATCTACAAAGCTGCCCCCGCAGGTGGCATATTTAACATCAAACGTCTTGACGCGATTAGACCACAGTGTACTTGGTAATTTAAAATCAAAGTAAGATTAATCGCAGTTTGATATAGTTTTGGGCGAAAACAATTCAGAAACTTTTCCTGGACTTTAGTAGTACCTTTTCCAGACCAATGCAAGTAATATTTTACCACTTCACATTAGACGTTTCTGCCATCGGGTGAAAATAGAAATTTGCACATCGCAGTTACAACGATTTTGAACAACTGAATAGCTATAAATATCGCAGTAGGCTATGCCACGGCGGCTACCGCGAATAGATTTAGCCTTGCGCAGGGCTTGGCAGTGTAGACACAATATCTTGTGGTGTGGTCGGTGTGTCTGCAGGCTGGAGTGCCAGGTGCGCGCCTATCCGCTGCCGGCGATCACGTGGCACGTAAACGGCGTCGAGCTGGCGGCGTCGCCACGCTTCATTCAGACGGTGGTAGGTGAACAGATAGTGCTCGAGATACGCGAAGTGAGTCGGGCCGATGCCGGCATATACACGTGCCGTGCGCGCTCAGCCATCGGCGAAGCTTCCACCAGCACCGCTCTCATCGTCTCCGGTAAGCAAACAATATGTAGGTCTATAAATACCAGAAATTTGGAGCAGATCCCCTCCGGCGCCGTACGTCCGATTGGGAGAAAACATTAGGGGGGGTTGAAATTCCCCTCGCAGCAAAGTCACATCATGGTACGAACACAGCTAAAAGGTTATCAACCTGTTCTCAAATAATGTTTTAGTGATTCAAAACGCGTTTTCGCAAATATTTACGTCTTATGAGTTATTATCTGTAATAAAATTGTTGGGTTTTTTGTTATTTTGTTGTTGAGATTTTTTTTTTACAGTAAAACAACAAGAATTGGCTTAGAAATCCCATTATGTCTTTCGATAGCCAATGAGACGTCATGTATAATTTTAGCGAAATTCTGTTCTGTTATTGTAGATTTTAGTTTGGCTTTGCCCAGCCTTAACCTTAGCCAGATTTACTTGATTTACCTACCCCAGAGGGATGGAAGGCTGAGTTCACCTAGGCGGCTGGCTACATTCCGAGATGGTTTACCTCCCTGCAGGTAGTCACCCACCCAAATACTAACCGGGCTCGGCGTAGAGTAACTTCGTTAATCAGATTAAACCCGCTACCGCTACGCCAGGCCACCAGCTGTTATGTTATTTTCTGTATAATTTTTGCGTTCAGTGCCGGAGCAGCAGTTGGTGGCGCCTCAGTTCACGAAGAACCTGGAGAACATCAGCGCAGCGGACGGACGCGAGGTGACCATGTCGTGCGTCGTTTCGGGAACACCGACCCCGGAGATCAGCTGGTACCACAACCACAAGAACATCGACACCAGCGAGGACTTCGTCATCAACTACGACCGCACAACCGGAAGAGTGGAACTTGTCATTGTAGACTGCCTGCCCGACGACCAGGTCTGTCGGCAGCTAAAGGCACTGGCGTCATTTTAGTAAATCATTGGGATGGGGGTCACAGTTTACGTTATTATTTTTCTTACAGCAGTAACGCTGTTTCAAAGGTGCGATTTACAGGGAAAAATTACAATCATAAATCTTTCTGGGTCCGTAGACTCATCAGCCCCCTCCTAAATGACGCATCTGGTTAAAGGTTGCGTGTAGCAGAGCTACGGAGCGTCACCTGCCATATAGGATCACACAGTGTTACCTGCCACCCAACACAGGTGAACGGGCTGCGCCTTAACCCCTGGTCATTGTAGACTGCTGCCCGACGACCAGGTCTGTTAAAAGCACGTGGGCACCGTTAAAGGCGCGCATACAGAGCGACGTAACTGAACTGAACTGACAACGGTTTAGTTTTTGACGAACTGACCAATGGGCGAGCAGGGCGAGCCCGTTGGTGATTGGTTGACGCCTACGTGCGCGTAGTCGCGTAGACACTGACGCCGTTAGACGGTGCTTACTATAATGCATTCTTGCTTGGCCATTCGTCAGTTCAATTCAGTTACGTCGCTGTGTACGCGCCTGAGAGGTTAAAAGGTTTGAAAGGTATATAGCTTATCGTGGAACACCCGTTTTAAAGCTACGGAGCGTCACCTGCCGTATGAGATCACACAGTGATGCATGTACCTGTCAGTTAAAGGCGCTCTGATTTAATTCCAGCCAGACAGGTTGGAACTCCGTTTTATCTACCCCAGAGGGATGAAAGGCTGAGTTGACCTTGTTGTTGGTTATATACTATCCACCGTGAAACACGTCACAGATTAAATGAAAGAACACTGGAATATAACAATGCAAAAATTAACCTGTGCATGAGTGCTGTAAATAGCCTACGTCCGAGAAGAGCTGCACAGTTAGTGACGTGTGTTCTCATGGAACAATCGTGTATACGGGGCTCAGGAACGTTTTATAACATTTTGGACCCAGGAATGGCGTTCTTCTTTTGCGTTATTGTTTACTTTAACACTGATTAAACACAGATGATGCTTATGATGGCGATCCAGGGTCGGTTCCGGTGCATAGCGAAGAACGCGGCGGGCCAGGCTGTGACGGAGTGCACGTTAACCGTGAAGGGTGCCGCCAAGCCCGAGCAGGCCGCGGCCGTGGTGCCCGTAGACCAGGCGCCCAAAGACATCACTCACACGATTCAGATGGAGGACGTGCAGAGAGATACGCTCGAAGTCGAGGAACAGAAGACAGTCAGCGACCGCGAGGTAAGGTGTTAAAAAGGTAAACGTGCTGCATAGCTTTCAATAGGAAATCCTTCACAGAGCTACGGAGAGCCACCTGCCGTATGGGATCACACAGTGTTACCTGCCACTTCACACAAGTGAACGCGCCCCGCCTTAATCCCAGCCATATAGGCCGGTACTCGATTTCCCCATTCCTGAGGGATGGAAGGCTGAGTTGACCTTGGTGTTAGTTATATAGCTAAATGGTTTACCTGTCTGCAGACAGTCGCTTATCCAAGTATAGTAACCACTTGATAGCGACGCGACCAGGAGTCGAACCCACGACCTCACGATCGCATGTCCAACATCCTACCGATACACCACCAACCCAGCAGTTGGCGCTCACTGTCTAACGGCGTCAGAGACTGGGCTACGTGACAGTTCGATCACCTTTAAATTTGAAAATAGTTTGCAACTCTCTGCACGACTTTACATCTGATTGAAACACGCATTTATTCCGCCAGAACGATATTTAGCAACTCTGATTATTGTTATGCAGCGCAAATTACGGTGCTATAAAATTTATAATACTTACTTACTTACTTACTTACTTACTTAGCTTCTACGTGCACGCACGCGCTAACGTTGCAGTGACCGCCCGATGTTGCGCAAAAGTTGCGCATTAGTTGCACCTTGTACATGTGCACACTGGTCACTCCCGAACCGAGTCTTATTTATTTACTTACTTGCATGCATACTTACTTACACACTCAGGGACAGGACCTCCTTTGATGCTGGGGAATTTTTTCGCAAAATCTTCGGTATTTGGAATCAACTGGGGAGCGCTGAATTCGCATTTCTTGCCAATAATGAACCATACAGGAAAAAAAAACAATAAATGGTAAACGCAGGACCGTGAAAATGACGGACCAATCACATGGCTGGAATTTGCAAAACCTGAAAAATAACGGACGTTGTCGCAGAGGCTGGAAAATGCAGAAAAATCGCGATGTACAGGGTAATTCAAGAAGTATGACACAAAGTTTTGGAAATTTTAGTGTCACCCGGGGGATTTTTGGAGCAAACCAGAGTAAGTTAGTAAGTTAGTAAGTAAGTAAGTAAAATGTGGAAGCCTATTATAGCCCCAAAACGGTTAGTGCAATGGACTTTGTATTTGGCGTGCATGTTTAAATTGACATCCCAGATATGAACCCGTAATCATTTGACCCCATAATCGTTTTTTTTCGAAAAGAGAGTGTCACTGGGATCACGTGACCACTAAATTTTTGGGCGCTGCACGCTTACTAACTCGATAAAGAATAAAGTTACGGACCGCAAATTTGACACACATCTTGATAGTTTAATAATACTTAGAATGTCTACGAAGAAAAAGTCTATAATATATATAAGTAAATGAAAGAGTAAAAACACTATAAACGAATATGTTTAAGCCACAAGTGTCATGCTGGTTAGTATCGTTCTAACTGCAGCTACATTATGCACGGCGCGCGCCTGCACAAAACGACTCGACGAGACGCAATGGCCCGAGACCCGAGACGGGACCTACTGCACCGAGACCGAGACATATTGCTTCGAGACGAGACGTTAGTACGTCTCGAGACCATCTCGAGACCGAGACGTCTCGACCGAGACCACATCCCTGCTGACCACAGATTGTGTCCCTTGTCCAACCGTCAACGTACTGAACGTATACGATTTCCAAGGTTCCGCCATCTGGCGAATAGACAATAATGTTGTTAAAAGTATTAAAATTGCACGTCGATCAGTTTGTGCAATATTAGGCAAATTTTTAATTTATATAGACAACTTACTTGAACCGTAAATGCACTAGCTAATTCTACGAACACGCAGTACGAAATAACCTGAAACAGTACATGTAATAAGCAACAACGTTATTAAGTCCCATAATTTCATCATAAGAGGAAATGACATTTCTTTCTATGTCAGACGTAATCTCGTGTCCTTTCGCTTTTCTGTTCTGGCTTCTTGGCTTCTTTCATTTACTTATTTGTCATAAAGCAGAAGTATGTCGTGCCAGTCTTTTTTCGTCATAAAATGATTTAGTCGCAATGAAGATAAAGCGTACGATGTCAGAAAGAATACTATCAGCCATATGTAGACGACATATAAGGCTATTCAGCTGTAGTTTACTAATTTCGGTTGCTTGCAAATTGTGATAAACATAATGGCTCATGTCTGCAGCAATGCAGTTGCAATACTTTATGGTGCAAGCCGTTAATTATTTAGTGATAATTGTCAAAATAAAATGCAAAAATCCGTAATATCACAAATAGAAAGCGCTTACCATGGTGCGAGTTAATTAATTCGTATAATTTTTTTTATTGTCAATGTGTCTCACCATAGGATAGGTCACGGAAAACGTCTCGGCGAGACGTTGAAGCTCCCGAGACTCTTGAGCGTCTCGGGAGCTGCAACGTCTCGTCTCTGTCTCGTCTCGGTCTCGGCTCAGAAGGTCTCGTGCACATCCCTGGTGGTCAGACTTGTAAAGGAAACGCTGTGGCACTGTAGTCCCCCCCCGTCTAAATTTAAAGATTAAGCTTTAGTTGCATGCTGAAATCGGTTTGGTACGACTGGACCGTCAGAATGATCCATTTAGATTTACAACACATCCGAAATAGTTCTAGTATAGTACAGAGGCGTAGACAAGAAGGGCAAGGGGGCAGGCTCCCAATTTTGCAGACAAGACATGTAAACTGCATTAAATATGACCAGTTGGTTTCGAAGAAAATAATCAAAATTGTTGCCACCAGATCTCAAATTCAAGATAGACACATAATACACAATTCGATTTCGGCTCTGGCTCTACCCCAAACTCACAGCGCTCCCCAGAGCCCCTAGCTGGATTTTCGGGATTCTACTTCTAAGAGAAAAAAAGAGGAGGGAGGGGGAAGGAAAGAAAAGAGAAAGGGAAAGAGGGTGAAGAGAAGGGTAAGGAGGGAAGGGAAGGGGGAAAGGTCAAGCGATCAAGCCCCCGCGCCCCAATTCACATTGATGGCTACGCCACTGGGATAGTAGGCTTACTGTAGAACAGCATTAGAAGACAGTTGTTATTTCTGCACAAATAAACGATTGTTTGACTGAATGAATGTGTGTGTGCGATCTGGCGGCTAGGTGACGACGGTGGTTCAGAAGGTAGTGAAACGTACAAGCGGTCAGCCGCCCAAGTTCGTGCGTCCGATACAGCCCTGCGTCGTGCGCGAGGGTGACTCGTGTGAATTCACTGCAGCTGTCGCCGGCGTACCCGTCCCAGAGATCTCCTGGCTCAAGGCACTTAGATTTCACTTCTTCGAATAATTAATTACGCCTTAAAAACAGGTGCTTCCGATTGCAGCCGGAAAAAAAACTAGGGACGTGGGGCGGCGGTACAAAAAAAACTTTTTCTATTAGGCTATTTATTTGTTTATATCATGACGTGTCGTTTAGTATTACCAAAGAACTCATAAAAACAAACTGACACACTAAATAGTACTCACGAGAGTGTAAGGAAAGTTGTCACCACGTTTCAGGCTAGATGTTTTTGACGAAACAGTATTTTACAGTACAGCTTCAAAAACGTAGCCTACTAAAACGTGCACTAATATTTCTGAAGGTCCAGTACACTTTTTGGGTCACAGATTTTATCTCTGGACGGATGGAAACCGAAAGCACGGGATTTTTGGTTTTTTCCAGTTTGGCAGTGTACTCGAGTCGAGTATTCTCTTGACTTGGACTCGGACTTGAACCCTCGTGTCTCGGAATAAGATTCAAATTTCAACCCTAACTAACTCCGACTCAAGCTGAGGGGACTCTACTACATTACTTATAATTACTATTTGAATTATAATTCTCTTCTTCTGATGGGATAATTGTTATTATTTTCAGTTTAATTTTTGTTGCAACTAAGTTGAGAAATGTTCTTGTACTTTTTAGTACAGTTTACTTACAGTTACAGCTTTTCATAAAATTACACAACAATATATAACTTCGACTTCTACTGACTAACGTTCACAAATTAAGTTCAGCTACCATCAGTTTACTCAACATTGTTACTGTTCGCGGTAGCGACAGCAATGTTTTTTTTTCGGCGTCTTTGCTAAGTTTTTTTTTTATCAGCATGATAACTCACGAACCGCTACACTTAGCTAGATGAAATTTTCTGTGTACAATTTTTTTGAGGAACGGCGGTATTTTAGGAAGGGGCGAAAACCGGAAATACAGGGAGTTATTTGCCCCTAATCTGTACTGGTAAGTTTATTGTTGATTTCGGTTACCTTTTATACACCGTTTACACGAGGAAACATACGTGAATCATACTTGAATCACACATAAAGCAACCTTAGAGCAACCTTGGAGCAAACTTAGAGCACACGTCGTGCTTTCTTAGAGCTAGCTTGATAACGGTGTATATTGCAAACATTCACGTGTGCTTCGTGTGTGCTTCATTTATGCTTCCTCGTGTAAACGGGGTATTATTGAACATTTCTCGCGGCTTCGTTGATTCAGGACAAGGCGGATCTGGTTCTGGTGCCGGGGCGTCATGTGGCTTCATTCAACCCGGAGACGGGAGAATGTTCTCTGGTTATCAACCGGGCCGAGCCGGGCGATGTCGGTGTTTACTCATGCCGCGCCACCAACGTCGCCGGACGGGCCACCTGCACAGCCAACGTCGTCGTCGTCCGTACGTTTATTTCTGCCATAATTATTGTAACAAGGAATTTGACCTAACGGTCACGAGACGCGCCACAGCCTATATCAGTTTCTGTTTTAGTTGTCGTGGTCTGTGTGTAGCCATTCCGTAGCAATTCACTAATCTACTGTTGCACCGCTTACCGTTTAGCCACAATAGCGCGTACTGGCTTTAAGGTCATCCAATGTCGATGATTTTCATCTTATCTGAAAGGGCATATGCGATTTCCTATAATCAATAGCAACCTAGGCTCTATCTCCCAATGTTTAGCCACGATACATCCGTGACGGACAGACGGACGGACGACGGACGACAGTCATGCCATAGACGCCTACAGCATGCTGTAGCGCATTGAAAACGTTAGGCTTAGAAAAAAACTTCTATCGTAAATGGGATATTTTCAGCACTCTTTGACAATTTTGTTGTTTTCGTTGTTGGTGCACAGCACCGGACGCGGAGGTGACGATCACAGAGAAGACGGTGTCGGTGAAGAAGGAAAAGGTGACGATGGTCGGAGATATGGAGACACGGGTCGTTGAAAGCTCGCCAACTTTTAGCCAGACGCTGATACCAATCACCGAGGTCACCGAGGGCGACACTGTCAAGTACGTAGCAGTCTTGCAAAAACCGTTATGTTGGGAAAAAGACCACCCCGGTGGGTTTTGGGGGTTTTATAAATTTTATTGCATTTGGGGTTTTCTTGGATTTTTTAGGTTAGAGCGGTTTTTTGGTAAAAATGGCCGAACTTGGTGGGTTTGGGGATTTTATGGGTTTTCAGTTGGTTGATTTATAAATTATGAATTTTAGTTTGCTCCCTACAGCATAGAATATACCCTAGTTGCAGATTTGTAGGTTGAAATGTTACAAAAAATAGCCAATAGCCATAATAAAATATTCCATTGTTAGTGGAACACGAAAATAAAATTGGGTTAAGTTTGGGGGTAGGTTTTTGAAGTGGAAATTCCCAGAAATTGGATTTGGGCATGGAACAGCTGAAAAAATCGCTTAGAAAAGGATTATCTCGTAAAAACAATCTGCTTACCATTTTTGTTAGCAGGTTAAATTATTAAGCTTGTGCAGCTCTTCAGTAGGTTTTTTTCCAGCGTTGGAAATTCATAGTAAGTTTGATAGGCCTACATTACGCTGTTGACTAGCAAAAATCAAACGTTTTATTTATTACAACCTGTCTGCCGATTAACACAGTGAAAAAAAGTTTGAAAATTGGTCATTATCTGGCAAAGATATGGACGAGAGTTTAGTGTCGTGTTTTTGTCTCATGGTATAGATAATTATTAGAGCTGTCAACATTTGCGTGCAGAGTTGAACTTAATTGACACAGGAAATGGCGTTTGTGAATTATTTTTAAAATTTGCAGTGGTAAAGTCAAAAATTGGAAACTTTTTTCGACAAATGTGGTTTGTTAACAACCATATTGTGCAGTTGATACGTTGTTTTCACGGTTTCATCCACTTTTCTTTATTACCTCCGTCAAGGAGGTTATGTTTTCGCCAGTTTTTGTTTGTCTGTTTGTCTGTTTGTCTGTGTGTTAGCAAGATAACTCAAAAAGTTATGGACGGATTTTTCTGAAATTTTGACGGAATGTCGGGCATGGCATAAACTACCAGTGGTTAAATTTTGGGGGGTGATCCGGCAGGAATCCTGGATTGTGGCTCACTTTGAAATTTTTGTTACCATTGCGTTAAACGGGGCATAAGGGAACTGCTGGCAAAGCGAAGATGGTGACGCCACCTGGCGAATAGTTTTGTTTTGGCGGAGGTACCTGCGCTGTCCGAGTGCTTTCTCTAGTCTTACTTCTTGGTCTGTCTTTGCGTCTGAAAAAAAGCAGTAAACAGAAACGTTAACGTAGTTTTCGCGAGGTGGCGCCACTTAAGCTACGTCATGCATCAGTATATTAAAATACGCTTTTTATTAGTACTCGCGTTGTTGTTTTGCATGTTTATGAACGCAATGTAGCAAAATGTCGCTGGATGTTCACGTTTGCATTAAATTTACAAATTGTCTGCATTGTGACAATTTTATGATTAGTAATCACGACACCAATAATGACTATCCATAGTTTGTTATAAGTAGAGACTCTCAGCTGTTAGTTATTAACGCCAGTGTTCAACGAACGCTGCTTTAGATTTTGGGCCTAGATGTTATTCGGTGTGACATTTTGAGCAAAATGCTTCGATTGCGTTAGTTTTTGATTGTGTTTCGCATAGATGTTAGTTAAGATGTGCTTGCTGGACATTTTTTGTATATATTGTAACTGACATTTGTCGACGTCGCTCATCATCGTCGTTATGAGCAGCGATGTTAAAATTAAAATACATATATACTGTTAATACTGCTTCAATGCATAGATGTAAAAAACGTTTTTCATTTTTTTTATTCTTGCCACGTTTTTTTACGTTTTTTAACTTATTTTATTTTGCTCAACGTTAAAAACGTGCATTGAAAATCCCATCAAAAGCTTTGTGAAGCACTTTTGGGACCACAGAAATGAACTAATAAGTCATAGTGATGTAGTTTGCTTGGTTAAGCCGAATACACTAAATAAAATGTTTTTAATTAGTATATTTAGTTAGTTTAATGCTATAGTCTTATGACCACACAGCTGAATTGAAATTAAATGAAGTTCTGTCTATCTAAACTATAATTCCAGGTATACTGCACTTACAGCATTAGGCATCAGGCAAAAAGTTGAACACATTATGGCCAACGTTTTTTATTCAACGTTTTTAAACGTTTTTTTATTCTTGTCAAGCTTTTTTTACGCTTTTTAACGTTTTTTTATTTTTCCTGGAACGTTTTTTACATCTATGCTTCAATGGTGTTTTTTTGGCGGTTTCGGCATTTTTTATTCGTCAGTTGTGGAAAATAATGTAACTAGAAATTTGGTGCAAAGCCCACCGTGAGTCCGCCCGCCACCGTAAGTCTGATCGGGGAAAAATTCAGGGGGTGAAATTCTCCTCGTAGCAGTCACGTGGCCCGATATCTAACGCTATAGGTCTAGCATACGCAAAACGCCATTTTTGACTTTAACTTTTTTAAAAAAACTTTTTTTGTTAGTGGACCAAAGTTCACCATTTTTGTTCAGTGCGAGAAACAGTGCCGATGATAACGCCGTTTTCCGCTTGTCGATATCTCAATCCATTCTAGAGATATTCGCTGTCAAACTGGAAAGCTGTCCTAAATCGCACCAAATTTTGGACATTTTTGTCCTTCCAAATTTTAAATGGGCGTTGCCCCCCCCAAAAAAAGTTGTACCCGCTTCATGGGGCTACTACCACTACCGCCAAAGTTATAAGCACGCATTAACTAAATTTATAGCTAATTGTAAACTCTCTTTGAAAAATAAATTGTAAGGGGGACCCAGTACCTAGTGGGAGTTGCGTTATCAAGACTTGGGCATTCTGTAGCGCCTGTAAAAATTTGGGTCGTATCACACCCTAGGGGCCGAGATATGGTCTTCTGAACAAGTCAATTTGGGTGGTTATGATTACACTTCTAGATCTCCAAAGTTACTCTACCAAAGTTCACCCAGCTATTTTTCCCTAACGCGGGAGGAATCGCGGTAGAAAATGTACTGGTCCGATTTTGAATGTCTTCATCCGTTCCGGAGATAGTTGCCGTCGAATTTCGAAGTCGTCCAAAATCGGGCCAAATTTTGCATCTTTTGGGCCCCTAATTTTTTGGGGGAGGGCCTCCGGAATTTTGGACTGGCATTTTAAAATATGGCCTAATACTGATCGTCATGCAAAATTTCACGCCGATCGGCAGACGAAGCAGGGCCGGATTTAGCTGGTGGGAGGCCTGGGGCCCCTGGTGGGAGACCTGGGCCCAGTGGCGTATTTGGGATTT
>Ga0056128_1005797_pt1 | contig 15543 bp, 8 predicted proteins | sample WorMetLIZISLAND2_FD_71113 | JGI IMG/M metagenome (GOLD analysis project Ga0056128, IMG submission 71113) | Marine gutless worms symbiont microbial communities from Max Planck institute for Marine Microbiology, Germany - Olavius geniculatus... ...
TCCTTCTTCTCCCCGATCACTTCCCCTACCCCCCCCAGTTTCTCCCCAAGGGGGGGGGGGTAGTTCGACTCGCGTGGCGGTCACGACGAGTCTTCACACTGCTGTATACGTGTAGGTAGAAAGCAAGACTCCTCGATACATGATGCATGACGACACGACTGTAACCCTTTGCTCTGTTCTGTGGCACGGCGGACAAACCCCCCACCACAAAACCCCTCGACAAAACCCCTGCAACAAACAAGCGCACGTTTATGAGATGACCGTTAGCCTTAGTTCAGTTCGGTCCAGTACGCTTTTGTGACTCCCTACATGCGTTAAAACATTTTAATGAATGGGTGAGTGAGTAGGGTTCAACGTCCTGCCCGACACAGTATAAACTAAGCCCTATGTAGGTGGTCATTTCGAGGACGGCCTTCCCAGGCAGTGCACATAGGCTACACATAATAGCGGAACAACAAATTTAGCTTTTACAGCAATGAAACAAAAAATTCAACATCTACAAAAAAACACGACATTTATGAATATACGTTAAGATAATTTATCTGCCCGGCCGACGAATTTCACGCTCTGCCGGCACCAATCGCCTGCTGGTGGGCGCCATCTGTCAGACTTTCAGCAGTCGCTAACCACGCGTTTTCACAGCTGCTGGACCTCGTGTTTGGAACACTCTACGGACTGCAGAGAATATAACAACATCTCAGTCACTGTCAACTTTTAGTCAACGTCTCAAAAACTGGCTCTTCGAAAAGTCATAATCTAAACCTGCAGTTTTACCCTTAGAACAGACTCATAGGTTGAAACAGTTATGTACAAGTATATCATTAGGCCTACTGTCCGCCGCAGCGACACCTGGTGGACAGTCCTTCCGAAAAAGGCAGCAGCGGTTGCTGAAACGTCAACAGCAATTTTTAGAAAGATTGTATTATCATCGATGAATATACGAGAGGGGTTCAATAAGTTCCAGGACTGTTCTTCTCAGTAAGCACACAGTGACAGCTAAAAACCAAAACTATTATGAAGTTGTACTGCCACTATTGTAAATCACTTACCATGGTCTCATTTATGACGTCACGTTGTGATGTCATTATTATTAAGATATAAATGATGGGCGTTGATGTTTGTTTAGAGATTTAGATTAGAGAATAATCATAAAATTTTCTAGTCGCAGAAAGTGTAGAAAGTGCTGAAATTTATTGTATATTATCTGTGGTAATTAGCAGTGACAATTCATCACGTTTGAAAGTATTTGAATAGTTCGATCATTAGTCAGTTAGTGAGGGTGTCAGTGTTGGAGCACTACATGTGGCAAAAACGGTCAGCTGCAGACGAAGCATTTTTTGGTTTACTTAAAGAGTTGTTCTTGCAGACTTTTTTGCTTGAAAGACATACTGTGAATGGACAATATTACCAGGTGTTATTGTCTGATTGATTTACGATCATCAATTCGACCAGATTTGCTGCAGAAAAATGTCATTCTTTAAAATGGCAGTGCCCCACCGTGCAATTGGCCCATTAGACAGTTAAAAAAATTGAAAAGATGGGCTGCGAACTGCTACAGCATTTGCCATACAATCCAGACTCACCTCCAAGTAATTTTCATTTGTTTGAACCACAGAGCGAATCACTTGGAATTTGGAGACATTAAGTTTAAAAACGATAAAAATGTGCTACAGCATTTTGTCCGGAAATTTCTACAGGTGCCAACAAAAAACTTAATGCTACGGGTTCCAACCGACTTGTAGAACAATGGGAACATTGCAGTGAACTGCAGGGAGAATATGTTGAAGATTAACATAACTGTCAGAAATGTGCGATTTACTGTCGTTGTATTAAGGACGTAGTCCTGGAACTTATTGAACGCCCCTCGTACATGACTTTAATAACTGCAGTGTTACCGTTTAATTTGAAGTAGGCTTAGCTGTGCTAATATGAAGCAATTCTATTAATTGATTGCTTGCTTGATTGACTGATCTCTATATCTGTTTTTACAAGCACGCTTTTTTATCAGTGCGAAGAACTTTTGTCGTATAAGGTTTTTTTTGTCGTATTTGGTCGCACACTCGATCCGCGCGTGTGGCTGCGTTGTCACGGCTAGAATACATTATCAATAGTAGGCTATGTATATATGGGCCTACCTACCTATGACACAACATACAAGTTATTGTGTAAATGATCAGGGCCGGTACCCCCTCCCCCCGTATGTATGTAGGCTACGGGCTAGGCTTACTAGCCGGGGTATAATAGCAAATTGCACTCACTGTTGGTGAAGCTTGCTACGGTACGGTGCGTCGCAAAACCCGTCTGTTTCACGCGAGTGTCTTCTGAGTTCTAACCGCAACTCTTCCTGACTTAGGCGAGGTTTCCACAAAACGAAACGCAGACAACGTACGCAACGCATGCAGAAAAGTACGCATAGCAAATGCCACGAACGCAAGAAAAGTTTGCAACAAACTCAGCTGACGTAACGGTCAAAACGCAAAAATAGAAACGGTCGTTTCGTCAGCTATACGTCACATTGCGTTGTGTCCGTTCCGTTGCGTACGCTGCGTGAGTTGTGTGAAGGCGTGAACTAGTTTTAGCCGTTCCATTCGAAGTGTTAAACTTGACTTTTAGCCGAACGTACTTAAGTAACCGTCGAGTCATTCATTAGTACGAGTTGTCGTCCGTCTGTCCGTCGATCTGTAACTAATGTAAGCGTTAGATCATAAAGAAAAACTTTGTGCACAAATAATTAGTCATGTGTGTGAAACTCGAGCATGCAAATATTCAGCGATTTACTACAAGGGAAACATTTTCAAATTGAGGATTAAATAAAGGGAGGGGTAGGAAATTCAATGCAAAACTGGTCATATCTCGAAAACGGTGAGATATAGGCCTAGGGCCTAAGTTACTGTTAATCGCTATAGGAAGAGCTGTTTGAAGACTATCGTTTAGAATGTGAATATTATCAAAATTTTAACACCAAAACTAAGACCGCTTATAGACTGTCAAGCCTTGCTCAAGGCTAAGTACAGTCCGCGGTAGCCGCACTATCATGCAAACAAAAAACGTACAAAACCCAACAGTGTGACTTTGCAATTCAATAAAGTTTTAGAGGTCGTCGTGTCGTGATGTTTGTGCATATTTCATCGAGCTATAAACTGCAGCGGTTTATGAGTCATGGTGCTAGCACAAAAACAGAGAAACAAATAAAACACGCAAAAAAGCTTATCAACGACTCTGAAAACAATACTGTCGTCGCTACCGCGAGCAGTAAAAACTTGAGAACAAAACCGAATATCAACAATAACACACTCACGTCCGTTTACCATAGTATTATAGCCAAAAAAATCGATTGTTAGTAGGGCCTAACAAGAGGCTAAAAATGTGCTTAATATAAAATCACTTTCAAATGCAACACAGTGTTAATTCGTATAGCAAGGCTGGTAAGTAATGAATTTTTCCGTTCGTCCAGCATAAGCGGAGTGTTCGAAAGTTTTTTTTTGTCAATCATATGGCAGTAAAAGTCTGTCCGATTTCGGTGACAATAATTGTCCGGTTGTTGATCGTCGAAAACTGAGATCACTATTTCTGAAATTGTCGTATAATTGTCCATTCTTTCAGATTTGCAGTTTTAAAGAAAGAAAAAAGTTGACAAACTTTTTTTCAGTTAATCACATTTGGGCGAATTTTTGCCATATGCCAGCGACCACAACAGGTGTGCGAAAAAACAGAAGCACGCTAATACGAAGTTTAAATCCGACACTTGGCCAGGCGGTAACACCGTGCGATACTTTTTTTCTACGCACGCTGCACACAGGCATATTCGTTATCTCGCATTTAAAAACACGCACTCGTTGAAATTCAGCCGACAGAAATACAACGAAAAATCAAGAAGAAAGTTTCTTTGGCAGACTTCATTCTTAATTCAACGATGCCGGCGTTTTTATGCGGTATAATGCGTGCCGTCGCAGTTCGCCTCGCCGCAAGCTCGGCTATTTTTTAACTGCACGACGCATTTCACCCGATCTGAAGTAGTAGCGTCGTAAAAGCTTAAAGATTCGGTTAGAACAGGGCAGAAACTGCCCTTTTCTAAACTTTAGCTAGCCTGTCAGGAAATGTTATGCTCGTTGGAAAGTCTATGTACAAAAATGCAACAATTCGCGGCTGAAAATTTTCCATTATGGGATAATTAAAGAGTAAAATTGACATTTTGAGCACCTGCTTTTCGTCAGTCGCCAATTTGCAACTGTATGTCGGAAATTAGAAACACTTTTGTCCTTTGTCTCCACCTTCAACTTTTAATTCACGACGCCGCTGATTGGCGGAGATGTCGCGACGTCGAGTGGCGACATGACACGCGGCCGTCCGTATACCGAGCATCCTAGGCCTTACTGCAAATCAGAAATCAAAAGACAATTCACAGGCATTGTCTTAAGATATATTTTAATATCTCAAGAGCAAAGTAAAACAATTGTAAAAATGTCCAAAGTTTTTCATTTACTTACAACTTGTGACTTTTCTTCAGACACCAAAATTGATCTTATGATTTTATTTTAAGATATATCTCAAATATGTCGTGAGTGTTCTGTGAATTGGTTTATTGTCTTATGATGACCGTAAGCGTGAAAAACTATCTCAAAATTATCTTAAAGTGTTATGTGAATCAAGCCCCAGGTTATTGCACCACTCGTTATTATGAGAGATTGTGTATCGTCTTCTTGAGGTTTTTGACATCCGGTGACCTTGAACTTTGACCTTTGACTTTTTAACTAAAAAAGTTTAACCATTACTCTAGCCCGAGGAACATTTGTACAAATTTTTGGCTTTTAATGGCAGCCCGTTTGAGACAGACAAACACAGACGCACAGGCAAAACACGTAGTACGGCCTAGATGTAATCCTGTGCTTCTAGTTGCTGTCGGTCCCTAAAATCTTTGTCCCTAAATTTTTATCGAACCCATCAAAAATATTGCTGCAGTTTTTTGTTTGCTTTTAAAGTTTCACAGAAATAAAACCGTTTGCATCCAGTCTGTTATAATGCTGGAGTATTTTTACGTTAGTTCTCGTTTCTAGGCATACTATTCAGTGTGTCAGTTTGTTTTTTTTTGCAAACTTTGTGTAGGTAATGTTGAACAGAATGGCATGAAAATTTTTTAAAAAATTATTTCGCTTTTATGCCCGACCCTATTTTATGCCAGATTAACTAGAAGCACAATAAAGATTTTTAGGCCCTGTATAAAACGGTCAGACGATAATTATCGGTATCTGCATTTCGGTCACGGTTGCTGGCCGGTCACAATAAAAAGTAACACGCTGCGAACAGAGCTAGCACAAAATTATAAATTACCGGGTAGTTAGTTAGTTTACAATGAATACGGCGCACGCAAGATTTTACTACAGCGGGTCGTAAAACTGTCACAGGCAAAGAAGTATATTATAGGCCTAGGTCTATTATGATAGACTGTGTGCATAAAGTAACGTGCATTTGAATGAATCAACGAAAAAGTGAGTGAATACGCTAATTTATGTAGCATCCATATCTAGGCTCCTCAGAGGCGCTATAGCTCGCCTTGAAAAGCAACAAATGAGGCTTTAGTATAACGGCATAGAGCAATGTTTCACATAAGAAGTGTTTATTACTCGTAGACTAAGTTTATCTGCACCGTCTACGTAATAAATATAGCACAGTCGAAGGCGGTAATAATTAATAGTAATGCTCACGATTCGTCAATGTTGTCGAGCAAACAATATTTCTTGCACAACGATTCGTGTTAGCGGTGTTCAAATCTGTCACAAATAAAGTGCTGAGTTTGCTAATATTGTTGCCTGTTGCATTTTTTGTCAAAATCGGTCAAGCGCAGGCGAATCCGCTTATTGCTACACGTTTTCCGTAGCGTGGTACGTCTGTCGTCTGTCACAATCTTGCTTAAACCATTTGACGAATTTAGATGACATTTGACAGGAAAACGTGTAAGGTTCAGTGACCCACTGTGTCAGATGGGGTCCCTGGTAACCCAAAAGAAAGAGAAATTTGGGGGTTGAACCCCAGCCAAAACTTGAACTTGTTTACTGAGGCTTAGGCCTATGATTCACCTGAGACAACATTCATACGATTTCGCATTATACCGAATTACTATTGTAAGGTTCGGGTGTCGGCGGAACTTTACATGATCACTTATATGGTGTTTACACAATCCAGCAAACGTCCAACAAACTTCCAGCAAACTTCTAGCAAACTTTCAGCAAACGTCCAGCATTAGCACATGTATTTTGAATATGGTTGCTGGAAGTTTGCTGGATCGTGTAAACACCCCATTATTGCTCATAGTTTTTTTTTCACGGTTAGCAATCTTTTAGCAGCACGTTTTTGACATTAAGCTTGTTTAACATCTATAGGTCCATAACCCGCCTAAGCATATTTGCTGGAATAGGCCTACCCTATAGGCCTTGCGCCAACCTTATGGCGGCTAAAATGGTCTGCACATTTGCTAAACAAACACTGTATGCCTACTATTTATTTATTATAGTGGCAATGTCGAGTAATTCTGTGTGGTTTACAAAGCCCCCCCCCGCTATTATAGACCTACTAACGTTGAGACCCATCTATCAATCTGTTAATATATCTCTGCATCTATGCATCGTTCATACGTCGGCCGCACGTCATTTGACGCGTAACTTACGCAGAACAGTAGCAGAGACGTGCGGTTACGTAGACCTACGTGTGTCACGCAGTTAATAAAGCGCATACTCCATTTTCGACAGCAGGACTGGTGCCACGCTACGTACAAAATGATACAATTCCGACAATTGGTGGCGTGGCGTAGCAGTAACACGTTGTCCGATCCACGAAGTTGCTCTACGCTGGGCCGGGTTAGTACTTGGATGGGTGACTGCCTGTGGGCAGGTGAACCATCTCGGTATGTAACCAGCCATTTAGGTCAACTCAGTTTTTCATCACTTCGGGGTAGGTAAATCGAGTACCGGCCTATCCGGCTGGCGTTAAGACGGTGCGATTTCACCTGTGCCGGGTGGCAGGTAACATTGTGTGATGCCATAGGGCAGGTGACGCTCCATAGCTTTGAGATAAGTTTCCCATAAAGAGCTATATGCCACGATTAACCTTTAACCGTTAACTGCACATTAAATTAACTGAGATCTTCGACGTGTCTGAAATTTTGGACTTGACCCTGCAGTCCAGCAGGCGACTCGACGCATTTGATCATTGGTGCCTTCGGCACATTCTGCGAGTCCACTTTTCTACTCGTGTCACCAACCATACAAGTAATTTGAGCAAAGCGCACGTGACGCGCGATAGCAGCGGTCCTGCCACTTTGGCAATCAGTGTACAGCATGCAATAAAGTAATGATAATTTTATACGCAATTTACTCTTAAAATGTGTGTCGCAACCCGAAATCGCAAAAAATTACTAAAAAAACCTATTTTGGGGTTTAATGTCATTCAAGCTCATCGATGTTGACACTCCTTAGAAGCTCGTCACCAGTGCTTGTTATTATAAGCAGGATGTATGTGCCTATCTGCAACTGTTTTCATGTTAGACGAGGCAAAATCAGTAAAATAACCATTTTTTAGAGGGGTACCCCCTCTTTTACGCTCGCGTGCGCGGGCCTCCTTGAACCTAAGGGGTCGGCACGTAGACTGCTTAAATCTGCGTTTAATGCTAAAAATTTCATATATGCAGGTTGTTTTGGTCTATCTTCAAGCATTTCGTCGCAGTTTACTCTTGAAATGTGCGCTGCAGCCAGAAATTGCGAAAAAAAATTAACTAAAACCCCCTATTGAGGGTTCAAGGTCGTTCAAGGTCATCGATGTTAATAAAAATAAAAAAGCCCGTGACCAGTGCCTGTTATGATAAGCAACATGTCTGTACCAACAGTATCTGCAACCGTTTACACACTAGAAAAGCCGATAACAGCAAAATAACGTCTTTTGCGGGGGATACCCCTCTTTGACGCCCTCGTTCAATTAGGGGAACCCCTTCACACAAGGGCACGCAATTTTTGTCACAACAAGATAATGTTCATTCGAACACGGAGTCTATCCAATGCATTTTGATCGTTTACAGTATCTGGCTGTATAAATATAATCAGTGAGCTGTTTAGACTGATAGAAAAAAATCAAACAGTTTAATTTTTAATTGTAGAACAGCAATAATCCTTTCACTCTTCTTTATTATTTTAACTAAACAATAAACATTGTCAGTAATGAGACAATTCGATTCATCACCAGCACTTTATTATAAATGGTTCATCGTCACCATGCGTCTATCTTGCACCGTTATGGAGATATGGTGCCTCAAATATTGGACGCACGGACGTGGACACTGAAAGAAAGCTGGAACAAGGGGAAGGAAAGTGGAAGAGAAAAGGGAAGGGAAAGGAAAAAGGAAAAAGGAAAAAGAAAAGGGCAAGGGAAAGGGAAAGTGGAAAGAAAAGGAGATGGAAAGGGGAAGGAAAAAAGAAGGTGGAAGGAAGATAGCTTAAGAACAGTTGGACGCACGGACGCACGGACAATCAGGTGATATTATATTCTGTCTAATGCTATGCAGTGCATTGGACAGACAATAAACTAGAGTCCTTGGGGCAGCCAACAGAAAAGACTTCGTTATCATAGCTTGCACCGTTTTGATACAGATCACAAGACGCGCCATGCATTCTGCTATCGCGCGTAAAAATTCGTCACCGCTCGGTTCAATATCCTGTCACTTAAACAATCAACGAACGATAAAATAAATAGTGAAATTAATTACTTGTTAATTTACACTATTACTAAAATTAAAAACATTTTAAAAACAGATAAAAAACACGATTTATGCCACATGTGTTTGAAAAATAATGTTCGGCCACATTATCCGTTGGGAGTTTTCTTTTTTATAATGATATGAACACATTATGTAGGGCCTCCACTGCAATAAGAGTTTTATTCTTGCACGTAATGGTAAAGATGACCGTGCATGTTTATGATTTATGCCTTTGTAGTTAAGTAGTTTTTTTCTCTGTAGCTAAGATATTAAAGGTAGTCGGTTTTGGTGAACATTACCTTTTCTGACTAGCTGACTCATAATTTTTTTATCTTTGTTTGTTGTAACTGTGTAAATGTATCTGAGACAAATAAACGTTTTCTCTCTCTTTCTCGCACTCAGACGAGGACCACACACGCGCTGTCAACGCCGGCATTGACGACCGGCCGAAAAACCGGAAAAGATCACGTGGTCGTCCTCAACAAACGTGGTTAGCCACCGTTAAGCAGGACTTCAAGCCTACACAACAGAATCTCCTTGTTGCCCCTGCACTGCATGCCCGAATTTTGTAGCCTACGCATAGAGCCTCGACACAGAGTCGTACAAAAGTTTTCCCCTGAGACCTAACGCTTAGCCACAATACATCCTTTAGGCTTACATACGGACCGACGACAGATGATAACCCGTGACATAGACGCGATATACAGCATAGCTCTAGTGCGTCAAAAATTGGCGCTTTTTAATCTGGGACAAAGCGTGGGGCCCTTTAGGACCCTACATGTAGGTTGAGCACTGAAAATATTGTTAACAGTTTTCACACTAACGGTCGGACTAACAAATTACCGCCACTCGGTTGCACGAAATCGTGAATTCGCGTAAACGTGCTGCGCAGAATTGAGTCGTGAACACTTCTTTAGTTTGTATTGATGAATACATTTTTAGGTCTGTAATCATCGATGGTCTCAATCTGACAGTTTTTTGGGCGTCTCGATCTCGGTCAGCTTGTTTCCAGATTTTGGTCTCTCATTTACACCACTGACCTCTTCGTCTCGTACAAACGAACCGTGCAAAAGCAATGCCCACGTTCGCCATCTGTCATCGAGCTAAGTTTTCTGAGAAGTCAACAATTACTATGAGTAAGTGACCTCGCCATATACACACAATAATACTAAGCGTGTGTGTGGGCCTATCTTATTCAGCGTCAACTGACTTTAGTTAATAGTTAGGCCTACAGCTGTAACAATAAAATACGTCACTCAGCGGTAACAAAATTACCTTCACTAAGGACTGCAGTAGGCATAGGCCTATACATTCGAAGCCTATAATCGTAGGGGAATACAGTAGCCCCACCGCTTTACAAAGGGAATTAGACCCCCTGACACACGTGTGCTATATAACATGATCGATGACCAAACTCGTATTATACTAGGGATACTGTAGAAGCCTAGCGGCATTATGAAAAAAACACCGGCTTGACTCTATATGACTCATAGGATATTGTGTATGCCTATAGCCTCTGCCCGTGTGAAGATTTAAATGAAAGCGCCATTCATTCGCGTATAAGTTAGAAGGGTTCTGTCCGAGTTAGAAACAAAAAGCCCAGCTGTCGCTAGGGTGGGCCGACCGTATCGCCTATGTCCGTTGGCCAGCGTCCGACTTCCGGTCGCGGAGAGAAAGCAATTTCCCAGAGTGACTGCAGTCCCATACACGCTATGCTAACGCTGCTATCCGTACGAACGCAATAAACAATACAATAAACCCGTGGATATGATACGGTAATTTGGCGCACGTGGGTGATGGATGCAGGCAGAAACTTTGCGTTTAAAATTGCGGCCAAACCGCTGCAGATAGGGACGTGGTTACGACTGACTAGTGACAACTATGATGTACTCGTCATCGCCGTATTCAACGGTACATTCGCCGACGCCATTTGGCGTACCGTTTAGCCACAATACATGCGTTACAGACGACAGATTACAGACGACAGCTTGTGCCATAGACATGAGCGTTAAAAGTCTGCCCTACTGTTGACCAAAAACTCGTAGTAGTTCGTTTAGGGCCTACATTCATCAACGTACGGTTATCTATTAAACATTGTATCGGACTTCTATTTCTTGCGCACACCTATTGTGCTGTGGGGAAAATACTACCGTTGTTTTTAATGTTAAAAATAGGCCTAAATTTGAACAATAGGGAAAATTGCACAAGCATTGATAAAAGCAGAAAGTAGCCAACTACATAAACCTACCAAATAGTTGTTCAAGACATTTTACTTACTCTCCTTTTTAGTTTTTTTCTGATTTCAGTCAATTTATTGATTTTTTTGTTTTGTATTATAAATGTACTTCTATTTTGATATCTCTGATTTATTTTTTGTTTAATTTAAAACATTTCAATTCTTTTAGTTTGTATGCTTGTCTGTCAGTTTTCACATGGAAATTCTGTATTATATCTTATCGTATCTACACCGTACGTGGGCCATAAAAACCTGCCACTTTACGTTTGTTCATATCTTCGCCAATTACTGGCCGATTTTCAAAATTCTTTCACTGCCACACTCTGCAGGCAATCTGCAATAAATTGATTATTATATATCCCACCACACCGTAAATGCGTCTCCACTACCTTGTGAAATATAAATGTAAGCAAAAACTGATGTTAATAACAAAAAAATAGGTAAATGAAAAAACGCTTCAGATCAGCATTGCGATGAATAATTCGTATGACACTAGACTGTGTTATACCCACACAGTCTAGTGTCATACAGACTGCAATGCAATGTTGGTTTCAAGTTTTTTTTCAATTTTACCACAATGTTTGTTTATTATTAGTGTACAGACACATTTATAATTTGGCGGTGTACGTAATAATCATATTATCGCAAATTGTCTGCAGTGTGCCAGTGAATGAATTTTGAAAATCGATCAATGGACAAAAGTATAGTGGCACATTTTTAGCCCACCCTGTATGTGAAACTATACTTTGCCCAACTTTGTAGCAGAGTTGAACGAGTTGAACACAGGATGGGCAAACATTTGTCTATATCTATTTTCGCCAAACATTGACAAACTTTCAATATTATTTACTGGTACATTCTGTAAAAATTGCAATAAGCCTACCGTGGTTATCGGGTTCAGATATCACACCACACTTCAAATGCCAATGCTTTAAGTAGACCTAATATATAATGACATGTAATAAAAGTCATTTATGCTGCAGAATGAATTACAATAGCATAAATAGTGAAATTCTGCTTTTTCAATGAGGTGCAGTAATATTCAGAATAATTCTGATCTTGTATAGGCCTATACACACAGAAGGCTGGTAGTAAAACCGTTTTATTTATTATAATCATTCAATATTATAGGCACACACATTATATTCCACTGATCTACCTGGTCGACAATGTCTAATTAAAAATATGTACGCAGTGCTAGGATTGCTGTAGGGGGGGGTAAATGAGCTGAAACGCTCTAGCTCACTGCAGTGACCCCCTAGCTCCAGTAAATTTCAACCACCTTGGGGAATGCCTTAATCCCCTAATTCACTGGCAGTGAATCAGCTGTAGGCTCTGGTAGCAATTCTGCCTAAAATAGTCGGCTTTCGTCTTCTGTGTAGGTTAAGTTATGGTTCTTATTACAGAACTCAAGACAGAACTGAAGAATCCAGTTAGTTTATCGAATTTCCATCAAGCAAAAGAAAATTCAGTTAAATGAAGTTACAGCAGATCAGTCTCAGAAACAACTTGCGTGTTGAAACACTTAGTTTGTTAGTGTATAGTGATTTCGTGAACAGCAGATTTACCAGCTATAATAAACATATAAAGGAAGTCTTTAAATTTAGTGCTTAAGAAAGTGATAAAATATGCCCTTTGGAGATTAAAAAAACAAAAATAAAGGTTTTGAAACCATCTCGTTGTGATCTAGAAATCCATTCTGGAGCTACCCATGTACAGTTGTACACCGCATCCCCTTGGTGCTTTGATCGAATCCCCCTAGCTCTTTTTGAGCAATTCAAGCACTTCATACACTTTACTAAAACGAACAGCAATCGTACAGCAAACAGAGTTCCCACACATTTACTGACAAAAAAGTAAATGCCATCACTTTTCCAGGATCTTCAAAAAAATTTTCCAGTACCTTTTTGAAGCCCGCCAACGCTTAAATATAAAGACAAACAGCAGTCGCTTGCTGCGCATGCAGACTGTAAGTAAAAAACTGGCATAAAACTGTATTTCAATAGGTGCTACGCTAGTGCTGCACGATGTTTACTCTGCACCCACACGAAATCTAGCAACAATTTTGGCTTTTTATTTTCCAAGACTTTCCAGCTTTAATTTCCACAAATTTCCATGACTAAAGTTATTTTCTGGGACCATCCAGTGCCGGAAAATGAGAACGTAAAAATCTAAGACTTTCCATGAGGCGTGATAACACTGACTCTCACTTATATACAAGCACACAATCACTCAAGCAAACAGTTCCCACAAATCTACTGGAAAGAAATTCCCTGACTTACAGGAGTGCCAAAACGTTTTATTCCAAGATTTTCTTGGAGCCTGCCAACATTTAAAAAAAAAGACAAAACACAGTTACTTACTGCGCATACGGAGTGTAATCCAATGCACAAAGTTCTTCACAAGGCATATGAAACGTTAAATATTCTAAAATTTATCTCATCATTGTATTTCAGCAATAAGCATTATGATAGTGCTACACAATGTTTATTTTAAACCCGCAGCAAATTCATCAACCACACAGGATTTTCACTTATCAGAACTTATCAGACCTTAAGCTTTAATTTCCTGGACTTCTCGGAGCCTGAAAAATAAAGGGAAAAGTCCTGGACTTTCCAGCAGACGTGGAATAAACTCTGGGTAGGCAATGATCTACGTTCAGTTACCATGCAAAAAAGCTACAACAGTACTAACTATTACAGTCACTAGTCACTTAAAAATATCCGCACAAATCAGTGATGTGTCGTCAAGGACTTGGCCTCGTCCTCAAAGCGCCTTGAGGAAACCGACAAAAAGCAGTGGCCCAAGTCCTTGGCTTGAAGTAAAGTCATTGGAGACAATTAATATTGGCAATTAATAACAAGCAAGAAACGAAGCTGTCTCTAGGATAGCCGACCGTACTGGTTGTCAATGACCTTCAAGGTCATTCAAAGTCGGTAAGTTTCGTTTCATCTGAAAGAGCGTCTGCCACTTCCTATTAGTGATTAATAGTAACCTTGGCCGTATCTTACCGTTTCCGAGATATGGCCAGTTTTCCGTCAAAAATGCACATATTTTCCTACCCCTGTCCATTCAATCTCGAATTTGAAAATATTTCCCTTGCATTGAATAGCTGAAATTTTGCGTGCCCAAGTTGAGGACACATGGCTAATTATTCATGTAAATGTTTTCCAATATGACCTACTCGTTAGCCAGGGTACATCGGTTACGGACAGACAAACAGACGACAACCATGCCAACAGCTCAACCGTCACTTAAGTACGGTCGGCTAAAAACAATAACGGAAAGTGACTTGTGTACAGTGTGACTTAAGCGTATAACGCAAGACTACTATTACTGAAGAACGTAGCAACATGTCAGGATTCATAAAGTAAATTGAACGCCATGCCTTTGGCCTTAAAAACAAAGTCTACAATGCGAAATATAATTATCATAATATATGCAGAGCAGCTAGAAACCGCAGCCAACACAAATTAAAAACAAACAAAAAACTAACCTGACGAAATAAAATCTTGCATCTACCCAGCAAATGGCTGGGTAGGCATTGATTTGCTTTCAAATAATTACCTCACAAACAAACGGCACAAAAAAACTACATACGTAGAAAAATACGACGTTCGAGATCACTGAACAGATGCATAGCAGCTAAAACAACACAAACGAAAAACATGAACACGAATAAACATATGAGCAGTAATTGGCACCAGTTAACGAAATTAACCTATCAAATTAAACAGCGGCAATTATGAGCACCGCTAACTTAATATAAAATGTACAAAATTACACTGTGTCTCAAAAAAAAATCCCCGACATTTCCGACTGTAGCTTAAAATATCGACAGATTTTAATATTTTCAAAATGAATACTCCTCACACAACTTGCCATCAAATGACCACTCAGTTTTCCATCTATTAAATGTTTGCTTCGGCACTACCTAAAGAAATCACACCAAGCGAAATACATGTTGAAATAAACAAAAACATGCAAAAAATCCCAGACACTATCAATCATAACTTGATGAAAATAGTTACCAGATTTTGATAGAAATGTTTTTTGAGACACAGTGTGCAACATCCAATACCAGTGAATCATACGCATAAAAATAAGTTTCCAGAACCTGGAAATAAAAGAAAAAACCCAGGACTTCCCAGAAAGTGTGGGCACCCTGAGCAAAACAACGATCTGCTTTCAAATGGTTACCAAATGCAATACTATGCACTAATGAATCGATCACAAAAAAATAGCATGAAAAAAACTTAACGGACTGTGCAAAAAGTTACAAAAGTTAGTCAGCCACATATATCAGTAATATCAAGATGGATGCATACATTAGCAGCTAAAACCGCAGCCGACACAAATTAGAAAAACAAGAAATTTGAGCTAATACTCGTGAAACGCGTGAAAGCCTATAGCAGTTCCGGTTTAGTAGTTTAGCTAAAAATTGGGGTGTTTACGTTGAGTTTATATACAAATACCAAATTCTCTATCTGGATCGCATAACGATAGTTCCGTGGCACCACCTTGTGAATGATATAGACTTGTGTTGCAGCCCAAAATCGCCAAAAAA
>Ga0056128_1005800_pt1 | contig 15541 bp, 11 predicted proteins | sample WorMetLIZISLAND2_FD_71113 | JGI IMG/M metagenome (GOLD analysis project Ga0056128, IMG submission 71113) | Marine gutless worms symbiont microbial communities from Max Planck institute for Marine Microbiology, Germany - Olavius geniculatus... ...
TAACCGAGATGCAACTAAAGATGCGTGAAATGCTGACAGAAATCCAACGTAAACCATGAAAATTTACCAAAAACAGAGAGCTAGCGTAAACGCGACTGACCTGTCCGCCATCTTAACTCTAAAAAAGAGAATCGAAACTTAAATACAAAAAAGGTGTCACTTTTTTGACCCGCCCTGTATCCCCCTACCGCACACTGCTTCATACGCACCCAGGTTATTACCTACTAAGCTTATCAAATTTTTACAGTATGACATTGAAGATCCAGAAAGTGTCGCTGACCTCTGTTTCCAGACCGTCTTAGGTATAGCTGATGTAATGTTATTTTTTTTCTGTGCTCTTAAGAAAACATTTTCCAAAATCAGTAAAATTTTGATTTTTGTTTATTTGCAATTTTCATAGTTATTATAGTTAGGGACCTATAGTTCTACGAAGAAGCAGTTGTGAGAAAGTGATACAACTTACGTCCTGCTGCATACGAATTTCGAAAGTGTGCATCGAATATACCTAAAGCAAACGAAACAACGAGAGCTGCTTAGTAGGGCCTATATACTTAAAAACAAGTTAAAAGAACTGTTAAAGAACAAGCTAATCGCGATAAAAAAATAACGCTGCTAAAAATTTTTACACAGTGACAAAAGTTGCTTTGCAGCAGTAGGCCTATGCTTTCGTCAGTTACGACTATTTCATAATATCACTTTCGCTAAATACTATAAATGTTAAAGTACCAGAACGCTCAGCCATTGGAATCCGGAAACCAGCAAAACTATCCGTCAGAACGAAACTCAGGAAATGCAATGACCGCAGCGTCAACCAATAATTAATGTAGCCTACCGGTAAGCTGTTTACGTCCAAATACAGTAGTCGACCCACGTTTTTCGCTGTTCAGCAGCTATTTGATCTTCCGTCGTTTGATGATGGTTAGCAGCAAGTTAGCAACATATAGAGACAAAAAGTAAGCTGTTGCCAGAATGGGCCGACAGACCGTACCGCCTATATTCGAAGGCTAGCGTATGACTTCCGGTCAATGAAAAGATTTTTGAAAGTCACTGCAGTCCTATACACGCTATGGTGACGCTGCTACATCGAACGCTACGCTCAACGTTAGGATACAATATGTACCGCAAATCGGCAATGGTGTGTGATGGCTGCAGGCAGAAACTTTGCATTTAAAATTGCGGCGAAACCGCTGCAGATAGAAACATGGTTACTGCAGAGCCTATAGGAAGTCGTCATCTCTATCGCCGACCCTACGACGTACCGTTTAGCCATAATGCATGCGTTACAGACAGACGACAAACAGACGACATACCGTATACCGAAGGTTCGACCTAATGGTCGACCAATTGGAGAGACAGACGTAGACAGACCCGCGAATCGATACGAAAGACAACCTTCTCGGCAGAGATAGATAAAAGCCTAATTAGCAGATAAATGTGGCAAGCATTATAAGCACGTCAAGTCTTAATCAAATAATAATGCTTACTGTGTCCTATTAATGTTGTCAACTGCAATATAAGCACAATAGTTAACAGCATATTTCTCAGACCAAGACCAGCATCTCACTAGGTCTTCATCTTCCGGTGTCAGCGCAATGATGTTTTAATTCCAAATATAATCACAATTAAGAAGCAATGCCCATAGGTCTACAACCAGGTAGTAGACCTATGCTTCCGTAAACTCGAGCAGCAACTGATACCGCCAATGCACAACAACGTGGTCAATGTCATACTGGCCTATACATTATTGTACGGCGTATGCACACGTCAAAAGCACGCAAGTGTGACGAAAACGCAACTACACTGTGTCTCAAAAACGTCCCACTTTGTAACTGTCCATATCTTTGACAAATATTAACCGTTTGAATGAGCTGGTAAATGTTGTTATGGACTCGACGCCTGATTCAAAACTGAACCATGCAAAGATCGTCGGTGATATTTCTGGAAACGTCTTTGTCCCATGTTTTGATTGGCAGCAACAGCACTGCGATCTCCACTTCAGAAACATTCCAAACATTAAGTTATACCACGAATTTGTTTTTTTTTTTCTCAAATTTGTTTGTTTTTTTTCTCATGAATTCGAAGGCAGAGTCAGGCTGCACGAATCATCTGAGTTTGCTGAGTTTGCAATGTCTACTGATTGTGAAACTGTTTCCGCTGACTTACCACCAACTGTGCTGCCAGTTGGCCTCTCTGCACAGCGACAGTTATATCTCTATAATTTCATCCGGCCGTTTGTGCTGACCACTCGAAAGACATACTGTGTCCAAAGCCTACAGAATCAGGCACATCATTTACCACACCCTCAGTATGTCCTCCGAATGATCAGCTACAAGCAACCGAAACAAGATCGAGCTGTGTGTGACGTAACTTTTGTTCGGGCATCCCCAAAATGTGGCTTCTGTGGGCAAACGGGCCACAGAAACAGTGTAATTAGAGGAAAGTTCACGTGCCCAGAACGTCGTTGATGACATTCTGAATGGACTATTGGACTTCTGTTGTTAAAGTGAATGAACTGTAGCAGTGATAGAGTAGGCTTGATGATGTGGAATGTTGTATAGATTTTTTCTGCTTGTCTGCCTGTTTCAGTGCCGAAATTAGAGAAAGTGTTCATAAAGGCCTACTGTGCTTAAGCTGATGAATGTTTCATGTTTTATATGTCATTCTGGTGGGCAAGCTGTAACACAGTTGTGATTTCATCATGAAAAACTTGACATTTTTTGTACAGTTTTCTATTGGCATTGCCAGTTTGCTGAAACTTTAATGCAGATTTTCCGCAAATGTTATTTTCAAGTGTTATCGGACACGTTGTTTAATAATATCATTAATATGGCTATTTATAGACCAGATTGAATGCAGTTTGTTTTTTTGAAAGATGTTTTAAATGTGCATTTTGCAGTGCTAATAACTCAATATCCCACTTTAGGTTTCTTTTTCCAGACTTGGTCACATATATTTATCTGTTCCATTGCTATATAGCATAGCAAGGGACAGATTATAAAATCACTTGCGTCTGTCTGTCATTCTGTCATTCTGTCAGTCTGACTGTAAACATTCTTACGGCCGCAATTTTGATTCGATCTTGATGAAATTTTGCACAGTGATTTGGGCCCGAAAAGTAAGATCGAGTTTATTTGGGATAAAAATCTGATAACTCCGTCCGCTAGATTAGCTAATTTTAAAAAATTGCATTACGGCCCAGGGGGATTTCAAAGCTATATAACTCGGTCCCCGTAAAAGATAATTGCTCGCTGTGTTTGCCTACCCCCCTATTTTCGGGGTCGGGCAATATAACGGTGTTATTTAAATTTACCCCATATCGACCACTGTTGCCATAGCAACCATTCAAAAGTTGCAAAATTTTGCATTACAGCCAATGGAGATTTCAAAGCGGTATAACTCGATCACAGTAAAAGATAACTGCGCGCTGTTTGCACCTACCCCCTATTTTCGGGCTTAGGCTATCCAATAGTATCATTTTAATTTCTCCCTTTCCGACCCCTGTTGCTATGGCAACGAATTTTGGGACAAAACTGACTATAACTCGGCCCCCGTGAAAGAAAATTGCGCCCTGTTTGCACCTACCCTTCTTATACGCAGCTGTTAGGCTATATAGCGTGGAAATGGGACAGATACAGTACCTCGTTCCACAGAACGTATTTTAGTCGTTCATAAATTCATTAAAACTTTAATTTTTAAAAACAGGCAAAACGCTGTTACGCAATAAAACGGACTGACAGTAATAAAACGAATACAAAAATAGTTTACGCTGGTACAAACTGTCAGTATGTACAGCATTCTCATGAAAAAGTTTTTGTCATTGTACGATCAGGAAGCTATAGAAGTTGTGACTTCTCTCCCGAAGACTGTAGTGCTGTAAATTATAAACTGTAGCATGTCTTTCATAGCAACAGCTAGGTTTCTTGTTCTTACCTCGTCTCATTTAGCGCCCTCGATAGGGGTGACTCTGGAAAAGCTTAACGATTTTTGAAACTATGGTTTTTCATCGATTGCGGATCTAACAGTAAAAATTTTTATAATTTTAGCTTGCACCATTTTGATACAATCGCAGAGTGTAATAGACGGACAGAAAGACGGACGGACGCCTCTGCAGTAGCTAAGCTATTATTACGCTCTGTCTATAGCACTTCGTGCTGTCGCGCGTAAAAATGAAAATAGATTTACTTACTACTTATTCAGTATGCTCAAGCGACCGGATGTTTATTTGATGAAACAAAAATGGCGGAAATTATGGAGACTATGGATTCTGTAGACGATGTTGTCAGGGATCCGTCAGAGATTTTCGTTTCAATTAAAACTCCTCAAGATATTAGGAAAGTGTCAGTATATGGCGCAGGCACTGTTAAACAGGTATTACGTGCGCTGTTAGCTCATTAAGGTTGATTCAAATCAATACAAGGTGTCTCTGACTGGAGATTGCAGTCAGTACCGGATGCCGGCCACTGAGAAAATGACGGTGATTTACAACAGTTAACGTTAAGTGCATACATAAGAACAAAGTATTTAGAACTTCAGATGAATGTAAATAAAAATTTATCCTGACATCATGGGGATAATACTGGTACCTTATAACTAGAAATTTGGGCAGTGCTAAACGTGAGGCCGCCCTATATGAAATGTTCTGTGTAGGCCTGCTGCTATTTCTGTGTGTTTTTATTGATTTTATGATTTGATTTTATGATCTGATTTTATTTTAACTTGTTTCAGTTGCCATGCTACTCTTGTGTTTGTGTATTTAGCTTAGGAAGGCTACCGTAAGTGCTCTATGAGCATGGTATGTCTTGACAACTGTATGTTTGTGTCAACTTTGTGCACTATGTTATGCTTTTGCTGGCAAATAAAATGATGATGATGATGATGATGATGTTATTTTCTGTCCGCGTGGACGGAAAAGTAAGCCAGTATGACGCTATTTTTCGTCTGCCGTAGTCAGACTGAAAGCAAAACTGCCTGAACACTATTTTTCGTCCGTGTATAGAAACAGATGCATCCATAGGCCCTGTGGGCTCATATCATCGGTCTATGAAGCTACTGGCGGATTAATTAGTCAGAAATTAGCAGTTATTATGTATATTATTAATTCTTAAGAATTACTTTATTTACTGGCCATCAAAGCACCTGCGTGCATTCAAAATGCAACATATTTGCCAGGAAATTAATGAGGATGGAGCATAGCACCAAATGTGTTGTTATTTATTCACATGGACATGCGAGCATGCAGTTCCGTCCATGGCAGATGGAAAATAGCATCAGATTTGCTTACTTTTCCGTCCGTGCAGACGGAAAATAACACCAAGCGCTCGGCGGTATAGGTCCGATTGGGAGAAACAATTTTTGGGTTTACATTATCCTGGTAGCAACGTCACGTAGTACAAATGCAATTCTATCAGTCTACACCGTATGATGTATTTATTGATTGACTGGTGACCCCACCTACTGAATGGAAATATACTATATGGATTGTTGGATGCCCATTTTGAATATACAAAAATGCTCTTCAGTCTAATACCCCTCAAAGGATCTTGATGAAATTTGGCCTTAATTTCTCCCAGGTAAGGTTTTCTGACCCTTATATTTGGTCTTGCCCTCTGTCTGGATTTAGAGGAGAAGTGGAAGAATAAAAAAAATAAAGTAGAAATTCTAAGTGAAAACATAAGGCTTTTCATTACTAAGGTATGGGCGGCATAATTAACAGATGTTTACATCACAGTCATAGTGTGTATATGTCCCAGGATATTGTTGCACGTGTCATGTGTATGTGTTTGCAGCTGAAAGAGAAGGTGGCCGATAAGTTCAATATAGCACTGGAGCAGATCTGTTTGATTTACTCAGGAAAGATTCTTTATGATGGCGAGGAATTGATTGGTCGTGGTATAACTGATGAGACGGTGGTGCATATGGTCGTCAAGTCCGCTTCTGTTCAGGTACCAGTATGTAGTGACTTAGTGATGAGAAAAAGTAATTCCTGCTAGCCTAATGCCTAGCAGGGCTCAGTCACATTTTTTCCCCGGAGAGCATTTTCGAAACACCGCACTGACCGCACCAGCAGCAAATTACCGTATCAGTGCTAACCTTAACCTTAACACTGACGCTAACCCTGATTTTAAACCTAACCCTAACCTTAACCTTAGCAAAAATGCTCTCCGGGGAAAAAATGCGATTGCGCCACCTAGCAGTTGTCTTCAAGTCAGTTTGTGGTTCAAGTTTGTGTCTGCGTCTCAAGTTTAAAACAATTCGGTATATCATCATTGCCACAGGTGTGAATCAGAAGCCCTTTAACAATGCTGAATCGTTATACTGAGAGTTGGTTCATCTGCTGCAGACGGTCATTTACCCAAGTAGTAATGCCGACCCAACAATATTGAAACTGTTATGCTGCCAAGGTATCTTGACTTGAGTAAAGCCGTTGGTGGTAAAGCTAGTAGTAGTTTGTGTCATATATATCAGTGTTTGTTGCCAGTCACAAGTTGTGTAAGCAGTGCATCTTTGTATTTGGATTTGTGTTTAGAGAGAAATGCAGGAGTCACCAGCAGATCCACCTCCGGTAATGTGTTTTTGCTCTGATAACCTCAGTTGAACGAATAATTTCCTAACTGCCATAGGTTGTGTCATAAATATGTTCAATCTTAACGTATAGGAATGAAGTCTAGGTAGAGCAGTTGTGAACATTCTGCATTTAATGTGGAAAAAATTATTCAGGAAAATGTAGAAATTAGTGAATTTTTTCTCCAGTCTTGGTGTATACATTAGTGTTGTTACGGTTATTGAAAACAGCACCGGAACCACAGTTTTTTTAGCAGTATTGAGCCGTATCAAAACCACGGTTTTGAGCTCTTTATTGATGGTTTCGGTTTTTCGATTTCCAAATGGCGCAGCTCTAGCGTCCTGACTGCCGTGAACGTTAAACAGCTTGGTGGGGCGAGACGACTGCGGCGCAGTGACTCGCTTGTTACTCTGGCTGCAGGCGTTATCGCACAGATCAAACAGAAATCGCCTGCAGTGCTGCATCTAGTGTATGAGGGGAGGCTTAGAACGATTGAACGTTTAAATTCAAGGAGTCTTCCGTATGGAAGTCTCAAATTTGGGTACTCGTTCAAAATGCACAAAAAGTTATTATTTTATTGCATGCTGTACATGATTGCCCAGGTAGCAGCACCGCTGCTATCGCGCGTCACGTGAGCTTTGCTCAAATTCCTTGTCTAATGTTTGTTACAACTATGTACTACAGGTGTCGGCTGGTGTGGATCCAAGCATGGCGTCTCTAGGTGCTTTGCAGTTTGCGGCTGTTGGTATGGAGACTGTTAACTATGGCCAGCTGCAACAGCATCTCCAGCGTCAGGTGATAATCTTTTCTACTTGATCTCATCGTTGCAATGTTCACACGTGCAGTGGGTTGGAAAATAATTGTTGTGCTCTTATTTTTATTTGTTAAAAATTAAGGTTTGGTAATAAACTAAATAGTGCATGCTCTCAGCTGCAGCTAGTGACAAAATGTAGTGTGTATACATGTAGATGATGCCTGTTAATGATGAACTTCGTTTCTGGAGAATTTAGTGTATGACGACTTTTGTTGAAATGTTGCTTTTTGAGTTTACAGCCTTTTGCAGCGTGTTGCTTTTGTGAAACTGGATAACATTCACATGTCATTTGCAGAGTTTAGGACTGAGTATATAGTGTATACATGTGAGTGCATAGGCTACCAGCTCTTCACATTATCCAAGAATAGCTGCTGCTGTAATACAAGCAAAATGCTTTTGTGGTTATGGTTTGTAAGTGAGTGTGGTACAGTGCAGAATCCCAAATTGTAATCTAATGTAATATTGCACTATAGCTGATGGGCAACCCAGAGCTGATCCGACAGACTGTGCAGAATCCCATTGTCCAGCAGCTGATGATGAATCCAACTGTCTTGAATGAACTAATCACGGCACACCCTCAAGCCAAAGACTGGTTGAAGGTAATGCACATTAGCATTTGGTGGCTTGGCAGCGTAGCACGTAGGATGCTGGTCTTACTGTCAAAAAGTCAACAGTTTGACTCTCATTCGGGTTGCTGTACAGTGGTTATTTTTAGGATGGGTGACAGCAGACACGTAAATCAGCTTGTTATGTAACTAACACTAACTTAACTTTGCCTTCACTTTTTCTGCAGTAGGTAAATCCTGCTTGGTTAAGGTGTGGCATGTTTACCTTAGTCAGCTGGCAGGTGACACTGTGTAATGCTGATCCCTTGTGGCAGGTGAAGCCCTATATATCTCTGAGATGTGTTTCCCATTAAGGCCTTAACCTCTTTTTTTTAACTGAACTCAATGAATGACTCGTTTGTTAGTTGTCAATAGTTTTAACACAGTGCATGAGATGAGCATGGTTTATCTCTTTGAAATTTTAAATACGAACAAAATTTTGTTTTTGAAACAGTTCATTAGTCCAGTAGTCATTTCATATGCATTTAGTCAACAGCTTTGCTGTTTCATCGCATATCTGTAAACTTCATAGTCATTGACCTAAGCAGTAATGTTAAAAGTGACCTTATGTGGAAGCAGATGAACTCGAGTCTGTTCAGTAGTACTCTCTCAGTGTGGAATGTGCTGTCCCTTAACATCCAGCTGTGTCAAACTGTTAAGCTACAGTTTTGAGTGACATTTTGACACCTGTTCATACAACACTATCGTGGCTTGATAACACAAAGTGCCACACACACCTGTCAGTCACCACAATTGTACAAATGTCAGTGTTATTTTAGTTAACTGCAAGTGTTTAGTATCTGAAGATGACACGGTTTGGGTCCGCTATAGCGAAGGGCCACCATAGCAAGGGGTCGCCATAGCGAAAGTCGCTATGGAGACAACCGCGACTGACGATCTCAGCCGTAGCTTCACGGATCGCCATTCGACCAACTAGTTCCTCAAGTCTAAGTAGGCTGTCACTGGTAGCCGTTGCCATTTTTTTGTAGGAACATGCACCGCTGTCGAACATATTACCTATATTGTACACTAATTTATGGTGTGCATTAGTCACATCAGTCTTTCAAAAATGCTAATCCTAACCCTGACTCCAACCCTAAACCCTAACCCTAACCTTTGTCTTTGTAAGCAAAAACCGTAGTCTTAATATTAAGCAGAAAATCGTACTATATTACACGTGAAATTGTCGCCCCCCTGGTGAATCTGAATGTTGCGTAATGATTCAACTGTCTATATTGTGCACTAATTTATGGTGTGCATTTTTGTCACATAAATCTTTGGAAAATGCTAACCCTAACCCGATCCCTAACCCTAAACCCAAACCCTAAGCTTAATGTTAACCGTAACTGGAGGCGAAAGCCATAATTTTAATATTAAGCACAAAATCATACTAAATTACACGTGAAATTCTCGCCCCCTGGTGAATGTGAATGTAAAGTGCAATGACACATTTGTCGACGACGTGAATTTTAGTCCAGACTTCGCTATGGCGGCCCTTCGCTATAGCGGCCCATTACCGATGACACAGCTGTGTGCATAAGATTATTTTTTCTGCTGAATTGGAAGTAATGTGTATGGTATCAAATTCTGTCATTATTCATAATCTGCAATATTAGTTTTAGATTGTTTTTCTTTGTTTATCTTAGTTGCTTTTAATGTATTGTCAGTGCATGTGGTTTGCACGTAACTGTCAGTGATGCTGCATGTAGTAACTGTGCTCCATTAACTTTTGTAGCGGAATCCAGAATTAGCTGAAATGCTGCAGAGTCCTGAAGTTATGCAGCAGGTGAGAGGTCTTTGTGTCTGTATTGGTATGTAGTCTAATAGGCTTCAAACAGCACATTGTGGTTTGCATGTATTGCTGTGATTTGTCTGTGGGTAATTATAATGTGTCAGAAAATTGGACTACTGACAGCAAAATGCTTTATTTTAACTAATGTGGTATGAAATGATTATATAAAAATCACAGGACACAAACAAGAAAGGGTCTGAGTTTTGTGTATGCAACATCATAGGATGATAGGTGATTGTGGCATCACAGCGACGTCACAATTTTAGTCATACCATGGCCCAGCAGGGGCATTGAAAATGCAGGACCTAATATTGCATGATTTGACAATAATGGACCAAAAATAGCAATGAAACTAGACAGTGATGGATCTGACAATGTTTTTTTGTTTTTATATGAATTTGCTTTTAATCAAATGCATAGCAGTAAGCATGTGAAAAGCAGGATAATTGTTGTGCGACACTAAAGGCACTTAACCAGATGAATATTGTATGAAATTTAAACCATAGACATATGACTGCGGCATGGTATAGTGTTCATCAATAAATCAGATGTTGTAAATTAGTTCTGCATACTAATGTTAGAGTGCCTTGAATGATGTTGAGTGCATATTCTATGTTATTGTAGACTTATGGTCAGTGTTTCACTGTTCATAGTGCTGTGTTCCTTTTTTAACAGGTGTGAAGTGTTTTGCTTTGTGTGCTAATCATACTAGCAAATTTCCCGACATTTTACGTGCTTTTCATCAGTGTATTAAATTACAGTACTTGTTTAACTGTCTTATTGCAGCTCCAGTTTTGATGTTGATGGATCCGTTGATATTGCTTGTTTGCAGACATTGGAGATCTCGCAGAATGCCGAAATGCTCAATGAGTTAATTGCAGCCCAGGCCAAAAATCGACCAAAGGTGTGTGTATTATGCAACGTTTTGTTGTATGAGGCCATGTGTTTGAATGGCTTGCAATGCATGCCGCTGCTAGGCTCAGTTCATCCCCCCTGTCATGTCTGACAATTTTACTTTTGGTTTGTTTCTCAAATGAACTTTATTTTTATGTGTGTTTTTCACTGAACTGTTTTAACTTTGACATGGTACAAAATCAGTTGATTTCCTTAATTTTGCTGTTCTGATGTGAAAGCTCTACAATACAGGAAAGTAATACAAGCATATTTATTGTATGCTGTATATTGCATTTGTAACATATTATTGCCAGCTTTGCGAGCAAATTGTTTTTAAATACCGCAAGAACACATTCAGGTTGAAGTTGGTTTTCATGTCTGTGTTAATTAATGTGTTTTGTCTATGCAGTATAATATGTCATCAGTGAGCTTGTAGTTAAACTGTGACTTCCTTGTGTTGCAGGGAGTTGCAGGTGCAGCTGCAGGTCGACTGAAATTTGGTATAACTGCAATGCATCTGGCAACATTTTTTGCTGTTGTTGAATCTCGTGAATTTTTTCAATACAATTGCAGTGTTTAAATACAACTTTGTGCTTAAAATCGGGACTTTCGTACTCTGAACTGTTAAAGCTTTATTTGAGAGAATCTACATTAAATGATGTTTTATTGCTTTTAGCTGTTGAAGTGATTAAAAATAGAACATTTGGTAAGCATAGCAGTATTATTGGTTTATTGTTCTATTGTCAGCATTTCACAGTGTACCAATTTTTAGTCAAAAGTGAAGTTAACTAAAGGTCAAGAAAACATCACAAAGATGACACCTATCACCTAATCATGCCTTTGGCTGCCTGGAGTCGGTGTACTTCATCCGTAATAGCCATGTTCAATAGGGTAGCAAATAATGTTTTTCCATTAATGGTCATATATTAGTAAGCCTAGTTTGAGGCTTGTGATATTAATGCAGTGTGCTGCATGTTACATTTATTCCTGTTGCAGTTGATCTGTATTTACTTGGTATGTGTACATGGTGTTTCATAAAAAGGGGACACCTTTTTGTTTTTCTGATAATTCACTCAAATGATGATCAATTTAGACAAAATTTTTCACAGTTGTAACCATAGAAATACTAATTCAAAATATTGCAACAAAATATGGCACTTGTTTAAATATTCTTTGCTACTCGCGACGTAATGCTGACGTCATAATGTGTCACGGGTACAAGCTTGATAGTCTCAACTGGTGCTGTCAGTTGCTACCCAGCTTCGATGGTGAACTTAATCTGGTTCGCTAATGAAAAATGTATTGTGTCAGCACTAAGCAACATGGGGACATGAAATCAAGCGTCTTGCGGTCCAAAAACACAACCATTTTGCAAACTCGGTGTGCTAGTGCACTGTCTTGCTCGAATGCGTAAAAGTCCAGCTATCCCCACAGACACGTAAATGCGATCGCTTTTCACATTTTTGTGGCTGCAACTGTAAAACTTAAAGAATTTGTCATCAGCGAACCAAATTTTTCACCATCAGAGCAGGGTAGCGATAGACAGCACCAGTTGAGACCATCAAGTTTGTACCCGTGACACATTATGATGTCACCACTACATCACAACTAGCAAAGAATATTTAATCAACTGCCATGTTTTGTTGCAATTTGATGAATTAGTATTTCTTCAGCTACAACTGATAAAAATTTTGTGTAAATTGATCGGCATTTGAATTAATTATGAAAAAACAAAAAGGTGTCACTTTTTATGAAACACCGTGTATATTAGGCAGTGCCAGTGTGCCAGAGTTGGACAGCATGTGGCAGAAGTTGGCTAGCAGTCCTCAAGTGCTGCAGCAGATGTTCAATCTGCCTTACACCAAGACTGTGCTTGAGGGCTTTGAAGCCAGCCCCACCCTTGCGCAGCAGGTTTGTCTAATTGGCCAGGTTCAAGTTGTTAATACATAAGATAAACATGAATATTTTTCTGAGAAGCGTTAACATTGTTATCACTATTAGGATATTCGTTTCCTTTCTACAGAGTGCTGTTCTTTAGTTGGATAACTCAAAAAGTTTATAGATTTTGATGAACTATGGTAAGAGGGCGGGGCATGCCCAAAGGAGGAGCCGATTAAATTACATAGTCTTCTGTGGATTCCTTGTCGTAAGGGAATAGGGCATTAGGTGACGATTTGCCATGTATCTCAGCAAGTTACGATGGTTTTGATTCAGTTACGCAGCTGCTGATTAGTCCATTGTGTTTGCCAGGCGGCAGCATTGTTCTTGTTGGATGTTTGTGCTGTATCAGTGTTGATATTCTCATTTATTTTTTAGCATCTGATATTGTTTGTCTGACATTGTCCAGCTCTTACTTGACCTCTTACCTTAACCATGTGAAGCTCATACTTTGTGATGAAAAACTACTGAGCTAGTTGTCAGAAACGTTTTATAAATGCGCAAGTCGTGTTTTCGTGTGCTGTCAGCTGATTGCGGAGCATCCGATGTTTGCCAAGAACACAGCATTACAGCAGCAACTGAAACACATGATGCCTCAGTACATTCACCAGGTCTGCAGAGCTCATTGTGAAATTGTGAAAAAAATTCTTCCATTCTTTGTTATAGATCTCTCGTTCTGTTGATAGTTATTACTTAGTAGTATCTGACGTATTTGTTACAAACCTGTTGTCATGTGTGCTACTGTTTGTCAGAAATGTGAGTATTCAATGGTGAATGCAATTTAGCGTACGGTAATTTTCTTCAAGATAGGGCACAATATGAAATAAGTTACAAACAAATAAGCAATTTTGCTTATTAATACTTATGGCTATATTGTATATTTTTGCTAGTAAGTATTAGTTTTAATTGTATTGTACAGTGTGCTGCAAAATGGAACTCCATTTCTGCTATTTTCTAAGTATTTTCTTTGAATTTTAATGTGGAGTTTGCAGATTTATTATTTTTTTTTTGTGCTTGGCATTTTTCAATTGTTTGTAACTATTAACAGTAGGGTTAGAATGATACCGACATAAATTTGGGTATTGGGTATTGCCCAATATTCGCTAGTACTGGGGTGTATTGGGTACTGGGCAATACTTTTCTGGGCTGTGGTATCCAATATTGGTACCACCCACTGAGTTCATAGTGCCCACCTGCTGCGTTTCACCTGCCACCGACTGCTGTCTGAGCAGTGTAGTAGTTAGCGCTGCACCCGTCACTAGATGAGCAACGACCATTGCAGGAGAATGGGGACATTCATTAGGGAGAGGGGTTATGCATGCTGTACATGCAGCATGCGACTGTTAAATCCTTTCCTCCTAACGTCGTCACCCGTATGTGCACAAGTTAATGGAAAACCGGCATACTGTTACGTGTCACACTGGTTCAGAAGCGAGAACTTGGAAGTGAAGGGCTACTATTGTTATCAACGTCAGCAGTCTCTGTTCACTGCAGCATTCCTTGTACAGCTTGTACTAATAGGCTGAAAGGCATTGAACAGAGAGTGAAAGAACACTGCATCATTAAATGGCGGGCTGAGTACAGGTGCTAGCAGAGCAGACCAAACTACTGCTTAGTTGGGCTAGTAGCATGGTTAGCACAACCCACTTCACTTCTCATGTCTAGCTCTAGCAGGACATGTGGCAGGAAGCTGATATTGGTATTGGGTATTGGTATCGGTAGGACCCAATAATATTGGATATTGGGTACTGGGTGGCTTTTCTCGTATCGTTCTAACTTTAAACAGCCAGATCTAGACCTAGCACACTGGTATATGTATAAATTTATGTGCACGATATTCACTGACAGTATTTGTTAGACATTTATCATGTAATTAACTGAGCTGTGTATTTGTAAAGCTGAAAAATCCAGCAACCCAGTCTCTGGTGACAAATCCGAAGGCTCTGCAAGCGTTGCAGAAGATACAGCAAGGTGTGGATATGCTGCAGTCGGAAGCACCAAACCTTGTCAGCAGGTTTGCATTGTTATTAGATAAGTCCAGTTTAGTTCAATTTTTGTAATACCATACATGCACCAAGTAAGTAAAATGTGAATTTATATAGTATAGTGCATATCGTTAAATTAACCTCGTTTCATATGCTCATCACGCTATTACTGACTGAACAGAATTGTTTTGAAGTGAATGAAGATGTATGGTAAAAGTTGGTTTTTGTGTCAATCTGATGCTGAGTCGTTATATAGAAACAGGGTTAAGATGGTTTCTTGGTGTAGTTGACCAAATGTTTAGGATTTTAGACTTACTATTACGAGCTTTTGGGATCAACTCCCATTCGGGTCACGGTCAAGTGCTTTGGACAGGTAAACCATTTCAGTATACTGTATAACCAGCCATCTTGGTCAACTCAGCTTTCCGTCCAGTTCCAATGTACAGGGTGGGCCAAAAAAATGGACCTGTTTGAGCGTTGATAACTCGGCAATGGTTAGCGGTAGAAAGACGTGTGATACGTCAAAAGTTTCAGAATGCTGTAAAGAATAAAGGACAAATTTGCATAGTGAAGCATTTAAATATTCTTTGCCGAACTTGCATAAATATTCGTCACCCCAGAAATTCTGCCAAATTTGACTGTAACACATGGATGTAACATGGATATTTGAGCTTTTTTTAACTTAGCGATGTTTATTGATGGAAAGGCGTGTAATATGCCAAAAGTTTCGAAATTGTTACAGAAGAAGTGTACAACTTGCATGTCTCAGCATTTAAATATTCCTTGCCTGATTTACACAAATCTGCCCCATCCCCAAAATCATACTAAATTGGCAGTAACACATGAATTTAAGTTGATTTTCATTCAGCATACAGTGAAATATCAACAATCATTAACACATACGTTGAGTTTAGATGAAATTCGACGTAGGCAGTTGCCCAGCTTTTGCAT
>Ga0056128_1005802_pt1 | contig 15536 bp, 11 predicted proteins | sample WorMetLIZISLAND2_FD_71113 | JGI IMG/M metagenome (GOLD analysis project Ga0056128, IMG submission 71113) | Marine gutless worms symbiont microbial communities from Max Planck institute for Marine Microbiology, Germany - Olavius geniculatus... ...
GCACTGTTATGGAGATATGGCGCCTCAAAGATGATGGGGTCACGAGTTTGACCTTTTGGGGTCACGTGACGTCATCGGTCACTTGACCATTTGACTCCGGGGGGTCGACTTCCTATGGGAGGTACATAGTGACAATGCGTCTATCCGGCACCGTTACAGAGATATGGCGCCTTAAATATTGGACGCACAGACGTGGACACGGAAAGAAATATGGAAGAAGGAAAAGAGAAAGAGGAAGGGAAAAAAGGGAAGGGAAAGAAAAAGTGGAAAGGGAAGAAAAAAGGAAAAGATATAGGAACAAAAGAAGAAGGGGAAAAGAAAGGGAAAGGGGAAGGAAAGGGGAAAGGAAGGTAAAGGGAAGAGAAATCGGAAGGTAAAGAAATAGGAAGGAGAAAAAAGGGGGAAAGGAAAGGGGAAAAGGAAGAAAGATAGCTTAGAAAAGTTGGACGCACGGACGCACGGACACTCAGGTGATTTTATACAAAAATTTTGGGCAGAGGCCAACGTGAGTCCACCTAACACCATAAGTTTGATTAGCGGAAAGTTAGGAAAGTTGAAATTTCCCTCGTAGCAAAGTCACGTGGCTCAAACTCAAATGCATTAGCATACGCAAAAGGAGCATTGTCGACTTAGCGTGGGTCAACATGAACGCCTATGACGTGCTTGTTAGTGGACCAAAGTTCACCAAATTTTTTGCTTAGCGCAGGAGGGGCTCTAGTAATGTTGATCAGATGCTATTGTGACTTTTAATATTTTGATTCGCTCCAGAAATATGTGCGGTCAAATTAAAAGTTGTCCGAAATTGCGCCGTATTTTGGACGTTTTTTAATCTTCCAAATTTTTGGAGTATCACGTTATTATGCCTCTATAGCGCAACGCCACGTGGCAAAGTTTTGTGGGATTATTTCCCCTACCCTCGAAGTTATTTGCGCTCATTCACTGAATTTTAAGCCAATTTTTGGCCCCCTTTGAAAAAAATTGTTGGGGGATCCCTGTCTCCATTAGGGTGTGCGCTAGCAAGACTTGGTCATTCTCTAGCGCGTGTAAAAATTTGATGGCGGGCACCCCCTAGGGCCGAAATATGGTCTTCCGCAAAAGTCGATTTGGGGATTTTGGATGGGTATGATTTGGCCTCTAGATCTCCGTAGTTAGTTGACCAAAGTTTTCCCAATTTTTGTCGAACGCGGGAAAATTCGCGGTCAATCACATAATTGTCCGATTTTAAATATTTTTTATCCGTTCCGGAGATATTCGCCGTCGAAATATAACGTCGTCCGAAATTGCGCAAAATTTTGCATGTTTTTGCCCTAATTTTTGCGAAGAAGGGCCATCCGAAATTTTGGATACATTTTTTATCATTGTGCAAAATTTCGCGGTGATTGGAAGACTGAGCTTGGAGATATTTTGGCAAGATAAAAATTTTTTAAACATTTGCGGTAAAACATAAGTCCGCTCCGAAAACTATCGTTTTCGAGCGGACTAATTAACCAGCATCAACGGTAAACGTAACCGACGTACGCATTATTAGTCATCATTGCATTAAAATTGTACATCGTTGAAAATTTAACACATCTGTAACGTCAGCGAGCATGATCGCACTGACTTGAGCAGTCGTTCCTGGTTGACGCAGCAAGTTTTGGCGCAGATGAACCAGCAGACTTCATCGACACCTTCCAGTGCGTCCCAGCGCCGTGCGTCAACGTCCGCCAGTCGCTCAAACAAAGCACCTGCAGTGAATAAATAAAACAAAAAAATTGAGCTAATGCTCACGGGACGCGCGAAAGCCTATAGCAGTTCCTGTTCGCAAACTGTCAGTCTATCTTCAGCCATTTCGTCGCGACTTTTACGGGGGTACCGCTCTTTGATGCTCTCGTGCGCAGGTTTTCTTGAACCTAGAAAATCGAGACTTAAACCGTCGAAATTTACGTTTAATGATGAAAATTTCATCCGCAGCTTGTCCATGTCTATCTCAATTGGTTTCGGCGCAATTCGCTCTTGCAATGTGTCTCGTAGCCCGAAATCGCCAAACAATCCATAAAACCCCCTGTTTTGGCGTTCAAGATCATTCAAGGTCATTGAATTAGGCGCCAACAGAGAGCCAGTGTACGACTTTTTATTAGTGATTAATAGTAACCTAGGCCCTATCTCGCACCGTTACTGAGATACAGCGACTTATTGGCCAAAAATCGCAAATTTTGCCGCTCCCTCTCATTTAGCGCCTTCGTTCGGGAATTTATGAAAAAGCTTTACGGTTCCTATAACTACAGTCCTCAAGGCAGCCGTCGGTAAAGATTTGGTGATCTTAGCTTAAACCGTTTTTGCCTGATCCACCCGTGTGACAGACGGACAGAATTGCGATAACTAAGACGCGCTGAAAGCAGTAGCTGCTTTCGCGCGTAAGAATGAAACCGCAGCTGGCAGAAAGAGAACCAAGTATATACAACTCAATTAACGGCAACCCACCACTTTTTCCAGTAGCACTGGAGATACGTGGCCCCACGAGTGTCAGCACCCAGGAGTTCCTGGCACAAATCGGAAGGCGTTTGACCGAGATGACGACAGACCCCCGTGAAACCGCGTTCCTATTCCAGCGCGTGTCGGTCGCCGTCCAACGCTTCTACGCGGGGGCTTACCTACTATGCCTAGCTGACACGTTCGCGCAGTTTCGGAGTCCGCACCATAACTATTTCAGCCATAATTTCTGTAGGTTAATATTTCAGTTCTCGGGAATTGAGTACTGAGTGCTGTAAAAATGAATAAATGAACAAATAAAAGGATGAATGAAACAACAAAATGCAGCTCGCTCAGCCAGACCCATGACTTTTTTCCACTAACCCTGGAATTATTTGGCCCCACGAGTATCAATGCTTAGGAGTTTTGGGGGCAAATCGAAAGGCACCTGACTGAGGCGACGACGGACCACAGGGAAATAACGTTTTTATTTCCGACGCCTGTACGGTTCTGTCCAACGAATCACTCGGCTTGTCTGGCAAACAGTGATGGGCAGAAACTTTTTATTTGTAGTTAAACTTTAAGTATTTTTCTAACTATAAATAGTAGTTAAACTTCTAGTTGAACTTTTTCATACATTTTCCAAATTTTTTTGACAAGATTGACTTTATGAACTTTATTGACTGTTCACTTGTTCTGTTAATAGAAAAGCAGTAAAACTGCAAGTGAAGTTGTATTTATCATATCATCCGTTCCAGTTCCACAGTTCAGTGTAATGGACAGACTCATCAAATCTATTTCAACTGTGGCCGGAAAAAATATGTTGATTGAGTGTTTTGTCAGACAATGAAACTACAGGCACGTACGCGTCAACCAATGACCAATGGGCTTCCCTGCTCGCCCACTGGTCAGTTCGTCAAAAAATAAACCGTGTTAGTTCAGTTCAGTTCAGTTCAGTTCAGTTACGCTTACGTCGCTCAGTACGTGCCTTTAAACATACTAGGCTAAAAATAGAAAAACTGTAAATGCATATAATTAAAATCAATTCCATACTTGCAAGGAAGGCGGCGTAGTCGTCGAAGTCGATGTGGTCGATTGACTCGAACTGTTGGTTCAGTTGACTGTCGACATCCGTCAGACCCGCCCGAGTCGCCAGGTTGTGTGTCAACACCTAGCAGACAGAATAGGCGCGTGGTCACGAGTAAAACGAAAAAACGAACATTTTAGGCACGATTTACAAAAAACTGTTTTTTTTAAAATTTCACACGTTACGTAAGCGTTTTAGCATTGAGCCTAAAACATGTTTGCATATGTTTCGGACGTCGTTAAATTAAAAGCATAACACGAAACATGTGCAAAGTATGTTTGAGATATTTTTTTGGTTCTGCAAGCAAGTTAAACACGGCCTAATTGACTATAGGTAAGCGAAGTAATCATTCTGTGTTCGACGCAACTGTCACTGTGGTGCTGGGCAATGTTGCCCGAACCGAGCATTTCGTTGCCAGAGTTCTTCATCAGATATTAGGTTGGATTATTAAAATTAGTTTGTGCTTAACTTTAGTCCGTAGCCTAGTGTATTTGCGCCTGAAAGCCAGAAAAATGCTGTAACGGATGCAGTATACGAACGTTTGAATTTCTGCGTAATGATCGTACATATCATTGATATATGTAAAAAAAACTTACCAATTTAAAACTGTGTGTAAAGACGATGTGATGATATCGGTTTTCTAAAACAGCAAAAATCATTTGGGTAACTTTAAATGAGGGCTATGCATATGGCGTCCTTACAAGCTGACTTTAGTTGGCAATCACTAACATAGTCTAAAGCCTTCTTTATTTGATGTTATTTGTCGTATTAAGCCTACTTGCCCAATGGTTACCGATTTGGCCGAATTGCTCAAAATGTGCACCGCAAAACATCAGATAGGCCTAAGCGTATAATATAAGCTTAACTAATGGGGTTCAGGGGTTTTTGGTTGGCTGAGAGTCAAATTTGCATTTTCCTATAGACTTTGAAGGTCGTCCTTACGACCCTCACATTATCGTGTGATCACACCAAAGTTGCAACGTTCTCGCAATTGTTCTTGTTGAGGCCTCTGGTATGTCGTGCTCTTGCACAGAGTTGTTTTACAGTCAGCATCGCAACTTCAATACTCGATGCTTGCTTGCGGCCGACTTCTGCAGGTTCTTCAACTTCCTCTCAACTGTCGTGGGTGTTTGGTGGAAAGGGGCCTTAAGCAATGTGCTGACTGTTAAGTGTAAATGAAATACGAGAAGGCCTACCGTAAATATAACAAAAGTGCACTGACTGCAAAACCCGTCGCATACAAAATGTTACCAGGCTCTGCAGGTTTTGTGCATGCAGTGTAGCGTACATGCACACGCTCGTTCATGCTTAGGTAGGCTAAACTTACATTGTAAAAATGTAAATGTTCAGCCGTGCAGTAGCTTCTATCCTTATAGGCTACCTAGTGGGCGCAGCTTGCGCCCTGTGAAAAATAAGGAAAAGTTTTGTTGAGCGTGAAAATAAAAACTACCACTGGGCAATCAACACCCTTAACTAAAGAGCCCAAAGGGGGAAACTCAAGTCCGAAACTAAAGGGGAGAAGACTTCGGCCTGAAGGTGGGGAAGAAACTTGCGCCCGATTTCGACTCCAGATCCGTGGAGATGTTCACTGTGACTGAATTAATAGGATTATTAAGATTTTTTGTCCTAATAGAAGCTTTTACACCTGAGCTGTATATTTCGGTTATTCGGACCTATTCACTACTAAGTGCACTACATGTCTTGGCCTTGGTTTTGAGGGTCCAGTTCCGCAATGTCAGTCCCCACAATTTTGATGGTCTCGCAGTGTCAGGTCTCGCGATTTCAGTCGTCCGGTCTCAACAGTCAAACGTAAAAATCATACACAGAAAGCAATGTTTATGCTTACAGACTGCAGTGCTAATACATACCTTAAGTTGGCCCTTGGCGACTGCGCTGTCCTTGTCTTTTCCTTGTTCTTGCAGAGCATTATACGCGTGCCACAAACTGGCCCTTTTCCCTTTCAGATCTTTTGACATAACGCCAAATAAAAGTTTGTAACAAACGTTTTTTCTCTCAACAACCTCTGCCCGAATTAGCTGTCGATAAATGTCGAGTCGATTAGGTCCCTATATGCTGAAAGGTCGACAGAACGTGAGCAACCGAAATCCTAATGCTTCACTGATATGCTGACAGCACAGAGTGGTGACAAACTAGGCCATAACAGGTATGTACAAAGTACATACCTGTATGTAAGCTACGTCTGTGCTCTTGTAGCCGCTAGTAAATACAGCTATGCGATGTGATCTAGCTGAATCATCGAAGCACAATATACCGGCAAGCGAGTGGTCGGCTGGGCCAGGCGACAGACACGTCAGCTAGGCCTATATGGCTTACAGCGGCGGCGCTATAACAAGGCGGACGACTACAATGACACCAACCATTTATACTTCCGTTTCACAAACATTAAGTTTGCGGATTTCATGTAAGGACCGCACAGATGTTAGTTTGCGCAGAGGCGTACATGTAAGTGGGGGAAGGGCGGTGCACCGGGTGCAGGTGCACACCCCCAAGATGAATAGCCCCGTTTTCCCAGCAGCTTGAAAATTGCACAAAATTACACGTGTGGTTTATCACGCGTCTATTTGCAACAACAAAACGACATTTGCCGCCACTGGTAGCGTTTTAGCCGACCGTACTTAAATAACAGTCGAGATATTGGCATGGTTGTCGTCTGTCCGTCCGTCTGTCCGTCCGTCACGGATGTATCCTGGCTGACGGGTAGGTCGTGGCGAAAGTTTTTTTGCACGAATAATTAGCCATGTGTGTTAAACTCGGACAAACAAAATTTCAGCCATCTAGGCTTAATGCTAGAGGAACATTTTCAAATTGGAAGTTGAATGAAGGAGAAGTAAGAAATTCCCAACGAAAAACTGGCGGATACTGGCCATATCTCGGAAACGGTGAGAGATACATGTAAGACCGATGTTACTGCACCGTGTTTCAATAAAAACCGTGCCACTTTTATTTTTTGGAATAATCCCGCGAAACATTGGCCAATTTTTATATCTTCTTGCGATTCGACATCAAAAAGAAACTTGACGTAAATGACTATAGTTTAGCCCATCTTACCTTACGTATACGGCTGGGTAATTGTAGACTTTTGGACTGGACTGCAATATGGAGTGGGATTTAGAGAAAGGCGTGTGGGGCTTACCTGACTCCCAGGCCGCCGTGCATACCAGGGCTCTATGTAACTAGTTAAAACTTAGTTAGAGTTTTATAAACACAACTGAAACCATCATTGTCAAATTTTTAATAAGGTTCGACTGACACCGTCAAATATTGGCGTTGCATCGTAACTGACTTAAATGTTTTCATTTGCGATCAGCCCAGATTTAGGCTATTTTATGCTTATCAATTTCAATGAAAAATTTATAAGCGTATTTGTCAGGGTATTCATAAAATCAAATGCCATGGGCCCCACTTTTACATATCCAGCTACAGACTGGAAAATTGTCATGCAACAGCGAGTCTGATTCTATGGTGTTTGCGTTGGCGATCGAAATCGTTTCGGGTTGGGGCTCTGCGACGTCATGAATCACAATGACGTCATATCCGCAACAGACTTATTAAAATTCGTAAAATATGTACGTTTCACTGATATATACATTGTGAAAAATATTATTGTCTAATATGTCGAGGCCGGAAACTTTTGGGATGACCCTCGTAACACTAGAACCATTGCAGAAAATCCAGAACAGTGCAGCACGCCTCATCTTTAACTTGGGTCATTATGATCACATCTCGTTATGTCTGATACAAATCCACTGGTTACCAACGCGAGCTCGTATACAATACAAACTTTGCAGTTTAATGTACGACGACCACAACAATCGTTGCCGGCCCTACTTCTCTGACGTTGTTCAATCGACCAAGACGACGTCAACGCGTGGACGTCTACGTTCAGCTGACACAACTGACTACGTCATCCCGCGGCTGCGTACCAAGTTTGCAGAGCGTGGTTTCGCTTATGCAGGTCCGGCCGCTTGAAACCCTTTGCCTGAATCACTTCGCAGAATGCCATCCAAAGCAGTCTTCAAACGTCAACTGAAAACGTTTGTATTCTGTGATGCTTTTAACATTGTCAATAATGATCCATGACTGGTTTTATCAGATCGCTCTGTGTATTTTTTCATTTCTGAATTGTGTAATGCACCCATGTTTTTTATTCTGTAATGGGGGCACTAGAAAATTTTTAATATGATATGATATGATATGAACTGTCTCTACACTACCTTGTAAAATGCAGAATTCGTGGTTTGGCCGTTTACAACAATAAATTCATACTATGAAGCGCGTCGGTCAGAAAATCACTGAGACCATGAAATTATTGAAAATTTGTTACATAGCCTATTTAACATTAATCGTCTTCGTTTTAAGATCGTACATCGACGAACTGAAATGGCGCATCAACAACGAGTGAGCCGATCTGGGTCGCGCGTTATCGAACGTGCTGTTGGCAAGTTGCGCCAACGTCCACGGCTTGCGTTCGTGATGGAAGAGGACATTTTGAGCACATGGTGTAATAAAAACGATGTGACGCAACACGTAAGACTTTCTTAGATACAATAACTGTTACTTATGTTTGTCGCTGTTCAATCAATCATTTCTGAGCCGACGCATGCGCTACCAAGTCTGAATTCATTGTTGTAAACGGCCAAACTACGATTTCTGGATTTTACAAAGTAGTGTGAGCAACAGGATTAAAGTGAGTTAGACAAAATTATAATCATTTACGTCAAGTTTCTTTGTAATGTTGCGTGCCAAAAATTATTAAAATCAGTTAATGTTTCACAGAGCTATTCAGAAAAAGACATGTTTTTATTAATACATGGTGTATTTATCACTACCAGACTCATTGCGGGGGGAAGGGCAAAGGCAGCTCTATATCCCGAAAATTCCATAGTCCGAAAGTTTTAAGGTTCTTTCCGATGTAGGCTACACTTCTACAGACGTTGACTCTACAATTCCTCTAAACTAAAGTTAGGGTTAGCTAGGGTAGTAAAATGCACGTTGCAGTATTTCGGACTATCGAATATTCGGATTAGACACATGACCCTACCGGTGTGAGAAGCCCGCCCCTCTCAAGAACCCGTACCCCGCTGTCGGCCTTCAGCCTCGAATTTTGGCCCTTCGGGTCTCTAGAGTGCACCTCTAAGATAAATCCAATTCCTAGCTATGCTATAGATCCCTAAGTAAATAAAAGTAAGTAAGTAAAATGTAAATTTATATAGCGCATATTGTTAAAATTAACCTCTAAGCCGGCTAGCTGTGAATTTCACGCAGGCTTATCGATTTTCGCGGCCAAGTCCCAGATTAAATTGCCGTTAAATCTCGGCGGCTTAGCATTTTCATAAATAGGAAACCTTTCTCTTTACATCAGTTTAGATTTGTTCATATCGTGCTTCCTCATTGCGGACGTTATTTGCAGATCACATACAAAGCATCTTTATCCTTTATCTATACCCTCTTCTTCAGCCGTTGACGTTAGACCAAACTGATTTGTTGGCTGTTCACTTGCGTTCGTTGAACAAATATGCCTAGATCTAGAGAGTAACAGCAATGTTTCTGGTATTTGTCCAATCTTCGTTTAAAACTGTTCAGTGATAGCGCAGATACCACTTCGTTAGGCAAATTATTGCGCCTAGCGAAGTGGTATCTGTGCCATCACTGAACAGCTATAAATGACGATTGGACAAATACTCGAAACATTACCACGCAGTAGGAAAAGAATGACAACCTGACATGCGAACGACAGTGTCTCTTCAACAACTTGTAGTCATGTCATCTCAAGGCAGTCACAGGTGCTCTTGGTAGAAGTTTGTTTGATCTAACAGAATATGTTCCCTGCACATATTTGAACACTACGATCATATTTTCACCACGGCAACGACGATGCACTAAAAACGGTAGGCCTAGTTTCATCTGCCGTAGTCGTGACTCATATGGAAGACTTTGCAAGCTGCACACTAGCTTTGTGGCCCTCCTCTGAATTTTGTTTGGTTGTTCCACCTCTTTCTTGTATCTGGGATGTTACACTACACTTGCGTGCTCCAGGTGTGGTCGTGCAAATGCCGTATAAAGTTTTTAAAATGCACAGTAAAGGACTCAATATCCTGCGTCCAGAATTTACCGATAACGAAGGTGATGATGAATGATTACTAACTAAGCGTTTGTTTCTGTATACTGTGTATACGTCGTCAAACTACTGCGGATGTTATGCTGTAAACTTGTGTGCCAAGTTTAACTGCAAAAATCTTAAACGTCCAACGTATAACTAAACCCGAATTGTGAAATCATTATGAGTAGCATTACGTTGGAACGAAAACGGTAACTGAGCTTCTTGTTACATGTGTGAGCGTAATTAGCCAGAACTACTGTTCGCCTAGGAGATACGCGACAGTGTTCTGTTCAGACTGGCGACGGTTGCTTGGGTCGTTCTGGGGACGAGAATATTCCACTGCATTGGATCAGACTTGTCACCGGAGCGGTGCGACTGCGGAGTATCAGTCTCCAGCGACCGAGCACGCCAGGTCGGTCGTTGTCTCGTTGTGGTTTTCTCATTGGTGTCCCTGGCTGGCCCTGACCGTCGCCACCTTGGTATCTTTGCCGCTCACAAATGAGTAAATACTGTACGCAATAACTCAGTAAGCAAGTAAATAGCCTAAGTCTCTGACCGTCGCCATGTTGACGTCGCGGCCGGCGACAGATGACCTCGGCGAACGTCTGTCTGAACTGCGAGCTCATTGTGCGCTGAACTTTATTCTCGGTTGCGCAGTCAGCCTGCAGTTTGTGCTCTGAGCTCATTGTGCAGTAGAGAATGAAGTTAACTGCACTGTTGACGATGACAGCCGCGTCCCAGACGTCACCCAGAGGCACGTAGACGTCGTCAAATATACGCCTGTCAATACCGCTCAGGAACGCTAGAAGACCTTGCGGCAGCTCAACGACGACGAAACACAGAACGACTGCTACCAACATCGCTGTTGTTCGTACATTTTGACAGTAATACCACTGCTACTGCAACAACAACAACAACAGCAGCAGCAGCAGCAACAACAACAACAACAACAACTACTACTACTACCGCTGCTGCTGTTGCTGCTGCTGTTGTTGTCGTTGTTGTTGCAGTTGGCGTCGTTGTTCGTACATGTTCGCTGCCTGAGGCTGATTCGCGTCGACGATCACAGTACGCTGACGCTGCTGAACCGGCGCTTCCACACGACCTCATGCTACCACTGGCGATGCTCAACGACTCGGCCTGGCGTCTGCGGGTCACGTTGCGTCGGCAGTTTCTCGCCGGTGTCTTCGGAGAACGCTGTTGTCGGAAAGATCCGTCAACATTACCGCTGTCCTCTCGTCTGATTGTTCCGGCTTCATGCGAGCGTTCGTCGCTGTCGAACGTGCGGTACTCGGGAGTCGACGATTTCGTGTCCACTCGGAGATGACGCGACTCGTCGCTATGAGCGGATCGTCCCAGCGTCGATCTGCCGCCCTCTTCGTGGATACTCAGGTCGCTGGCGTGGTATCCTACGACCGAACTGCAACTTTCATCGTCGACGCGCGTCAGCTCGACGACGACGTCTCCGCCGACGGTCTTCGCGATCACCGTCGAGTTTCTGCTGATTGTTTTCTCGCCAACCACTCCGAAATTATCCTGGATCCTGTCTGCACTGGAAGCTGCTTTCTCCAGGCGGATCTCTTCTCCCAGTGACAAGCGAGCAGCCGAACGCCTTATCCGTTCGGAGAACGATCGTTTCCAGCCGCGCGGCGGACTGTCTACCATCGAAGCGCCATTCAACTCTGACTGCGAAGGGTTAATCCTTGGTGCCTCGAATGTATGATGACGTCGCACGGTGCAGCTGGGATTACTGTTTATGCGTGGCGATGCGCTGAACGACGAAAACACTGGTCGTCTCTGTACCAGCAGCGGTAGCGTTAGTGCTAGTAGTAGTACTACTACTAGTAGTAAAGTAGTAGTATTCGTTGTTGTTGTTGCTGCTGCTGTTATTGTTGTGTATGTAGTTGTCATCTCTGTACCAGACGCCGGTGTCGTAGTTCCGCCGCCCTCATGGCGCGAATCAGCAAGGCGCTGAGCACCGACAATAGGATACACGGAGCTGTCTTCAACGCAACTCCGTACACCCAGAAATTGTTGGATCTTTCGATGACGGTTTCCCAGTCTCGGCAGCAGCGTCTTGTTTCCGTTTCATTTTCGCGAGCTAAAAATCCCGCCGATATTCCGTACAGCCAGAAGTTGACGGACTGAAACGTCGGCCCGACGAAGTCTTTCTCTGTGAACCAGTAGCCGGAGCCGTCAGTTGCCGTGCCGTTCTGTTGCCGCTTGCCGGAATACAACAACACAGTCAGATTCCTGGGGATTTCCACACCGTAGCCAACAGCGAAACCAAAACTACCGTTAATATTGCCGCTGGACACGGTAGCTGCGGGATGATTTGCTAACTGGCGGGGCTTGTACATGATGTATGTCGGCAGACAGACCACGACTGCTGCCACTACAATACAACATGCAGTGATACAACAACAACAACTACTACTACTACTATTACTACTACTATTACAACTACCAGACGCAGCGCTACAGAATGCAGTGATACGGGCGTGACGCAGAGTACAGTAGCGCTTAGCGACGGCGTGATGACATACGGCAACGTAGCGAAATACGGCCAGAGTGACGGTCAGCCAGACACTGACTGTGTGCGACGTTATGATGAAACTGTTGTTGAACAACAGGAATATTATCCCCGCGCGAGGGTAGCCATACCGTGGGTCAGGCTGGACTCCCGCCACGCAGTGGAAGTACACGGCATACGGCAGGTAGGTCAGCATCGGCAGCATGTCGCTGATCGCCAGCGCCGTCAGAATAAAGTTTGTAGGAGACGAAGCTATTCGCCTGTCCGTCAGTACCACGATGTTCAGAATGTTCGAGACGATTCCAAACACACAGACCGCTATGCACAGGTAGCCGTGTACGCCCGAGTACCAGCGGCTGAATCGTACCAGAGCTGATAGCGCGTCGTCATTGGCCAGCGCCTTCGTGACGTCATGTGACGTCATCGTCGTCCTGACCAATAACAGTCCGCCGCCGCCGTCGGCAAGATCCGGTTCGACGTCCGCCATTATCTGAAATAAACATAAACATGCAAACGTCTTCACTCAACCCATCCATATAGGCCCCACTACGTGTCTGTCAGTCCGTCCGTCTGTCCCGTGTGGGCTTGTTATTCGGAAACAAAATGACAAATTTGGTGAGAATTTTTCACATGGTGCAGTAGCGGGTGTTCCAATTTTCAGTCTAAAAAGCTCAACGGTCAAAGTTACTTAACCCATTCAGAGCCAGCGTAACTGTATAGGACACCTAATTTGACGATAAATAATAAAATAATTCGCACTTAACGGGTTAGCTTACTTCCGATTTCGAAATACAATATATCGCATATATTTTAACAGCTTTTGAAGGGTTTTGACAATTTCTGTACAATGGTTGAATCAACGCTGGTGATTGGTGAGTGGCAAGGTTTTCAAAGCCATGTTTATTAAATTCAAGGTCAGGGAAATGCCAAATGTTTAAATGAGTTATTGCGATGGGCGCAGACATAATTGGAGGCGTTTAAGTAGTGTCGTTTAGTTTTTTTAAATTTAAGAATTTCCTGCGAGTGATCTGACTGATTTACCATTTAGCAGAATGAAATCGATCAATGCCAGCTCCAAATCTCAACGAAATTGACCAATTTCTCGCCGCAATTTCCACTTTCTAAACACACAAACCCGATTTTCCATTAACATATAAATACACGACTGATAGTCCGTACTAAAAAAGCAAAAATGAAAAAAATCATAAACTTATTTTCGGGCTAAAATCGTTATCGACAATTTTGTTAAAAGTCGCATGAAAGTTTCATTGAAATTCCGTTCCGCATAAATCGGGACAGATATTTACATAAAGTCTGTACAGAAATTATTGCGCGGTTATAGCCTATAGTGTTTGTACATTTCAGTCACGGGCGTTAAATTTTGCGCAAGGTGTGTAGCCAATGTAGCTTATTATGCAGTTAGCTGGGTAAACCTAACCGTTTAACATTTGTCACAAAAATGTCAAAAATGTCAAATTGGTCGTCATCAGATGTATCCTTTTTCCAAACGTGAAATGCAAAACTCGTTTTCTGCCGTATTTTTCATCGTTGCTTTTGGCGTCTCATTTTATAGTCTCAGCTCAAAATTCTTGTTATGCTGCAGAAGCTGTCATCTCACACGTGTATTTGCGGTAGCCTAAATGAAAGCGAATTGGCGCGATCGCAGCTCTATACATTTAGCGTCAAACTGGCGCCCCTAGCTATACATAGCAAGATGCAGCGGCTGCTTCAAAGCTGGTGAAATTCTGCATCCAGTTCGTGCTTTGATGATTCTTTCTGCTGTCGACACGAAAACCAGATTCACCGGTGTCTGACATCCGTCTGCTTACCGCAAACGAGCTGCCGGCTTCGGGAAAAGCCCCGCTTTGTAAAAAATGCAGTAGACCTACTTTGATGTTTCAGAAGTTTAAAAAAAATACATTAAGCCGCACCGGGCCTAAAAATTGGGTGCTTAAATAGTTTTCATCCCCTCCAGCAAGCCATATCTTTCACGTTTTTTTGTTTAAGTTACAATCATCATCATTATCAATCTATTCTCCGATTAAAGAACAATCAACATACGAGATTAAACAAGAATAGCAACAATAACGCAAGGATTCCAGACGAGCCCAATGGCTTAATGAACTGGCCGCCCATTATGAAAATCAATGTCACAACTTACATTTACTTGTACTAGGCCTACAAAACAAACAAAACTAGAAATTTGGGGCAAAGCCCAACGTAAGTCCACCCGGCGCCTTAAGTCCGATTGGGGAAAATTAGGGGGGGATAAAATTTTCCCGCCATCAAAGTCACGTGGCCCGAACTCAAATGCATTGGCATACGCCGAACGCGCATTGTCGACTTAGGGTAGGTCAACATGAGCGCCTATAACTTTGTTCGTAGTGGACCGAATTTCACAAAGTGTTATTTGTTCAACGCCCAAAAGATCCTTCTCGTCAACGCCGTTTAGATTTTGTCGCTGTCATCATCGGTTTCAGAGATATTTGCGGTCAAACTCGAAATTTGTCGTAAAACGTACTAAATTTTGGACGTTTTTTGTTATCCCAAATTTTAAGGGGCGGTGCCCCCAAATTTCGTACTTGCGTTAACACCACAACACAGAGGCGCGTCAAGTGCCAAAGTTTCTTCGAGCTACACCCGATAACTCCGAAGTTATAAGCGCTCCTTTATTGCATTTAAAGCCAGTTCTTGACTCCCGTTTGAAAAAAAGTTGTAAGGGGGGGCCCCGCCACCGGAGGGGGGGTGCGCTAGTAAGACTTGGTCATTCTCTAGCGCGTATAAAAATTTAGATCGCAGCACCCCCTAAGGGGCCGAAATATGTTCTTCCGAAAAATGCACTTTGGGTGGGTACGATTCAACATCGAGATCTCCAAGATCACTGGACCAAACTTCACCGGACTTGTTTCGCTCAACGCAGGAGGAATCGCAATAGACGGAATAAAAATCCGATTTTGAATATCTTCATCCGTTTCGAAGATATTCGCCGCTGAACTTCGAAGTCGTCCGAAATCGGGTCAAATTTTGCATGTTTTTGGCCCCTGAAATTTTTTTGGGGTGCGTTCCCCCAAATTTTGGACCGGCATAATAAAATTTGGCCTAGTACTGAACATCGTGCAAAATTTCAAGCCGGTCGGCCCACGCATCTCGGAGATCTCGCGTTCGGAAAAAAATAAAACTAGAAATTTGGGGCAAAGCCCAACGTGAGTCCGCCCGGCGCCGTAAGTCCGATTGGGGGAATTTAGGGGGGGGGTAAAATTTCCCCGGCATCAAAGTCACGTGGCCCAAACTCAAATGCATTGGTATACGCCGAACGCGCATTGTCGACTTAGGGTAGGTCAACA
>Ga0056128_1005805_pt1 | contig 15534 bp, 11 predicted proteins | sample WorMetLIZISLAND2_FD_71113 | JGI IMG/M metagenome (GOLD analysis project Ga0056128, IMG submission 71113) | Marine gutless worms symbiont microbial communities from Max Planck institute for Marine Microbiology, Germany - Olavius geniculatus... ...
GCCTCGTATTTTTTTGGATACGAGTGAAATAAAAATGCTAAATAATGTTATCTAATACGGTAAAATTAAACACGTCTTTCGCCTGCTGCTTTATCGTCAGCGTTTCAGGGCTTTGCCCCAGACTCCCACAGGTTTTCTGCCTCTCGACTCCGCTGGGGACATCGGTCCCCAGACACCCTGAAAATTCCACTTTGCCTACGCCACTGGACTCACCGATCATTGTTATGCCATGGGGTTCCGTAAGTGATTTTGACACTTATGTAGGGTTCCGTTGCAGCAAAAAGGTTGAAAAACACTGGTCTACACCTAGCTCAGCTCAGCCTTTCATCCCTGTGGGGTTGATAAATCGAGTACCCGGCCTGGCTGGTTGGGGTTAAAGCCTATAGGTACTCCGATGGCATCGCTATCACTGGACCCAGCAAGAAGACAAAATTAATGCAAGCGTGTCACGCCAGAAATACATGAATAAGATATTGGGGTCACAACACGGCGGTTGTCATGGTGATTTGTAAGCATGCGCAGTGCGCCGAGCGCGCTATCAATCACGTAAGAATGATGACCCCGAAATGTCTCATCGAAGAAAATTAAATTTTGTCACGTGATTCAGCATAGCAGTTGAACACACGCGACAATCGCTATAAGCACCGCGGTAAGTAAGTGAGGAAAAAAGCTTCACAAAAATAAGAGCTAAAGCAAATGTATGTACTTTGAGATTTTGAGCTTAGAAATATTAATAATTATTTTATTAATAAGCTTATTCGTGTTTTGTCGTTTCACCCGGAAAAACTTGTCGTCAGCTGTGATAGAAAAAAGTTTATTGGGCTCGGATACCTAAAACTTGTCGGATAATTATCTAAAACCTAACGAATACAATGGAGTCACAAGTTGACCCTATCTTTCAATTACAGCACCACGGCACTAAACAGATTCATAAAAAGAATCCAGATTGCTAACAAAATTTAGCAAGTTTTTTTAAAGTTTGCACGATGCCCAACCCTACCCGTCTAAGAATTGTACCAAAACCCGTCGATAGCTTTGTGAGCAAAATGGTCATGAACAATATTCGTACACTCAAATGCTGAAGTGAAGCCACAAACCGACTGCCGTGTCAAAAACATCATCCCTGTGATTAGAATCATTTAATCACTGTAATTTTCAAACAACGTCAATCGTAAATAATAAGTTTAAATGGCCCAGAGACAGAACAACAACATGTACGACTCGTATAGAAGTAAGATACACTATATAAAATGGCTGTGGACGCCTCCTGAAAATAACACGATGATTCGGCCCCAAATTATTGATCTTTGCATTTTTCAATATCGTACAGTTCGGTATAGACTGGTAAGTGTTTTCTTTACACCATAAAAACGTGTTACCGAAGTTGATGTAGTGTTGCGTTGCGGTGTCGTAAGGCGGCCACTGGGGCAGTTCGCCGGGGAACCACTGACGACTTGGTGATCGCGGTGAAGGCTCGTTCGGACTACTACATACAGAATCAAGCAACACTCAGTGTGATCGGGGTCGAAAAGGAGAGCTTTAACGTCAGTCTTCGAAAATCTGGAGGTATCGATATCTGAAGAAAATCGAAAGCGGAAATCGATATCGCGATGAGGCGCCGCGTGGCCGCCGGCGAAGCCTACCGTGCGGTGAAAAAACACGCACTACAGAGCGAAAATAATCGCGATATCGGCGGTAGTGTGATTTTCGGTTTTTTGGCACTGAATTGAACTGACACTGTTTAGTTTTGGACGATCTGACCAATGGGCAATCAGGGCGAGCCCATCGGTCATTGGTTGACGCGTACGTCGGCCTAGTAACGTAAGCCACCGACGCCGTTATGCTTGCCCATTGGTCAGTTCGTCAAAAACTGAATCATGTCAGTTCAGTTCAGTTCAGTTCAGTTATGTCGCTCTGTGCATGTTTCAAGGAAAGTAACTAGCTATGCGCCACACTATGGGATTTATACTTTAGAAAAAAGACTTCATCGCGTAGGTAATCACTTATACCATGCCAGACATAGTGGTCTGTGCTGTATCGCACTGCAAAGAGATGAAGATAAGCGAAACGACTGACTGACTGTCTGACTGACCCTGTCCAAATAAAGTTTGACCAGTAGGTCATTACGATCTCTGTCACAGCTCGGTCGAGACGAGAGTCTTAATGACCACAGGCCATGGCCCTGATCCTCGTCTCCTTAGCCAAACACCAGCTTACACTGCAAGACAACGGATACGAGGCTAGTGCATCGCGCGGTGTGCCTTTAGGTCGAGACGAGAGTATCCGGCACTAGCGAACGGCTCAATGCCATCATTGATTGCGGCGCCGAACACCAGCCCGAGGTCGTCAGCCCCGTGCACCACTGAGCCGTGGCCCAAGGCCCCTGTCAGGCTGTAGTTAAGGCAGTAGACGTAGGTTGATGCGGATGGAGGGATGGAGTGGAGCGCGGCGAGTTCTGTCGCTGGAGCCGCGTACAAAGCATCGTTCAACATCTCGGCTACTGACGTCGACGTACTGCTTCTCGTCGTGCCCCAGTCCGTGTACTGCATCAACATTGTAAACAGTTTATTTCATTTCCCTTTATTTGTTTTTTTTCATTTTTAAGTAATTTTTACACTTCTAGTCTTCTGACAGTAGATAAAATAGCACCATTAATACTAAACAACTATAAGCCATTAAACCTTCGCTGCAGTGTGGTAGTGTAATAATGATGCTGATGACAGCAATAATACAAAAAATAAGGAAAAAAAGAAACACTCAGAGAGCGCAAGCCTTTTCTAAGTCCTATGCATTTACTTTTAGATTACGATCGGGAAAAAGTGACAAACGAACATACACGTGACCAAGTGAAAGCGAGGCATCATTGATGTCGTATAACCTGATGAAGAATGACGTCAACGATGGTTTTCCTGTGACGCCAGTAGACGTTCTGCACGTAGCTCCTAGCCGTCTGACTAAGCCGCGTGTCCACCATGCCAGTGGTCAGGACCCCATCACCACGTAGCTGCTGCAGCGGTTCCCATGCCTCGGACTGCGCGAATCCTACCAGCAGGCTAACGTTTGCGAAGACCGACGGCACTGGCGTGGAAGTGTCCTGACTGGTCGGAGCACGGTGTCCCATCGTGAGGCGCAGGTCACCCGTCACGATGCTACGGTAGTCAACCGTCGGCCCAAACGATGCCAGATAGCGCGGGGTGGTTTCGGCGACCGCTGATGCCGCATCGATGACAGCTTCAACGGGTACCTGTCAGTGACGTCATGTAATCAATCAGTCAATCCACTAAAACACGTAACGTAATCAATCAGATAGCGCCGCGGATGAATGAGCATTGGCTATACGGGCCACGACCTGGCATATTAAGATCGGACTCTCTTTTTGTAGGTTACTCATTCCCGTTTATGAGTTCCACATGCGGTCATGGCAAGAAAAAAAGACCGCGTTAATCCGGAGCTAAAAGGAAGCCTACAGTGAACGTGTAAGCTTAATTTGGCGAAACACAAATCAGAAGAAACTGGCCGTCTATAGTCCCTACAGACATACGGTAGGCCCACAGGTTTAGAAAAAAGCCAGTGAAAAGTGGTCTAGCATTCACATGCAAACATCCTTTATCTGAATGAATTGCGGGTACGATTAATCTTGCCACTTGAAAGCAGACGTAGAAAATGCATTCCACGATAGGCCTACACAGGCTTACGTCTGTCTGTCACTTCGATACTGCATTTGGATCTTAAGCAAAACAGAACAGCTAGCGGGTGACAGCTAGGCCTAATCAAAAACTGCCTCCTGTTTTGCCAGCATACGTTTATAAACAAATTTCCATGAAATTATGTACAGGAGTCGGGCATGGCCCAATGAGAAATTGATTAGATTCTGGTTGCAATTCCGATTCGTTTGTGGATAATGGATTATCCAGAATTCTTTGCGATTAGTAGTTCTCACTTCTCAGAAAGTAACGAACAGATTCTGATAAAGGTTTGAAACGAAACACATTTTCATGGATCCAGTATCCGGATCCAAATTAAGTTTCTGATACGGGGTTCAAAAACTTTTCAATTTTCTGGATGGAATTTTCGAACAAGTGCGGCGGGACGCAACAAACGTATTAGATCCGTTTTAATGGCCAGGTGGCAGCACAGTTTTCACTGCGGTGATTTGAGCTGTCTGATCGCTTGGGTTTTACTGTTTGTATTCGAAGGGCATGAGTCAGTGTCGGCGACGGGGCACCTGTTTGAGGCAGTGCAGCAGTTTAAGCGTGGATCGACCCAGTCGTTCGTCGCTGTCCTGTAGTGTACAGTTGACACGCGCTGCTACGGCCTCCGTGGTCGGTAGAGGATTGTGCATCATGGCACCGGGACTTAACGCTGAGCCGCTCTGTAGGATCACCCGGCGAAACAAGTCGCGACCTAACACATCACAGCATTGATAGGCCTATGCAGAATGTATACCAACAACTTGCTGGCGTGAAAATGTCTTGTTTAACCAGATCTGTGAAGCGAATTTTATTATCTGTCCCACTGATATAGCATAGCATGGGACAGATTATAAAATCACTTATGTCATTCTGTCATTCTGTCATTTTGTCTGTCCGTCTGTAAACACTCCTACGGCCGCAATTTTAATTCGATCTTGATGAAATTTTGCACAGTGATTCGGGGTCCGAAAAGTAAGATCGAATTTGGGATAAAAATCTGATAACTCATTCTCCTATTTTAGACCCCTACCCCAATTTTTAAAAATTTTGCATTACGGCCTATGGGAACTTCAACTCGGTATAACTCGGTCCTGGTAAAAGATAATTGCGCGCTGTTTGTACCTACCCGCATATTTTTGGGCCCGGGCTATCCGACGGTGTCATTTAAATTTCTCCCCTGCCGACCCGCAGAACACATTTGTAGTTTAACATATTTTTTTGGAAAAACGTTCAACTACTGTAGACGAGAAAACGACACATGCTTGTTTTACGCCAGTAAGTAAGTAAACTAGCGGCATGCCTCACAGCGAAAAACATGTATATTATTTCAGTTTTTACTTATTGCATAGTACATCAACGCTAGAAAAGCCTCTAATGCGCTGTTCCATTAGTACTCTGAAAGAAAAAAAAACAGAGGTAGTTAAAATCCTGCCTTTGTTGTAAACTACAGACAGACAGATGCGTTTGCACATTTTAATGGATATTTCAAAATAGGCAGTCGTGGCTCTAATAATATGACGATGGAACAAAGGAATGAATGCCGAGTTCTAGAACTGGCACAGTCAAGCAATCGCCGTGCCCTCTTTTCTGATGTCCAGCCAGCCTGGTATTTTTTAATAACCTCGTTATCTCGACGTGACATTGTGAACTTTCCATCTTAAAATAGCATGTGACAAGCAACTGTAACTAATCTGAAATAATTTGAGTTTTAACTTTTTAACCGACCGGTGGTGACTGGTGATATCATAAGGAGGTTCACGAGGGCAGCCCCGAGACCGTGTCCCAGCAGCGTGACGTCACGGGGATTCCCGCCGAAAGGCCGGATGTTTTCCTGTATCCAGTGAAGTGCCGCCACCTGGTCGAGCAGTGCGTAGTTACCGGGGGCGTTGCTGTCTGCCGTGCTTAAGAATCCTGCGCAGGAAAAAGGACGCCAACTTCACATTTTTACTTACTTTTTAAAGCCGAGTAATACAGCTAACCGACACCGGCTTATTGTATCTCGCTGTCGACTCAACACATATACAGCCGTCGGACTTTTACTAGTGCAAGTATCGCATTAAGGGCTACATTAAACATTATTCGCTACATAAATTTACATTTTACATACTTACTTATTTTCTTACTTACAGCTAGATGATGATAACATCATTCAGAATTCAGATTCTAGTGTGATAGGGCCTAACACGGAGTAACAAAGACGAGAAAGTAAGTAAGTAAGTAAGTAAGGTGTCGATTTATATAACGAATAATCAAAAAAAACTCCAATGCGCGTAGCAAATTTTATTTTAATATCTCGCAGAAAAATATCTTATCAGCTGACATTTGAAAGCGTAGAGACTTAGTTCTGAGTCACGAAGACTGTCAGACAGCGAATTCCAAGTCGACGGGCCACTTACAGCAAAACGCCGACGACCGAATGGGCAAGCGGTGATGCATTGCAGTAAGGTAAAAAGGTAAAGGTGCCATGATACCCCACAAGGGCGTAGGCAAGGTGCTCATCTCCCTTTCCGTGGCCGTTGAGCCCGTAGGTGGATAGACCACTGAGTCCGTGATGCATGGCCAGTGCGACGCCAGACCTACGGTTACCTTCCCAGCCGCAGAGCGTCACCACCCTTTGACCACTGGTACCAAATTATACTGCTTGATGAACAGAGGCACATGCGTGTAAACAACTTGCCCAAGGTCGTCACCTTTCGGTCACCAGTCAGGCCTCTTACCGTTACACCACGAAGCAACAAGCATTACAGTAGGCATTGTCTATCAGCATCTGCAGTGGCCTACGCGACTGTAACGTGAGCGACTATGCTCACGTACGCGTCAACCAATGACTAACAGGCTCGCCCTGCTTGCCCACTGATCCGCTCTTCAGAAACTAAACCGTGTCAGTTCAGTTCGGTTCAGTTGCGTCGCTCTGTACGCGCCTCAATACATACCGAGCACGCCGAGGCGATAATTGATGGTGACGACAACGACTTGGCCGTAGGCCGCCATGACACTTCCGTCGTAAGCATTTCCAGTGCCGTAGTGGTACGAGTCGCCGTGAATGAACACCACCACCGGAAACAGACCGACATCATCGCCGCTGATGCTGCTGCCCTCTGCCGAACAGATACAACAACAGCACTAATATCATCATCATTATCATCACATCAGCATCAGCATCACTTATTTGCACCGAACGCAGGGATGGGGTCCTCGCGGACTGCCATCGACCTCGAGGACAGCTCGAGGATGAAAAAATCGTGACATGGGTTTTAACCTCGGAAAGAACTACAGTATCTTGTTCTCGACGCTCTGGCCTGTAGTCACTTGTAATAGATGTGCTTCGTGCGCATAAGCTTTGCAATTTTTTTCCGCTGAAAACTGCTAGGCCTATAGAATTAAATACGCAGCAAACAATTGCACACTGCAGACAGAGAAACCTAGAAGGATTTATAGGCATACTCAAAAATGTTTAAAACGCAATAATTAGCTTACACAATGGTAGCAGGCCCTTTTTACATGCATTTTAACAAAATGCGAAATTCGTACCCTTCCTAGATAAAAGTGGAACACGACGTTTTCTCCTTTGCCCACCACTGTCACTCTCCGATAGGCCTACGCGGAGTTGTCATTAGGCATTCGTTCCAAGCGTATATTTTTTGATGCCAAAATGCCAGAAGCTAAGCCTACAACTGATTAATGTGTGTGCATGTATCTAGGCCGAAGTAATATTAAGATTTATTATTGTTCTTGTTTTGTCTGTCTATCGCTCTGTCCGTTGCATACTGCCTTGCAGCGAGGGAATATAAATTCACATTATTGGCATAACAATTTTATATTCTTTCTGTTAAGCTTACTGTACAGATAACATATTTTACACGAGTTCATAAATTTTAAGTAGTTAATCTTTAAAAAAGCTTACAAGAGAACTGAGTAAATAAGTTGACAATTTTTTGAATTTTTAATTTAAAAAGCTTACAAAAAAAGTTCGCCAATGACATGGTACTTAGGCCTCTTATCTAATCGTTATTATTTGTAAATTTATTTATTTACTGTCATAGGATTATTTGCTAATTAGCTATATGCTGTGTGGCTCCGTCTTTTGATAACATCTTCACAATATAACTTGGGCTGCGTGGTTTTTTTCTAACAAACCTGATTGAATTATTTGTTTTGGTGAAAAACGGCGTGTACCTTCACCCTAAACGACGCCAGCTTGAAAAGATGCGTCCACGGTCGGACGCGTTGCTGGTACACACGGAAAATTTCACGAACTTTTTACCAAAGGAAATTATTAGTGATATGTTATATTTACTAAAAGTCCCGAAAGAGATTCAACAAACGAAAAATGACATTTTGTGGAAAAATAATTGAAACATACATAAAATTGTATTTGCAAAAATATAACATCTGTACATTGAATGACGTTAAGCTTTCACTGAAAACGTTCGAACAAACATTTTTCAAACAGTTTAAATTTGCGACGATAATTTTAGAGTTTTGTTCTCAGCTGTGTGTCAGTAAGTAAGTAAATGAATAAATCGTGAAGTCATGTAGCTGTGTTGTTTTCAATGAGCTATCTGCATTGTGCTTGTTTTCTTTTTCTCAGCTAGTATGTTTTGTTGTTTGTTTGGCTTCAAAATAAATAACAGACGCCTACCAATTACGTGTAGATTTCTTTGCGGGTAAGTTCTTCTCTCAGTGTCACGAAGTTAATTTGCTTTTGAGCGCGGACGATAAAAAGTCTCATGTAGCGATGCAGCAGTCCAACTAATAGGTTGCTTATCATTTGGCGTCGGAGTCGGAACTAAGATTCTTTCGGACTGTCCGCTAGGTAAAGATATTTCGCACATCGAATCAATAACAGCTCTATCTTTATCTGTTGCTAAACCTTCCTTAGTTCCTTTTGTTACACGCCCGGTAAGGCCCAGAGTGCTTTAGCTTCGATTAGTTGAACAACATGTCGCACAACAACTTGTATAACAAGCCCACTGCAGATCGAAATAATGGAATTTTAGCTTAATAGATTGCTTATCGGTGGCGTGGCGCCGGACGAACAAAGCGAGTTGACGAGTCAGCAAGAGAACAGCCTCGTGTCACGTCACGTCAATGCAGTATAGCTCAGTGTAGGCCTAATGTCATTCGATTTCCTGCTATTGATGCTGCTGCTTGTCTTGCTGAGTTCAGAGAAGAATGCAATTAAACGAAAACACCCCCTTATTACGTTTATGTATAATTATCATAAAATTGTTCTCATGGTAAAGCACAGGGGCGTCAGAAACTGAAGTATCTGGATAGCTTGTGTGAATCATGGAAGGACAAAGTGAGTCCATCGCAGCTCATCAAAGCTTCAGAAGATGGATTGCTCTGGCAGCGTATGGTCGCCAACGTCGTCGACGACGGCACGGCAACATGACAATGAGTCATGGTATACAAAAAAATAACAAGAAGCCCAGCTGTCGCTAGAATAGCAGACCGTACTGGTTGTGAGTGGCCTTCAAGGTCATCCGAGGTCATCGATCTATATGTCATTTGGAAGCCAGTACGCGATTTTCTATTAGTGATCAATAGCAACCTAGGTTCTATCTTCCACCGTATAGCCACAGTACATTCGTTACAGGCGGACGGGCGACGGACTCACGACAACCATGACAACAGCTCGATCGTTATTTGTGTACGGTCGGCTAAAAACGACACAGAAACAGAAAGCATTGCACCTGCAGAACACGATTATTTTTTAGATGGAAAACAAAACTGTCTAGCTCCGAGCGCGACAAAGTGGAACCACCAGAAAAAAAGCAAAAAAACTCAATAATAGCCTCTACAACAGTAGTTTAAGCTTTAAACTTTGTGGCCAGTACCAATGGCAACATTTTGCAATAGTTATTTCCGACTTTTACTTTTTCCTTTCTTTCTAATAATTAAAATATTGTGGCTATACGAAATCTGGGACCATAGCAGCGTTGCTGTGCGAAACATACAGCGTTAATTTCCCTGCACTTAACATAGCTATAGGTTACCGAAAAATTAAGTAAGTAAGTACTAAGTAGACCTATCTTCTACTTTGCATGACAAACGCGACAAACAGTAAATACATAGAAAAGACACTCTCACTTAAAACAGGTTTGTAAACCACGGGCCCAACTGTTTGCTCACGTAGGCAATGGATGGCCACATAGTGCGCTGCGGTATCATTAGCTCATGCCAATCAGCTGCCACTTGCCCGGAGCGCCTCTGGCCGCGAATCTGTGTAAGAAGCGCTCTAACAAGTATCAGACCTTTACCTTTTTGTACTCTTTTGCATTTTTAAACACAAGTATACTATGATGGATATTTACGTGATTTAAATTTTAGCAAAATAGTGAGACGCCGTCTCTCCTTTTTGAAAAAAATGAGAGATGGAGTCCCCCTTCGCCCCTACCTTACGATACCCCCGGCGTTACAAGTACAATAAGCCTACAATAAAGAAGATAGAATTTTGAGAGATAAGCGAAAGACTGATTGGGAAATCGAACTTGATCCCAGCCTTAGTGCTGCACGGAGAGTTGATTTGCCTATCGGAATATCTGCCTGAATAGTTAATTTGCCGACCATCATCGCTTTATCGAATAAGAACTAGTTAATGTTGCTCCGAGCGACCGGCACGATATGCGGCCAGCCTGGCGAGTTTCTATTGATTATTAAGTAAGTAAGTAAATAAGTAAATTTAGTGTGTTCACAATGTCGGCAGGAAACTAGCCGCCGAACCTGAATTTAGTTCGTTAGCTTTGGCCCGTCTTCGCACGAGGATACAAGCAATACTGCAGCTCATTTATACCCCATTTACACGATCAAGAAAACATCGAGCAAACGTTCAGCAAACATCGAGCAAATATGAAGCATGCACAAAGCATAGCAAACATCGAAGAGGCATCGAGCAAACATCGAACTAGCTCGTCCAGCTAATATATAGCCAGCACGTCGAGCCAACTCATCGAGCCAGCTTGATCGTGTAAACGGGGTATTATTTAGCGAGTGAGCGATTGACCCACAAATAAAAACGGCGTAGCTCTAACTCGGAGTTATACCATACAACGCAAAACACGCAAAAAGTACGTAACAAATGCAAGAACGCAAGAAAAGTTTGCGCAACAAACGCAGCTGACGCAACGACCAAAACGCAGGCATAGAAGCGGTTGTTACGCCAGTTTCGTCCGTTGCGTTACGTCCGTTACATCATATGCGTTGCGTACGTTGCGTTGGGTCGAAACTAGGCATAACAGCGACGGAGTCAGTTAATTAACTGACTGCACAAATTTCACGTAGGCTACGTTGTCGCACGACTAAACGTGATGGTTTAGCCGGTTAAGCCCATAGGTTTAAACTACTGGACCTGAGAAAGGTAAATAAAAAGAGAAAATTAATGGAAGAAGGGAGGCAGGCGAGTACAGTTTGATGAGAGCGCGACATAGAACGTAAGTTTCAGCGACACGGCCCACATTTTACGGCACGCTAAGGTGTAAGGAATGAGGAATGAGGAATTTTACTCTATACCCCGTTTACACGATCAAGCAGACTTCAAGCATGCATGAAGCATAGCCTACACGAAGCAAACTTGAAGTAAACGTCAAGCAAAAACATCGAGCAAACATCGAGCAATTACAGCACACATCGTGCACGTGTGTTTTGAATACTTTTGCTTGATGTCTGCATGATCGTGTGAACGGGGTATTACGCGACCCAGTATCCACTCGTATTGATGCTCGATATCGCTTCCTTCACAACATGAACATACGATGAAGACAAAAAGCCAACGTCAAAGCTTGCATGTACATAAAACCATTAAGATTCCAAGTTTAACTCGTCACTGTATATACTCGTTAATTATTTTAAAAAATATTTTAAAACCGTCAAAATGGCATTGCAGCTTGTAAGCTCGTTATTAGCAGTACTAATAAATGTGTTCATTGTTGTTACTGTTTTTTTACGAGAAAAACGTGCGGGCCTATATGGCAACTTCACTGTGAACCAAAATGCTCTTAACGAAAGCCGGAATGAAAGACTATTTCCCGGTGCTAAATTTCGCGCACGCTACACGATAGCTCGCAATCACACTATGCACGCTGGCTATTCGTGTGGACGAATCAGAGTATACATACGTTATCCCGCAGGTGATCCGCTGAAAATTTAAAATTTAAATAAATTTAAATTTGCTCAGCCTCTCAAATCCGTCCGTCTTGGAATATCGGACTCAACATCGAAAACAGCTATAGGGATATTTCGGACCCCGGCTTGGACGGAGCTAGTCGAAATATTTCGGACATTGGTTTCGATGCACCTCGAAATATTTCAGACTCCGGCTAGAGCTAGGTATTTAGAATCGTTTTCGCCATTATAGAGCTACAGCTGGGTATATTTCGAACTCAAATGCCGCCAGAGTATAACCGATATTTTTGACTCAATCTCGGATAGAGTTATACTGCTACTAGGCTACTACTATAGCACGTTCAGTCTCCGGGGTTAGGGATATTTCGGATCATTTGGCGTCGGTGGGATCAATAATAATCAGTGAGTCGAGACTAAGTCTTGCACGGGACCATAGGAAGAGGCAGAGTAGAGTTAGTTACTCTGCGATCACGCCAAGGCCACGCTATAGGCTATACGACACGCCACTCGAGCGATCTTTATCGATTGATCATTCGCCCTAAACGCTGCTATACAGCTGCTACTGCTGCTGCTGCTGATGATGACGATGATAATAAAAGAAAGAAAAGGAGAAAAAAGTGTACGTTAAAACAAAAAAAACAAAAACGTCAAAAATAGATAATGATAAAAAAGAAGAAGAAAGAACAAGAAGTGTAGGCTAAAATGACGACAAAAAATAAAAAACACAAAAAAGAAATAATATTGATGATGATGATATTGACCATGATACCGCACGTCTCCGATCTTTGCTGTCCCATCGCTAAAGCCGTGGCATCAACTGATGTCAACTGCCGAATCTCTGGCATTCGTATACAGCGTAATAGTAGGCCTAGTAGCCTAGTTGTTGTCGATGTTGTTAATGCTGCAATTGCGCAACAACTAGTACGATTACTACTACTACAACTAGTAGTAATTGTAGGCTAATAGTTTAAGTAAAAAACAAAGAAAAGGAAGAAAAATCTGTGGCGTTCGTATACAGCGAGCGAGAGAATTTCAATTAGTCCGCCGACGCCGGGACACTTCGGCAATTAGACGGACCATTCATCACCCTGGTCACGTGACTGACAGTGAGGATCTGCCAGCCTAGCCGACGACAAATCGTTTCTTACTTGTAACTAACTACTGATGGAAATTTGGTAGCGCGAATCGTCACTACTATCCAGGCTAAATGATTCCGACGGTCCACGGATAGTTTACAAAAACAGCGGCAACAACAACACCATCTAGGTTACTACTAATAGTACTACTTGAAATTTAACTCTGCTTTGCAACCAAAAAGTTGTGCTGTCGCCTGAAGAACGCGCGATAGCGCAATCACTTTTGTGCGATAGTCTGAGAATCTGTAAAGGTCTAACCGTCTAACCCAAGGCTCCCGAACATGCCGAGTCGAGTCAAAAGTTTCAATTAACTCAGCTTGTTCTTTTTTCATGTGCCTTGTTCTTTCGCACTGCACAATTGTGGTCCGTCAGCTTGTTAAAAATATTTTTAAATATTTGTTTTGGTTTGATTTGAGGGTGCAAGAAATGCCATGCCGCTGATGACCGTTGCCGGTGTCGTGGGAAATTTGTCGCACCTGGAAAATTCTTCCCACCTCCATATTGTCATAAAGTAACTAACGCTAACGCTAACCTTAACCCTGGCCATAATCCTAATCCTAATCTTAACCCTACTCCTAACCCTAACCCTAACCCTAAATTTAACTTTATCTTTAATCTCAACCCTAACCCGTTGTACTGCTGCGTGTGGGAATAATATTCCGGTGCGACGAATTTTCTACTACACCGGCATAGCTAGCAGACGTTTTATCGGTCGTTCGATTATAGGTATAATACACGAGGAGTCGTAAAATCGTGGATCACGTGACGCTAGCGCCCTCTAACGACGTAGGACTAAATCGTATCTCGATCGCGCATGGGCGCAGATGTGAAACAAAATCTGGGCGAAAAATCGACCGCATCTGTAAAAAAGTAGCCGAAAAAGAGTTCGTAATAGGGGATACACTGCATTTTGGAGTCCTGCACAAGGAAAGGAAATTACAACATCGGCAAAGTTTTAGCATAGATGAACATATTTGAAGTAAGTAAGTAAGTAAATAAGTCAGTAAGTAAAACGTAAATTTAATATAGCGCAAAACATTAAAATTAAACTCTAATGTGTTGAAAAAGAACGTCTGCATTCAGCGAAAACTGTGACCAAAAAGCAAATAGTTTGACACTGTAATAAGCCTAGTGGATAATTTTTGACAAATTTGTGTCATAGCAACCCACCTACTTTACCCACTCAACTGTAATAAATATAAACTGTGGAAAATTGAAAATACTGTAATTTAAAGTTTCGCATAAATTAATTTTATTGGTAACACGTCCCTGAAAAATTACGCCTACCACAAAACGTCCAAAAACGTTTCGAAATAAAGAAAGAAATATTTCACCTGAGTCAAAAAGCTAAATTACGACTTAACAAAAATTTGAAGGCAAATTTCAGAGCCACCCCCATGTTAAGTTTTTGGTTGTCCCGCCATTAAAGTTTTATTCACGTTTATTGTGTCTTGGTCGTATCTTCTCTATTCCAATCTCTCTCCATAAGTCTACGTATGCTGACATCGTCCGAACATAAACTGAGCGCAAGGACAAATTGATTTTTGTTTATTTCCGATAGGCCAGTCTAAAAATAAAACAGATAAACGTTTTAAACGTTTTAAATTGGAAAAAAATCGTTATATCCAAAGCAATTTAAACGAAAACGTTTGCAAGCATTGCTTGACAACAGGCCCGCAGATCGCCAACTCAAAACATTTTTTTTCAACCTCGAGCCATCTTTGGTGCCCCGCCTCACCCAGCGCCGCAGATTCGGCGAGTTTCTCGCCTTCATTGTCCGCTTTATAAATCTATTCATATACTTTCTTCCTTACTTGGATTTTTTTACAGGGCGTCAGCATAGCATGCTATGCAGAAGCCCTGTAACAGCTATTGACCTGGCATCCGTCCGTCCGTCCGTCCGTCCGTCCGTCTGTTTGTCTGTCTGTCTGTCTGTCTGTCTAGATATCCGTCACGCTCCTGTAGGCTATTCATTCTGTCAAAACGACGCAAGCTAGGATCACAAAATCTTCGTGTTCGGTTTCGTGAAAAACTCTTGATCTGTACAATTTATCCACAAATCCGAACGTCTATAAATAATCGGCCTATGTTTTATTCATCTGCCTTTTTCGCAAATAAACGCCAGAAGATCCAGCTGATTTTTGCCCGTGCCTCATTCTTCATCATTGAATAACCAACCGCAAATAAACAAACAAAATAACAAAAAATTAACACATGATGGATAAATTTATTGCTTTTTATTTACTTATCATTTATTTATTTATTAATCGATTAATATAGAAAAATAATAACTCTAAACATGTTAGCAACTAGATAGCAGTCGTAGCCCGCAGGTACCTCCGCCAAGGCAATGCTATTCGCCAAATGGCGTCACCATCTTCGGTTTTGCAGCGGTTTAGCTTATGCTCCCTTTAACGCAATGGTAACCAAAGTTTCAAAGTGATCCAGAATCCAGGATTCCTGCCGGATCACCCCAAAAAATATAATTACTTGTAGCTTATGCCATGCCCGACATACCCTCAAAATTTCAGAAAGATCCGTCCATAACTTTTTGAGTTATTTTGTACACACACACAGAC
>Ga0056128_1005806_pt1 | contig 15532 bp, 5 predicted proteins | sample WorMetLIZISLAND2_FD_71113 | JGI IMG/M metagenome (GOLD analysis project Ga0056128, IMG submission 71113) | Marine gutless worms symbiont microbial communities from Max Planck institute for Marine Microbiology, Germany - Olavius geniculatus... ...
CCGCCGCGGCGTTCAATTACTCTCTGTCTTGCACTGCGCCCCTGGCGCGGCGCGTGTTGTAAACTACTGATGTAATCTATCAAAGTGACAAATCTTGTTGCCCCAGACACAGAGCAGACATCAATAGACGGCAATAGAGCACGACATGGCTTGACGTCCTGGCTGATTGCACTGTTGATAGACTGCTTCCCCGCGTGTGGCATGCGTGCTGTGACCTTCATTCACTCCACAGTGCAAACGTCAAACGCAAATTGTTTAAGCTTCTCCACAAATATATAAACGAAGTTCGAATTTAATCCAAATTTTAGCGTTCAAAATTCTAATTTTGAAAAAAAAACGAATTTAACATCCCTAATTTAAATCGCATCAACCTTGTAATATAGTTGAAAATTTTTATATTACCTGTGCATATGTCTGTTAGGCCTATAGACGAGTTGTCAGTGAAATAGCAGTAGGCACAGTTTGTTGTCAAAGACATGCAAATGACTGTTAGCCATACTGCTCTGCACTATGACTCACAGTCGCTGCATTCATGTATGCACATCTACAGGGTGCGGCAAAAAAGTAACCCCCTAAAGTTTTTCACTATGTTCGCAGCAACTGTTTGGAATTTTAATTTGAAATTTTACACCTTTATTTAGTAAAACCTTTTACATTTAACTGCCAAGTACAATATAATTTTTTTCAAACTACAAAGTTATAAACTTTTTAACATGACCGCCTACCAATTTTTCAGCATTGAAAAAGTTCAAGCTACAACAGCAATTCAGTAACATCGTTGAAACAGCAGTTAACTAATGATCAGATGCCATAATTTCACTGTCACTGTGAATGTTCGAAGTGTCATCGCCAGCGCCAAGCTCCAACACAAGCCTACAATTGCTTAATTTGAGAAGTATTTCACAGCCTTGTCGAGCGGTCCTTGTGGCAGGTTGCCCCAGATAACCTGAAGTGCTTCCTTGACTTCGGCGATTGTTTTTGGTTTTTCTAAAACTTGCAGTAAGCCTCCAACATTGCACTCCACATGTGATACTCCAATGGCTTTATATTTGGTGAATTTGGAGACCACTGGTCTTTTGTGATAAAATCTGGACAGTTGGCTCGCAGCCAGTTCTGTGCGCTATGTGCGCTGGTGCACCATCTTGTTGGAAGATGAACCTGGTGGGCAGCCGGTAATTGTTTGAAAAGATAATTCAGTGATAATTTATAAACAAAATAAATTACAGTTTATCAAATCGTCACTGTGATGTCATTGGCAATAATGTGGTAACTGGTTTTTGAACATTGAATAGCATTTTTAGCTTGAACATTTTTAATGCTGAAAAGTTGGTAAGCGATCATGTTAAAAAGTCTATAACTTCGTCATTTTTAAACAGAATCATATTTTATTCGGCAGTTAAATGTAAAAAGTTTTAGTAAATAAAGATGTAAAATTTTAAATTAAAATTTTGAAAGGTTGCCGAGAAAACAGCAAAAAACTTTAGGGGGCTACTTTTTTTGCTGCACCCTGTATGCTGAATCAGCCGTGATCATGTGAATAGCATGAATAGCCTTTGTGCATTGCTGCATTACAAACATTGGGTGAGGTGTGGACTCTAATGATCATTTTTGGCCAATTGTGTTAGGAAATTCTTACCAAAAATTGTTAAAATCTAATAATCCTCTTCCCATTACAGTCGATAATGTTGGGGGTTTTTTGAAGCACAGAGTATATGTGTTGAGCTTCTGTTCAATGTTTCTGCAGGTCTCGACCCAACTCGAAGTCAAAGTATCGCAATCCGCTTGATGAGACGTACCCGGCAGTGATTACTTTGCGTCGAACACACAACCACGTGCCCGACACTGGACAGCCTATACCTCGGAAGAAGGTCCGACATCATTCAAAAGTGGCTGACAACAGACAGTTTGAGTACATACATGCTGTTAACACTAATGACATTGTCAGTGTAGTCCAGCCAGAATGCAGTCAGACCCTGAGATCGGAGAATTTACCGAGCGATAGTTTGTGTTTCAGTATGGTAGACAACATCTGCATGCGATTGAAACAGGGTCTGCAAGACAGCTCATCTGATGTTGCTGACAACAGACAAACCGAGTGCAGACAAGGTATAAACACAAGTGATATTGTCAGTGTAATGCAGCCGGAATGCAGTCGCGTTTCAATATCGGAGATTTTCCCCAGTGATACTTGGTGCTTTGGTGTGGTGGACAACTTCTGCATGCGTTTGAGGCAGGGTCTGCGAGATAACCCGGCAGCATTCAAGCCTGCCATTGTCAAGATGCAGCAGAATCTCTTGTGCTTTGCTAGCTCTGAGTCTGGTCTGTTGACTACACTGCACACTATGGGCAAGTATGCTGGACTAGTGCCTGTTAAATGGAAGCCATCACAAGTCATGTCCGTCCAGTCGCCGCAGGTTTTGTTGCGGCCGAATGTTGCAGGCTGTGAAGCATCATTGTGCTTTGGTCAAACATGACCTTGGCAGATAATACTGCTAATTAAGTTTAGTTCAGTTTGCGAGTTCATTCCAGTTCATTTATGTCACTATGCCCATGCAGTTAGAGATGAACCAATATCGGATAAGCTGATTATCGTTCGGTTGATTATTGGTGTCCAACGGTTGGCTGATCGTCGGCTGTATCTGATTATTAGCTAATAATCAGTGCTGTCTAAATAATGACTGTTGCTGTGAACTGCGCTGACTGCTGAGGTGTGATGGTCCACGTTTGATTGTGACACTGCAGGCTATGGATGGGGATTGTGCTATGGATGTTGTGAGGACGTTCTGTCAGTCTGCTAGTCACAGTTATTCATTTACAGTGCTGACAGTATGAGTGGACATGCCAAGTCTCATGTATTTTTCCACTCGCTAAAATATCATCTCACACGTTTTTATTTAACCTCATTTTCATAGTTTACTCTCATCGGAGTGATGGAAAATTGTTTCCACCAGGTGCAATTTCTAGGCTTAAAATACACTAAAATTTGAAGGCATGGGAGAGGGAAGGGAAGAGAAGGGTGGCAAAGGTAGAACAGAAAGTGAGAGGAAGGAGGAATTCAATTCACACATTTTGGTTTCGCAACCTTGCTACATCTGTGAGGTGTTATGAGCCAAGATTGCATTAATACTGTATGTTTTAGTTGCTGACACTGGCAGCATGCATCATTTTCCCAGAGCACACCACTGTCAATATATTTCACAGAATACTTCCTTAATTAGTCAAACAGGTTATTTTTGCCAAACTGCCTATAACATGAACATGTCAAGTGTTATTAATTGTACATTGCTTTTTTTTCTTGTGTTGATGATTGTATGAAAACTAAGAAGTATTTGAGGTAGTTATACAATTGCTTTGAAGGCATATTACTGTTCGATCCTAAGTCTGTACTTTGTATTTGTAGTCTTGGTCACATTTGCACAGACAGTGACACTAATTCTTAACTATTTCATTTTCATAATTATATTGCTGCTCAGTGCTCATTGGCTGATGCTACTGGTTCGATGTTTGTAAAAACCTGCTCCTGCAGTAAACAAAATCATACCCTCTCTGTCTAGTTTGTTCTACCTCCAATCCCCATCAAAGCAACACTGTCTAACCTAAATCCAGTCAACACCTTCCCTGTGTTCCGCACGTCCAAACCATCTCGAATTTGCTCTGCTTATGGCCAGATATGAGTAGACATAACAGTCAATTATGTAAGTTAAATTTTTGGAATACTATACAAACCACCGATCCATCTCGTAACAGTTCACTATAATTCACTGCTTGAGTTTACTTCAACAAACAGACTTTTAATACAATAATCAATAAACATTATCAGGTAGAAAACCAAGTAATCTGTCAACAAAATGAAACATGTGGATAAAGTAGCACAACAACATATACCAAGAAAAAACAGACTGCAACAGTGTTTGTCAATATTTATGTAACCACTGTGAATTTATCAGCCAAAGTAATATTAAAGTACCACACCACACTTGTAATCACATCATAATATGCAGCAAAGGTGGGAGGAGAAATGTGTACAGGTGGACCTGTACTACTAAGTCATGTACAGAGCGACAGCAGAAATATTTTTCTGTTAGGCATGGCAAACTCTCTAATTATTTTCTCTTTTCGTTTAATTAATTGTATTCACTTTCAAAGGAGTGACCAGGAAAAAGGGCCCTGTTAAATATGTCCCTGAAATGACGATTGTCAGCGTGCCTGAAGTGGCTCATATGGCATTGATAATAACGACATCATCAGTTAATCACTTCACATAAACACAAACTAATAAGCTAGTAATGCAGCAGTAACACATATATGGTTTCTAAGTAAATACTGATAATAAGAAATAATGACAAAAACAACAACCTGAAAGATCACGAAAGACATGCAAAACAGTGTCAGTCTGACTGCAAGTCAACATCAGAGAACAGAATTACTGAGGTATCAAAAACACTAAAATTATTTGTGACGATGTAAGGCAAAAATTTTTCAGGGGTCCTTTAAGCAGACAATCATGTATTTCATAGCAATTAAAAGAGTAAGTTTATTAATACAATAGCAGGAGTACCATTAGATTACGTCACACGTAAATATGCATTAGAAATCAATGCACAATATAAAATACAAAATAAGCAGTGTTTTATTTCATTATACTATTGCCCCTATGTTGCATGGTACAATATGAAACGATGCACTATTAAATGGACATTGTGTTCTCTAGCAAGTGTGCAACCTGACATTTCAATTTATAATCATTACTGCATGCCAAAGAAGCAACCACAAAGGCAACTGAACTGCAAATTTATACAAGGTATAAGTGCTATGGCAAAGCATCATGTGAGTACTATTGGGGACAGGTCTATCCCCAGTAAGATTCATGAGAAAATCTCCAGTGGACATTTGCTGCACTTCTTTTGCAATTAAAGCAGCTTTTGGGACAAATGATCTACAGTACAATTAAAGTAAAAGTGAGTGAGTAGATTTAACATCCCACCCGACACAGTATAGGTCATTTCGGGGACGGCCTTTTCAGGCAGAATGCACACAAACACATAATAACAGAACAGTAAGTTTGACTTTTACAGAAACACAAAACACAAGAACCTAAAATTGTAAGAACTCCATTATATGCATGCATATGTAATTAACATAATGGTAGTTCTAATAATCTTCCCTGTTATCGTCCAGACAGTCTGACATCTTATAATGCTGTCTATTGGAGGACAGGGGCTGAATTAAGGTAAAACACAGTCTTTAAGTACAAAAATACACTAATAGTGTAAGTGCATACTTAGTGCAAAAAGTGCCATGTCCAATGCCATGGAAATAGTGGTTGGTCCAATGGCTGCAATATTGTTTGTATAATATACCCAACGTGTTTATCTACATTTTAACCACAGCGAACAGACCAGATTCTTTTAATATGGAGTGGGAGAACAAACAAAAAAAACAAAATTATCACAGTCACAAATTCCTACACATAACTTACACTAAGTCTGCTAAGAAACTACAAAGCAAAACACAACAAATAATAAAAAAAATTAAGCCAATAACAAATGCAGTGGGCCATGATGAAGCAGAAAACACCAGTTCACAAACAAAGCAGAAACCAAGCCACACAAGACTAATTAACAGCATACATTACAAACACTCCATTCTTGAATAGGCCTAACAATATAATTCATTTCCTCTGTTACAGCAGTAAGCATTTAACATTGTCCCGCTGCAATCGAGCAAATGTCTGGCTAAATTACACTACAACTACACACAACCAGAATGGCAAAGCAGTTCAATTGATTAATTATATCATTTTAAACAGTAGTTATTCAAAAATCATGCAATCACTCCAACTATTTCCAAAAGCATGTTCTTTTCAAGAAAGTATGCTTTTGCTAGCCGGAGGTGGATTTAAGCATGTTCAGCATCTTCGACCAAGCACGAGCTCCCGCAATGTCGGACAATAGCATCACACTATCTGGCCTGTGATGGCCTCTACGGCATATTGCAATATAAGTTCACCTGGTGCAGCAAGACATTCTCTGGCCTATATGAGCTTTCAAATAGCAGCAAAACTGCATACAGGTGCAGTACTGAATTTGTGGTAAGTTTTTGCATAATAACGTCATAAAATATACGCGATGGCCCCAAATTTTTACCAAATGAGGCCTAATCATGTTTATATCCAGTCCTGTTTTGCCTCAGTCAGTCTAGCTGTCTGTCTGTCAGCAGAAATGCAAGGGATGTTGCAATTTAGTGCATACACAACACAAAACTATTACCAGTGTGAAACTATGTATTAAAATAACTGCACTCAACCACCAAACAAACAGCTTAACCAACAGAACAATAATTTTTCCAGTCAAGTGACAATGTAACAATGTAACAATGCAATTGATGGATCATAAGACAGGATACAAGAACAACTTTAATTATTCATGGATAGCAATGCTTTGACAATTAGTTGAGCGACTATGTAAGTGAGTGAGTAGAGTTTAACATCGCGGTCAACACATTGCGGGTCACTGAGCAGTATCTGAAATGCTAAAGAATGAGCACAAGACCATAAACATGCAACAATAACCCAAAATTACAACAGATATCAGCACCTGTATTTCGTTGGTTGTGTCTCACAATGCCCTATTCTACAGCCTGCTTATTCGCAATGAATTAAAAGCAAATGTGCAATAAAACACGTTAACACAGGAGTAAAAACATGGCCATAAAAAAAACAAAACTTGCGGCCAAGAACAAACAACAGCATGAGTGATATATACATAGTTAAACAGTTTCATATCACAATATTGAAAACTAACACACGCAGGACGTCATATCAGCTTGGACAGTAACAACTAATCAGACTCGGTTTATAACTGAGTTAGCAAGATATGCACTTAGAACCTGCATGCGCAGTATTGCGCACAACAACGTACAAGGTTCGATAAAGCTCAAAATTATGCAAATGATACTATAGCGTAACACCGACATCTGGCTTTATGTCGACAACTTGCTCTATTTTAGCCTTGCAGAAAAAGCATTCATTTCGGCTCATCATCTGATGCTCAATGCAAACCCTAAACAACAGGCAATAAGTAAGTAAATTGTCTTTATTTGATAAGTTACAATCATGCAAGCATTACATGAAAATATATCAGTAATATGCACAAACACAGAGAAACATGCACAGGCAGAGCAGTACAAACAATAACTGAAAACTTTGTGTAATATCAAAGCCAACATTCATCTAAAGTGTACGAACAGGATATTTACAGTTAACGTGCTATATGAATTACTCATTTACTTCTGCTGATAGTTCAATACACAAAGATGCCTTTCATATCATGCATTCCCCTAGACTCTGTCAATAAAGCAAATATGTCCACCCATCAGTTGGGGGTGATTTTTTGAAGACTAAACTAACCACAGATGGCTAAATACTGTTCTCGATGCAGCATGTGTGAATCAGCAATTCAAGGTCTCGTTGCAAGGTCTTATACAAGGTTCTCTAGTCTAGTGTACCTTTTTGTTGAAAATATAAGGGACCTCCAGCTGGTATAAATTGCGAGTCTGCAGTGTATTTCTGGCATAGACATAATGAGGTGAATGATAATGAGTTACAATGACAAAAGCGGATTATCTGAGGATTATGCTCAGCCAGCCAAAAGAAAGTCATCATAATCATCCTCATCATCGTAATTGGCATTATCACAGTCAGCACAGAGCTGTTAGTCTAACCTGCAGGACTGATGACGACACGGGAGAAATATCACCGATTTGATGTGAGCGTAACAAATGTTGCACAGCAAATCTTCCGGCACCTCCTAGTAAATAAACAGACAACAATGACACACTGCAATCAACCAGCAAACATCTTAGCGTGTTTAAACATCACGTGGACCAGCTTAAAGGGATGACATACGACTGACAAAATCTGCCAATAAAATCCTTAAATGCCCGCACACAAAAACTTGTCACGTGTCATGATAAAATGAGCCAACTTTAACCACAAAAAATTGGCCAAATTTGTCATCCAATATAGAACATGTTCTATTCCTGCCGAAAAAATTGGCCAACCTTTCTATATCGCTCATCATATTTTGTTTATGTTTACAATGGAAGACAGACATTCATTTTAGTAATTTACTTTGTTAGTCATTCTACATTTATTTTCGTTCGTTAGGTGCAGAAAAAACTACACAAATATCATTTTTTGCAATCTACTGCTGTGCATTCGTGAAGGCAATAATAATAATATTGGCTTCACGAATGCACAGCACAATACACAAAGTTGCAAGCGACAAAAATAGCTGTGTTTTAATGATTTTATTGGAAAATTTCATGAGGCAACTAAACCACACCCAGAAAAGTTGGGTGACGAAATCTACTGTGCTTTAATAAGTCACACTCTACTACCCAAGTTAAGACTTATTACTGTCTGTGCGTAATATATCTCACCTGTACGTCGGTGCCGTGGATGTTAGCATGCAGTGTATCAATCAGCTGCTGGACCTGCTCCAGCTCCGCTTCAGTCACCTCATTGTCTGCACAGTCACAGCATCAGCCTCCTCATGGCATGTAATGTTAGAAAAAAAGTGTACCCGAAATCTGTCAAAAAATTGTAGTTTTGGGATGCAGCATGTGGGCCATAAGAGCAAATAATGTTTGAACCAGGAACGTAATTAGACAGCATTGCACCACAGACATGTGAAATGTGCACACTGTCCTTCACTAGACACAACAACCCTGTGGCCTGTCCCACAGGTGTCGTATTTCCTAGCTATGAGATACACTAGACAATAAACTCATCTGCTTGAATTGCTGATTCATGTACTGTGCTGCGCAATCATAATGTAAGAATACGACAGCAATTATCATTACATCCTGCATGTCAAACACACTATTGAATAAATTTACCGATCTTTTGTTCATTATTTGCAGCATTTTTTCCTGAGATGCCTTTACGCTATAGCAAATATTGAAAATACTAGTTTTACTCCAAAGTAACATTTGCAGTTAGATCAGTTGTTTAAAATAAGATGTTATCAACTAATATGCAGCCTGCTGACTACACATTTTGTCCAGTCAGACCCCTACATTCAGCCGTGACAATGATGACAGTTAATTGGTTTGCGTGACTTCGTAGCATAATGGTAGGAATCAGACTTATGAACAATAGGTCACGGGTTTGACTCCTGGTCGAGCTGCTATCAACTGGTTACTATTTAAATGAGCAACTGTGTGCGGACAGGCCAACCAGACAGGTCAACTCAGCCGTACATCTTCCAAAATAGGTAAACTGAATACCAGCTGGCCTGGATAGGGTTAACGCAGGGAACATTTATTTATGTCAGCTGGCAGGTGTGTGATCAAACACGGCAGATGACACTTCGCAGCTCTTTGATGGGTTTTTTTATGAAGAGCTATACGTACTCTTTAACTCTTTAGCCTCTTTAACTCAAAGCATGAAAAGCAGCGGCATACATGAGTGAAAGCTGAAAGCTGTGTCACTGTGACGTGGTGTAGCTGCTGCAGAATGTGGTATCGTACATCCAAGCAGGTAGTCGACACAACTCAGCTGAAAACCTGGCTCAGACATGAGTGCTGACACAACATGCTGTTGTCTACAACCAATAGCACGTCACATGTCAATCACGTGGTGCACCAATAGAAATCAATCTTGCAAATATAAACAGTATATCCTGACAATAACTGAGAAACATTTGAACACTGAAGAAATCTGCAAAAGGTTTAATTAATTTTTTTGCAAATATTCCGGAAATGACTCTATGTTTACTTTAAAAAGTTAACTTTACAGTTTAAACGACCATATCTATTGAACCATTTTTTTCTTTCCTGTGATGTAAACTCACATTTCCATTTCAACTAAGTTGAGGTAAAACAACATAAGACAAATCGACAACACATAAGCAACAACATCTAACACTTTGTGCTACGTCAACTCTTATTACATAAAAATGTTGTTTCTCATAAGAAACACAGAAATAATTCAATAAACATGAAATCCATTTTTTTACAACACATGAAACTAATTCATTCCATGAAACCCATGTAAATTAAACACCTTGTTTTTGAGCCTTTGTTGACTAGCTGTAGCAGAATTCCAGTCACGGCACCAAGAATGGGAAATGAGTCAACAGTGTCCAGACCTTCAAAACACAACAAAGTCAATAATGCTAACTAAATTCATCCAAAACACTACAAAACTTACCTAAGGAAAGGTTTCTAAACAATATCATACATCCGAAAGCACCTAACTAAACTAATGCATTCAATTCTATAAATGTACAGAAGTAATAGGAAGTATAGTTGTTTGACTGGTTTGTATTGTACGATAAAAACATGAGAAACTAGAAATTTGGGGGAGGGTCCAACGTAAAACTGCCCGGCACCGTAAGCAAGATTGGGAGAAATTTAATGCCTGCCCCTCCTAAACCCCTCTATGGACCTCGCTGAAATTTGGCCCCAATTTCTTCCGGGTAAGGGTCATCCTGCCTCTTCCCTAATTAAGTCTTGGTCCGCTGTCCGGTTTCGAACCAAAACTGAAAAAAACAGGAAACAACAAAGTGAAAACATGAGGCCAAAAAGTTCACCTGGCAAACGAAGCGTGATGATTCTATTGAATGCGTTTTCAGGATGACATACGCGGTTCAGCACTTGTGACAGCATCTGCAATGACAACGACACATACAGGAATAATCACGAATGTGCATGGCTGCAATGCTTTCTAATGGCACGGTGCACATGGCACGCTGTATGCGTAACAGTTAAATTAAAATGTTAATAACAAGATCACATAATGACTATGCAATTCCTTCAACTCTCCATGTCTCACAGTGGTACAGAAAAAATGATTTTCCTACACAATAAACTGTTTTATACGAAAATACTGTTCATAAACACAGATTAGTGCAGCAGTGGTGTTGGTGGTAGCAGCAGCAGTAGTAGTTGTGGTAGTACTTAGTAACCTGAAGCAGTCGGTGAAGCAGCAGTTCAGAGTGCTGCGTGACTCCAGCAGTGAACACGTGTGGATAGACCGAGACCGTCATCTCTATCACTCGCAGCAGGCCGACGGCGATGTCAAAGCACGTCGAGCAGATCTTGAGCTGACGACTGTCCAACTGACTGCGAAGTCCACCCGGACGCACTATCACCTGCTCCAACTACATCGACAAATTTAAGAATAAGCTAAACACTGCATATAACTCTTCACCACATGGATGAAATGTGTTGGAGAAAACGTTAAAAAAGCCAGTGTAACAAAGTTTGGGAAAACATCTAAATCAAAAGACAAAGAACAAGCACTTGGAGGAAGTTGAGCGACATCTGTACAGCTGAAAACAGCTGGAAAATGAACAAATGACCTGATAGTTCTTCACAGGAACCCATCTCAAAAGCTGTGAAGCATCACCTGCCATATAGAGGATCACACAGTGTTACCTGCCCCCCCCGACACAGGTGAACGTGCCCCACCTTAACCCCAGCCAGGCATGCTGGTACTCAATTTACCTAACCCAAAGAGATGGTGGGCTGAGTTAACCTGCGTGGCTTGTCATATACCAAAATTGTTCACCAATCTAGAGATGGTCACCCATCCAATTACTAACCGGAGCTGGCATGGGACAACTACACCACATGCCGATCACTACACCATTCCACCTATTACTTGATTATACAGAGAATAACAAGGTAACAGATTCCCCCAAATTTCACCCATGGCTAGACATAGACGCCCTCTGCAAAATCCCAAAATTTGGTACACGTAACGATCATAGGTTTTCAGCTAGAGCAAAAATGTGGGTTGAGTGAATGCCGGAATACAATAATAGCACATTCCTACTGGCAGAGTCAAATGATACTCCTTCACATATCACTAAAAAGCCAAAGTAATAAACTTTGTTTTTACCTCTTGCAACACACGAACAAATTCGGAGAATGACCAGTTAAGCTGGTTGAGCATTGTGTCAATGAGTTTACTAGCAGCCTCTGGATCCGACTCAAGATATTCACACAGGTGATTCTGAAACACTGACGAAGGACATGGTTCTAAAACATCACAAGCATGAAAAGTTTAATCCTACTTTGGCCATGATCATTAGTATTACCGACATCTCAAAATGCATTTCTTTAATGCACAGGTTACACGAGAACGTCTGTCTAACATTGGCCATTAACAATTTGTGCAAAAAGTAACTCGTCTCATAACTTAAATTACTTGTATTTCACTGTATACAAACTTTTTTTACTTCAAAGCACTGGTAACTTATGAATGAAATAAAATTGTATATTGTATATTGAAGATTTAAGACACAAACTGTTAGACGTTTATTTAAGTTAATATACAACTGTGATGCATGACAGAATATAAATATGTTATGAGTGACTGATTCTGAGTAGCTGAAGTTGAACAAATAATAAATTAATGTCATAAGTTAAATTTTGGGACAATGCTAATTTTTCACAATGACGAAATCCAACAACACAAAAAGTAAGCAATGAATAACAGAGAAATTCAATTTCTATTCATACTCCGTGTTCCACTGATGCCGACGTCTTGCACTTTGTTCTTTGTTTTAGCGAGATGTGGCAGACAAGTGTATCTGTAGGCAAATCCACATCCCTGCAATCACGACATTATCACCATTCTCATTAGTACACAATGTCACCGAATTCAACTGTGTTGCCTAAACTCCGATGCAAAATATCAGAAGACATAAATGGAAACGCAGTTCAAATGCTGCACAGCTAATCAGTTTTCCAAAGCCAAATTTACACAACTTCCTAGGAATTTCCCTTTTTTTCCAAGTTCCCTGCAAATCAGCAACTTAAGATTCCGTAAGTTTTGACATACTGACGAAAGGTGACTTACAACCTAGCTCACAGCCACTGACAACTCAGGCATACAAACAGAAACACAAGCTGAGTGTTGTCGCTGGCCCGGGCTGAGCCCAGCACTCTTCTGCTTTTCAGCACTGCCAATCAAAATGACTGGAAGCGTGTTTGATGCTTACCTAATGCCAACATGTTGGAGCAATTCTTGCTAATTTTTTGGTCAGTTTCTGATACGTTGTTCGTTCATTTTTCTGACAATTTTGTTGCAATTTCACATTTGTGCTTAAATCGGAATTATTCCTGATTTTTGTAAGTTCAGCTTACAAACTTTTGAACATAGGCCCCTGGCATATAAAATAGTATATATGTAGTTACAATGCAGTGCACACTGCATTACCTTCCACATCTGTACAAGAATCCAGTTGGTTTGTGCCCAAGGTCGGTTCTCATATGGTGACAGCAGCGAACGCATCAGTGCCAAACGACTATAGAAAATCAACACATTAGCAGACGATCTTGCTCCAAATCTAAGCCATTCATGACCTCCATAAAATACTGAAAAAATGTGTAAGCGTAACAATCTCACAATTTCTACTACTACCACACCCACTACAAATGACTATTTTCAGCTCTGTTTCAGAGCACGTTGCCGCAATTTCACTAATGTTGTTTTTGCTATTTTACTGTTGTAAATTTACTAAAACTTTTAACAGTTCAAGCAGCTGCTAAAGCCATTTTTGTTCGAGTGTTGTGACTGTGGCATATTGGGAGTAACTGCTAAATTTGTGCCTTTCAATTTTCTTACTTACTTACTCACATGTACATGCTAGCTTACTTCCTGGGTGCACAAATTTAAACCTGGTTATAGGTTACCTAAAGATCTCAAAAATGAACATATAAGCATTGCTAGAACGATTGTTTTACAAATACTGAGCATGTGCCTCATTAGATTAATGTATCTTTTATCAAGTGAGAAGTCATGACAGACCTTTCTAAAGTGACATTCTCAAGAGCAGCCAGTGACGCTGGGTAGCAGACAACGAGACCGAGTGCTTGTATCAACGTATCCCGGACATCTGTAACACCAACAACCAGCATCTGTTACCTCTGCCACTATAACATAAAAATATCACAAACTGGATATAAGGATGTCTTCTTCCTGGTTTCAAAGTGCTCCACAAAGTTAACTAAACTCTATAATTACTTCACTGTCCTATGCTGCATAGATGGATGATGCCTGTGCATTAATCAGATGGTCGAACTTTGGCAGCAAAACACCACTTCTGAAGTGTCTAAGTAAATAGCTGCTGAAGACGTTTCCATTTGAAGCTGCAGCACATTGCGACTATTGTGCTTAATGTGTACCACTGTGCCAGCCACAAATATATTTACTTACTCTAGAATAACACAAATAAGAAACTGATATACTGCAGAACAACAAAACAACCTAATCCAATAAACACCAATTCATTAGTATAACGGAACACAGATTTGCCAATGGTCTACAGTTGTATACTGCAAATAACAGATCTACATTCAAAAAGATCTTGGTTACTGCATAAACTACAGACTTATGATACTGGTACAAATATCACTTACCAACAACTATAACCCAGCCATTCTACCACATATGCGGACAATATAACATCTATGGCACTAGTTGTCAAATTGCTACCGATTGGTCAGCGTACCTGTGCTGACGATACGAGAGTCACAGAAACTAAGACAGATGAACTCAGCATAAGCCGCAAGCAGCTCCGAATGGCCTAAAATCAATTGCAAAACAGCGTACATTATTAAGCACATGATAATTTGCCATTAAATGTGATAGAAATACCACTACTCTCTTAACATTTTATGCCACTGGCCATCCTGCCACATTACTGGTCTTGCTTACATCATCTGTCCATTAATCTGATGTAAAAGTTTAGCAAATTAGAATTAACGGATGTGCTAATCTTCAGCTCAAAATACCGAAGGTCAGGCGAATGGCCACACAATGCGTGAGCAAGTGGCCAAAATGATTTTCTAGTCAATAAGTGTTGTCTTTAAATAAAAAGAACATCATTTTTGTTAAGTGCAAAACGTTTTCATAGTCACATGACTGAGACAGTCATATGACTGGCGTAAACTCCATGGCTCATGTCATCATGTCATTTCTATCAGAAATATATTAATTAAATACAAAACTAAAAAAATAGCAATACCTAAGCTAAACTCAGTATACAACCAAAAACGTTGCCAACCACCATTACAAACAATAATAGCCACAAGCTAAACAAAAGCAAAGTGGTTTGGCGGTGTAATGGTAGGGCATCAGACTTATGATCGAGAGGTACTGCGTTCCACAACCCAGCTCAACCTCCAGTAACTTTGCTGATGCAACCAATGATGCTATGACTTAGATAAGTAACTGTCTGTGAACGGGCAAACTATTTAAGTATATAACAAACACCAAGGTCAACTCAGCCTTCCATTCCACCGAGGTAAGCAAATCAGGCACTGGCCTGTCTGACTAGAGTTGAAGCAAAGTGCTTTCACCTGTGTTTGTTGGCACGTAACACCGTGGGATCACTAGGGACCAACCGAATTCACGGGAAAAAATGCATGATTTCACGGCAGAATTTTTAAAATGTGTCAAATTTCACGGAAAATTCACAGAAAGAGTTTCGGAAATTCACGGGCCACACAGACG
>Ga0056128_1005809_pt1 | contig 15532 bp, 9 predicted proteins | sample WorMetLIZISLAND2_FD_71113 | JGI IMG/M metagenome (GOLD analysis project Ga0056128, IMG submission 71113) | Marine gutless worms symbiont microbial communities from Max Planck institute for Marine Microbiology, Germany - Olavius geniculatus... ...
CCCCGGCATCAAAGTCACGTGGCCCGAACTCAAATGCATTGGCATACGCCGAACGCGCATTGTCGACTTAGGGTAGGTCAACATTAGCGCTTATAACTTGGTTCGTGGTGGATGGAATTTTACAAAATTTTTTTTGTTCAACGCCGCAAGGATCACTCTCGTCAACGCCGTTTAGAATTGTCGTCATCTTCATTGGTTCAACAGATATTTGTGCTCAAACTCGAAAGTTGTCGTAAATCGCACCGATTTTTGAACGTTTTTTGCCTTCCCAAATTTTAAGGGGGGCAATGCCCCCAAAATTTGTACTTGCGTTAACACCCCAACATAGAGACACGTCAAGCGCCAAAGTTTCGTCGGGCTACACCCCCTAACTCCGAAGTTATAAGCGCTAATTTATTACATTTTAAGCCAATTTGTGACCCCCCTTTGAAAAAAAAGTTGTTAGGAGGGCCGCCGTCCCCGGTGGGGGGTGTGCTAGTAAGACTTGGTCGTTCTCTAGCGCGTGTAAAAATTTGGGGGCGCAGCACCCCCCAGGGGCCGAAATATGGTTTTCCGAAAAATGCGACTTAGGGTAGGTCAACATTAGCGCTTATAACATGGTTCGTAGTGGACGGAATTTTACAAAAATTTTTTTCAACGCAGAAAGGATCGCTCTCGTCAACGCCGTTTAGATTATGTCGTTATCTTCATCGGTTCCAGAGATATTTGCGCTCAAACTCGAAAGTTGTCGTAAATAGCACCGATTTTTAAACTTTTTTTGCCCTCCCAAATTTTAAGGGGGCGATGCCCCCAAAATTTGTACTTGCGTTAACACCCCCACTTAGAGGTACGTCAAGTTCCAAAGTTTCGTCGAGCTACACCTCCTAACTCCGAAGTTATAAGCGTTAATTTATTGCACTTTAAGCCAATTTTTGACTCTCTTTTGAAAAAAGTTGTAAGGGGGGCCCCGCCCCCGATGGGGGTGCGCTAGTAAGACTTGGTCATTCTCAAGCGCGTGTAAAAATTTGGGGGCGCAGGACCCCCTAGGGGCCGAAATATGGTTTTCCGAAAAATGCGCTTTCGGTGGGTTTAATTCCGCATCTAGATCTCCAAGGTCACTGGACCAAACTTCACCGGACTTGTTTCGCCTAACGCAGGAGGAATCGATGTCGAAAAAAGAAAAGAAAATAAACCACAGCAAAACATAAGTCCGCTTCCGCAAGCTATCGCTTACGGGCGGACTAATAACTAAACAAGAGTTAGTAATACAGGAGGGTTGCCAGAAGGGCAGACACACATCAAATGCTGGCCACCCATTGTCAGAATCTATTGCTGACATTATTATACAAAAGGAAAAGAACGCAAAAAACACCAAAAAACACAAAAATTCAGTGCATGCACACAATCAACATAATATTTATCATGCACAGTAAAATTATAACAGAGTACATTTAGCACTCATGACAGTAAACTATGTGAGCCTCTAGCCGGAATATAACAAATGGCTTAGGTTTTCTTTAAACTCAGATGTGGAATGCATTAATTTCAAACTATCAGGTAAATTATTCCATAATATGCTTCCCTTGTATGTAGTTAATCTTTTCCCACACTGAGACTGGATGGACCTGACATGTAAATTACTTTTACTCCTAGTATTGTAATCATAAATAAAACTATTTTCGGTAAAATAAAGTGCAAAAATGTCAGGTAGATTTTGTTTGTGATGAATAAATTTGTGTACAAAAAGCAATATTTGATATGAATGCAAGTCTGTTATCGGTAATGTATTATAGCACTTATATAATTTAATATTATGAGTACTTATGGGCTGTAGACTGTTAGCGTTGTGCATCATTTAATGCTTTATCAGTCGAAACTCGCATGTTGTGCCTTTTAAATCGTCGTCTTGCTGTAGAATGTAAATTTTCGAAGCTAGCTATTTTGTGTGGACAATGAGGTTGTTTATGAAACTGCATGATTGTGACCAGATAAAATCGCTTTATGCCTTCAAAGCTTGCAAACGTAAATGCTGCTTAGGTTAGTTTTGTATAGGCCTGGCCTAAGGTGCGTTTTGGGTATTATACGAAAGCTGTAAGTTTACAGAAAAAGCGAAATTTGTCTGAGTTGTGATTGCCCAAATAATCTCCGTAGTTGTTAACGTTTTTTTATCTTTTCAAAACTTTTTGTTTACTAAAACGTGCATTGAAAATCTCATCGAAAACTTTGAAAAGCGTGCACTTTTGAAACCACAGAAACGAATTAATATTATAGTGATAGTAATTCAATAATAGTTAGTATAGTGCTATGGCCTTATGATTATTGGGTTGAATTAAAATTGAATAGGCTATAGTTCTTTCTCTTGTCCGCGTTACAGTTCTAGATATAATGCACCTACAGCATTAGGCATTCAGCAGGAGGTTAAACAAACCATGCCAACGTTTTTTTGTTCAACGTTTTAAACGTTTTTTATTCCTGCCACGTTTTTAACGTGTTTTTAATTTTTTAAAACGTTTTTTCCATCTAGATGTATGCTTTTGATAGCATCTTGTCCAATCTCTGGCGTGGTAGGCGCTACTTCAAGTACATGTCTGTTATTAACAAAACATCGTCAGAATACAAATAAAATGTTCAAACTTTTGCTACGCATGTAGGCCTACTAAAATCTGTAAAATAAATTTTTGCACAGCACAAAGTCAAATACTCCGGCCGTTAACAAAAATAAACGTCCAAAAGTACTGTTGTAGTGTGAGCATTTGTTATATGTAGTCGTGCTATCAAGCAGCAATATTAAAAGTAGGCCTACTGCAACATTTAGTTAGCGTTTATTTGTGTGTTGACTGAGTGGCGCCGACTCGATCCGCGCCGCCGCCGGAAAATTTTGGCGCCGCCGCCAGCCGAATTTTCGACAGCGCGCCGACTCGAGCCGGCTCGCCAGCCGGATTTTACTGCAGCCAGCCGAAAACGGTTCGGCGGCGCGGCTGAGAGGTCTAACTGCAGTGAAGGGCAGTCGAGTTGATGCACTATATCATTCAATTGTTTAACCTGACCACCCTAATAGGGTGTTTACACGATCGAGCAAACATCTAGCATCTAGCTCGAGGTTCTATGGTAATTAGCATGCTAATTAAAAGGGCGGGCGGGTTGTAATTGAAAGGCCTATATAACACGTGATCAGCTGTGGGCTAAGAGCCTAAGCCTAGGCCTACATTTGAGCTGGGGTTCCAATAGGCCTGCTTGAGCCAGCTCGATGTTTGCTCGATGTTTGCTCGATCGTGTTGACACCCTATAACACTGCAGTGACAGTTTTCGAAACTATCCAATTGCTCAATCTACGGAAAGCATGCACGTGCACTTTTTTCGCTCCACTCTGTGTACTTAAGTCACCCGTTATAAGTAAACGTAAATAGCCTATAGGGCTTAATGGGAAAAGTAAAGTCTAGTACCGGCTGTGGTTGACTAGTGTGAGTTGGTCCGTGTTGTGCACGTTTGACGTCTGGTTGGGTAGGAACGTAGAACTGGCCGGCAATCGTCACTTCACGACCCCCACAAGCGTCACCATCTGCTTCGAGCAGTGATCTCGAACGCCCGGATGATCTGGATGATTCCAACGATCTGAATGAACTTGACGACTTTCGATCATCTTTAGATGCCATAGTTGTGAACCTAAAACGTATATACATAACTTTATGCAAACATTATGTACTTTTATTTTTCTGTGCCTAGGTCATTTACAACTCGTTCTTGTCACACATAAGCTCAAGGTATTTTTAAGCAACTCTAGTTTATTTCAAGTTGATAACGATTTTTACGCGCGACAGCACCATGCTTCACGCGTCCTAGCTATAAACTAGACGTCCGTCCGTCTGTCTGTCAGTCTGTCTGACACACTCTGGAGCTGTATCAGAACGTGTACGATAAAATCACAAAATTTTTACTGTGGGCTGCCCCAAGGAGTCTAATTTTTGGTGACAAAATTTTGTGCTCTTGGGCAAAAAAATTTTTTTCAAACGAAGGCGTGAAAGACGGGTACTTCCCCCTAATTTTTTTTACCGCCATTGGCTCATCTAGCGTGAAAACGGTTGCAGATAGGCACAGATATGCTGCGCATCATAACAAGCATTGGTAACAAGGTTTTTTATGTATAAACATTGATGACCTTAAACGATCTTGAACCCCCAAAATGAGGGGCTTATTTTTCGTAATTTTTAACTGTGACACACATTTTAAGAATAAATTGCCCGAAATTGCTGGAGATAAGCCAACAGAACTTGCGTATAAAATTTTCAGCGTTTAAGTCTCTACCGCTTCAGCTCATAGAGATTTGAGCATGCGGGCGTCAAATAGGGGTACTCTCCCTAAAAGTAGTTATTTTCTCTCTATTGGCCAGTCTAACCTGAAAACGGTTGCAGATAGACACAAACTTGCCTATTACAAGCACTGCTAACGAGCTTTTTAGGAATATCAACATTGATAACCTTGAACAAACTTGAACTTTTATAATAGGGGATTTTGCAATTTTCGGCTGCGGAGCGCACTTCAAGAGTGAACTGCGACGAAATGGCTGGAGATGGACCAAGACAATCTGCTGCATATAAAATTTTTAGAATGAACGTAGATTTTAACTAAGTTTTAACTTGTTAGGTTCAAACAGTCTTTCATACGGATGCCTCCAATTTGTTTATTCTTTCAAAAAGTTGTACACTGATTTCCCAGGTGGCGGAACCGACGCTGTCGCGCGTCATGTGAGATTTGTTTAAATTACTTGTGGACTTATCAAATGTCCCGACATAACTCAGGGGGATTATTTTCATGCTGATGTTTAATGTGAGTAAAAGTAACATTATTTAGCCTATAACGACGGATGAAAAAAACGCTATGACAAAAGACAATAATTCTTGTTTCATGACGTTCTGATATGATATAATGTAAAATGAGCATTTAGCACTCAGCAGCTTTAGTTAGGCCTATCGCTTTTTAATTGGTTAATGTTTTTTTTATTACCAGTAATTAAAAACAATAGCACACAACTCATGAACTATAAAAAGTAATATTTAGAAACAAACGATTTTTATATTTAGGTTTAAAAATTGTGTGTTTCCAGTTGCCGTCAGTCCCTAGAAAAACCTTGCTTCTTAATATTTTTATTGGATAAACCTACTTATGACACATTTTTGCAGTTTGCATTTTGTTTTTTAAGTTTTACACCGTGAGGCATAAAAACGCCAATTTTTTTACCATAAATTGAAAAAAAGTTATATAATTATTTTATCTTTCCGGATACGTGGACACTAACAGCTAATCAATTACAAAGTTTGACCGTTGTGCAGCAGCACATGTATTAAATAGGCCTAATATTTAGTAATCTTAATGAATTCAAGAAGCGACTGGTGAAGTCTGGATTGGTCTGGAGCAGAACGTTATCGACGCTGCTATCAACGAATGGAGAAAGTGTATCCGAGCCGAGCCCATGTTTATGTGCCAACATTTCAAAGATTTTTCTAGACAGTTGAAAAATCGACAATTAGATAAACTATCAGCTAAAATAATGAAAATATAAATAAAATGTTTTTTTTTGTGTTTTTGATTGAGCAATAATACCAAAGTGGCTAAAATGCAATCTTTTGTTCGTTTTTTCCCCCAACTTGTGCAGAAACAGACATTGAGTAAGGTGGGAAACTAAACAAAATTTGATGGCCAGTTGTATCAGAAATATTCGTATTTAAATTTATTAAAATCGGATCACATTTTTTTAAGTTATGATAAACAAATTTTGGTGTGTTTTTATGCCTCACAGTGTAGTTAAAACAGTTTTGCATCTAATCTGTTACGCTGCAGTATGTTTACTTTTGTTCTCGTGAAAATATTTAGTGTGCCAGCATGTTCATGAGTGGTTGTGTAATATCACATAACATGCCATAATATAAAAAAGCAAAATTAAAAACAACTCCGCTTTCTTCTCTACTTTTTCGCCGTCTGCAACCGGAAAGACAAAAATTTTAAGACCTAATGATTTATATACAGGAGACCTAGTGTGATCTGCAGTAATGAGGCTGATGCTGTAGGCCTAAATCCATCTTATGCGTGAAACAGTAGTTAACTGTTGCTTTGTACATACTGGGTAGATAAAATGTTTAAAATGCAGTGTTGAGACTTCATAGTTTTGTTTTTTGAATGTTTGCAGATAATTTACTATTAGCACTCAGCAGATTCAGTTATCTCAGCGCAAGGTCATTAAGCCTACACCAACCAATATCTGTAAGCTTGTTCTTCGAAACGTGTTTTAAAACTATAACAAATGTTCAACTATTGTAAGTTACATAGGCCTATTACATTACCATCCGTAATAAAACTAGGTTGGCCCTTATAGCACGTTGACCGGCGGGCGTGTAAACGTACTTACCTTTGCTGTTTTGCGTTGCAACAATTAGGCCCAAAGTCTCGTATTTTACGCCAATTTGTCGTGCTTTTAACGTAAATTAATCTTGTATATTGTTGTAAGTGAAAGCAACTGCGCAGTTTATGTTGAAAAAATACCCGACAATGTCGTCTAGTTATTGGCTGTACATGAACTGATGTGAGAAAAATCCCTAGTGTGTGCATGTGTGTTGCAAGCGTGATAATGGTCCTTAATGGACAAATCGTCAAAACTTGTTCAAAGATAAGCACTGCCCGCGAGCCATGTCGGTGCAATGTTTCGTAAATCAAGACTAATAGGGTGTTTACACGATCGAACAAACATCGAGCAGCTGGCTCGACGTTCTATGGTAATTAGCATGCTAATTAGGAAAGCGGGCGGCTTGTAATTGGAAGGCCTATATAACACGTGATCAGCTGTGGGCTAAAGGCCTAAGCCTAGGCCTACATTTGAGCCAGGGGGAAGGATTCCAATAGGCCTGCTTGAGCCAGCTCGATGTTTGTCGATGTTTGCTCGACGTTTGCTCGATGTTTGCTCGATCGTGCAAACACCCTATAACTTTTCGCTGCATAAACACAGCCGCCGCTGGCGCCACCAAGCGAAGCGTTTTTTGCAATGCTTCTCATTGCCCGTCGTGTTACCCACGAAAACAAGTGACCTTAACCTCTGACCTATATGACCTTAAAATTTAGAAACAAATTTAGTGTGCAAAATTTCACCAAGCAAGGTGCAGCGATTTCACATGAGTTATCGTGGTAGCGAAGCGACATTGCCGTAAAGAATAGCCTACTGTTTTCGCTTCCGCAGGTAGTAATAATTATTATCTCCGCCACGTGAACGTAGTGAACATTGGAGGAGATTAAGAGATTGGCCGTTTTGTCTGTTGTTTTGTCGTTTCTTCTGTGTACATGATGACTCATAATAGCAATGACGTCATTGCACCAACAGCACAAGCAACAATGCCGGCTATTAGTTTTCGCTCCCTCCGCGAAGCGGCTCTTCCTTCTCTCTTCTCTTTCATTGTGCTTAAATCACTTCACTTGGCGGGGATATGCACTCACACGAGCGCCTTCTAGTTTCTAGAGCGCCTTCTACTGAGTTTCAATGAGAGATCCAATATTTTTTGTTGGTGGCCTGTACAGCAAACTGTGTTTTCAGTTTTTGCCGCCCCATGTTGTCATGCATCTATGCATGGGGCGGTATTGCCAGAGCAATTTCTGTCTGTCTGTCTGTCTGGTGTGACGTTGGTGTATTGTGATTTGTGATCATATACGTTGAGTTACATCAAGTTGAGTTACCCGAAATTATACAAACCAATAGCTTTAGAAAGAGCTGTCGCTGATGACAAAGAAACGAATGAATAAATAAACAAGATTGCAGATTATAGATAAACTAGGCCTATAAAAAGTCATACGACGGTCGACGACGCGATCAGAGTTAAACGAACTCCGATGTTTGCCAATGACCAGTCGTTGCAGTGAGACAGGGTAAACCGCGAAATATAAAAAATGCGAGCAAAATTCGCATTTGGTTTCGCACTTTACACCTGGACAGATTTCGCGCTCTCGCATTTCGTAGTTAGCACTTTAGCTGCAAGCATCATGATAGGCAGTAGGCCTACAAGAGCCAGTGTAGAATAATTTTGGTTTCTCAGTGCTGTGTGTTTATTATTGTGTCTCAGGGTCGAGGCGAGTTGATGACAGCACTGGGCAGCTACAGCCAAGCGGATGAGGACAGGAGTTCGCCCACCTGTTGTCCTCGTCCGCAGACCATTAACAGAAATTGTGGCTCGATAGAGGACGAAACTTGCTTAAATCCAGACACCCGTGACCGTTGATGGCAGACTGGATATGATAACAGAGATGATAGATGTCGGTAAACAATGTCATGATAGCTGCAGCATCAGTGCAGCGACAAGGGTGCGTCGTGCGATTACCACTAAAAAGCGACAGTTTAAGCGTAGGGTATTAGCCACACCGCTGGGTCGGTCGGTCTGCTGCTGCTGCTGCATTAACGCGTTCAACCCGCAGATGTCTAAGCACGTACGTGTGGCCACAGACAGACAGAAATACACCCATAATTTGGATTCTGCAACAAGATTCGAGCAAATTTAAGGAGCTGTATCAGCGACAGCTCAATTACACGATTAATTAAATCAGTGTCACAGCTCTTTGCACGCGCAAGTTCAGCGATCTAATATAAAACGAACATTCTCAAATTTGGGATTAAACCAAATAGCTATTTAACAGAGGGGGTAGAAAAAATGTTTTTTTCAACAAATGTGTCGACGTATCTCAGAAACGGTGATGGTCAAGATTGCTATTGATCATTAATAGGAAGTCGCATAAGCCCTTTTAGATAACACGAAAATCATCGATCTTGAGTGACCTTGAAGCATCATTACGCACTCTGCCTTGCCAATCGTGCGTATTTGAAGCTTGCCATTAAATTTGTTTCTTTTGTTCACAAAGTGTGTGTACTTGCATGTAAGCCTATACATCTGTCTGCTGGTTTGCATCGCTGTTTTTGTGGTTAACAGGGCCGATAAAAAGTTAAAATTTAATTTAACTTCATAAGTTTTGTAAGATTTGTGGAGAGGCTAGTTGATCTGAGATATAGCCGTTACGCTTATCTTATAAAAAATAGCGATTGGAGACTAATTCGTAATGTTGAAGCCCACAGAACAAAATTATACGCTGAAATTATAAACTATGTAAATGATATACTGACTCGACAATATCATTACGTACGATACGACGTCGTTTTCGTTCCTGTGGTTTCACTAGATGGAAAATTTGGAAGCAAACTGTAATGAGCAGGGTGAATAGAGCTCGCCAAGTGTTTTGGTGCAAACCGAAGCTGAGCTGAAAAACAAATGACTGGAAATCAGTTAAATTTACAGAAAAACTCGGGTGGTAATAGGACAGGGTAGAGAAGTCAAGCCTACCTTTGGAGAACACTACACGAAGTCTGGAATCTCAAATGTCTTGAAGGGCAGCAACAGTCGAAGTATATCACTATGTTTTGGAGCTGTATTTGATATGAAAGAGTGGTTTTTTAGTACCAACTGGCAGAAATATTGACTCTTGTAACTATATATGAACGCATTCGATGCAAATTTATGGCCAGATGTGTGCAAACATTTTGCTGGAAAGCACTTCTTTTAGCAGGATGGTAGCCCTAGTACATCTCTTAGTATTTACTCATATGTGGAAAAAATCACATGTTGAGTTTTACGTGGTCCGCGCAATCATTGGACAAAAACATTATCGAAAATATGTGGAAAGTCATAAAATCTCATGTGCAGAAGGAATTGTCAGCTATTAGCTCTCGACAGAACGCTATCAAGTCTGTTTTGACAACCTGAAGCATAGTTCATTAAACCTCTATTCGTTAGCTCTACGTATCCATTCCGCGACGAATTCGTTTTGTTACTGCGCAAAAGGTATTTATATCAAAATTCCGAAACGTCAGGTAAGCGCTTTTGTTGAAATAATGTTGTTTACAATGTTTGAATTTAACTCGCAAAAACGAATCGAGCGTTCACGCCGCCGCCATTGTGACACACTTTTGGCCACATGCTGTACAGTAAATTTAATAGCTCGTTTTAGACTTTTATTTTGGCCTGACGTATGCGCACGAATGCAGTAGGTTATGGTTAGACTGGAAAAGTTTGATGCTGAGAGAAAAATAGGCCTATTGTTCCTACGTTTGAGTGGCGAATTCCTACGAAAATCAGACCATACGTCTTTTAACGCGACGAGTAGAATCTTAGTAAAAACGTAACGCAAGCGTCATGATCTTATTAGCGACATTAACAACAACGGTAATAATAATATGATGATGATAACCACGATGATCTGACAATGCGTGCACGAGTGGTTGCTAATGCTATTCCCACGCTCATCGTAAATGAACATACGAGTTTCAAAGCGAGTTGTCTCAACGTCGTAAAAGATGACAACGACAACGATGATTATGCTACAGATTACAGTTATGGCAATGATAATTAAATATGCTAAACAGCACAAACGGTAGAAACTGTTAAAACGAGGCAGGCTGCGGTCCTTTGTTTGTCAAAAATGTGTCAGACCTGTTCACTTTTAGCCACCTTATTTTTCATTGCCTTTCGTACATATTCTCACGTTAACTTACCAAAGTGCATTCTGATTCGAATCAGCAGTCATATTATCAACAAAGCCGCAAAACAAAAGTTAAGTACGATTAGACCTACGTCGTAATTTAAGCTACTTTCTCCGCCAATTTTTGCCCGACCGGGCAATTTTTAAATCCACCTAACTGAAGCGAAAGCCTGCCCTGATCATTATCAGCCGCCCATGCGCAGTGCCGGATTAAGGGTTACGAACCCTATAGGCTTCTCCGTCCATTCTTTTTTTTCTTTTTTTCTCTCGACCTTTATCCCTTCGCTTTAATTTTTTTTTCTTCATCCTTTTCGTTTTCGGGGAGCCTGCCCTTTAATAAAAGGGAATCGCTGTAAGTCTTTCAGCTCACGTGCATGAAACGATTTGTGGCGCATTTTGAGCTACAAAGCGTTTCTGGTAATAACAAATATTTCGCACAGTTTTCCGTGAAACAATTGCTGCCTAATTTCTAGCGTGAGATGGGCGAGGCAGCAGTTTCAGAATCGCAGCTAACAGACAGCGCGATTCAGCGTTCAGCGACAATCACTGCACGAATCAAAGGTCTCCTGAAATCGGGGGCTATATAGGCTGCAGCCTCGTCAGCCTAGAACTTCTTAATCCGGTCCTGCCCGTGCTGAACCGCTCGGCGTTGAGCTAAGCCTAAGAATGACGCGTTTGTGCGTTGGCGACAGTCATCGGTGAGACGTGATTCAACCAGCTGCTAGACAGGTATTGATGCTGATGCTGCTGCTGCTGCTGGCATAACGTCAGACTTGACGTGCCCAGCTGACGAACGTCACCGAACGAACAGTAGCCACTACCACCGCTACTAGACCTATCGTATGCGTGCAGCGAGTCTCCTGGCGCCAGGCTGGACGATACTCTGCTGCTGGTTCCCCCTGGCGAAGGCGGCTCGTCTTTGCTGATGGCGTCTGCAGTCCGCCGCCGCTCGCCACCGGTTTCTTCGGACGGAGGCCTGTTGTCATCGGAGTCGTACGCAGTGTCCGTGTACTGCCTGCAATAACAATCAGTTCAATACAGGGTGCGGCCAAAAAATAGCCGCCTAATTTTTTCGCTGTTTTCTCAGCCAACGTTTGAAATTTTGATTAAAAATTTTCCACATATATTTACTAAATCGTTTTACATCTAACTGGGAAGTAAAATTTGATTACGTTAAAAAATGACGAAGTTATAGACTTTTTAACGTGACCGCCTACCGATTTTTTAGCATTAAAAATGTTTAAGTTAAAAATACTATATAATTTTCAAAAACCGCTTATCACGTTACCGCCAATGACGCCAAAGTGACGTTTTGATAAACTTTGTTTATAAATCGTTACTAAATTATCGTTTATTAAAGAAATCACCGACTGTCTATCAAATTCATTTTTCAGCAGGACGACGCGCCGGCATACAAAGCGCACAGCGCACGGAACTGGCTGCAGGCCCACTGTCCAGATTTCATTACAAAAAACCTCCAAATTCGCCGAATATAAACCCAATGAACTATCACGTATAAGGTGCAATGTTGAAGGCTTACTGCAAGGCTAAAACAAAGCCGAAAACAATCGCCAAAATCAAGGAAACGCTTCAGGTTATCTGGGGCAACCTGCCACAAGGACCGACCGACAAGGTTGAAATAAAGATCAAATTAAGCGACTGAAGTCTTGTGTTGAAGCTTGAAGCTGGCGGTGAACACTTCAAACATTTACAGTGACAATAGAATTCTGGCATCTAATGATTAGTTAACTGTGTTGTTTCAACGATGTTACTGAATTGGTGTTGTAGCTTGAACATTTTTGAATGTTAACAAATCGGTAGGCGGTCACGTTAAAAAGTCTACAACTTCGTCGTTTTTTAACAAAATCATATTTCCCTTGGCATTTAGATACAAAATGTTTTAGCAAATAAAGCTGTTAAATTTCGGACTAAAATTCGAAAGGATTGCTAAAAAAACAGCGAAAAACTTTACGAGGCTACTTTTTTGTCGCACCCTGTACATAAGCTTACGTGCATTCAAGCTGGATTTAGGTCTACTGTGACAGACAGTATAGCGTCGTGGCCAGGGACGAAAAAACCGAAAGGGACAAAACCAAACAATTAAATGGGGCAATTGCCTTTCTTTTAAATTTTGGGCTGTCGGAAAAAAATGTAACAAACTTGTCGGAAAATTCTTTTCTTGTCGTAAAATTTCTGTCCAAAAATGCAAAATTTTGAACTATTTCAAAAACATTAAAAGCAAAATTAAAATTTTAAGTACACATAGTCTTTTTTGTTAAAAATTTGGAGTGTTTGTCGAAAAATTTCAACTTTCTGCCCCGCCTAATTTTTAACATAGACCTACGACGCCGTTGGTGACAGACTGCCTTCAAAATCATAATCAGGCTTATAGGTAAAGAACGGTCTACAACTAAAACATGTTCTAGCACGATTATCAAATAAGTTTACGGTGTTATATTGCTTTACGATTTAGATTTTTTATTAGAAGTTCTAATTTTTCTGCAGTTTCTCTAAGTTGTATATAAAGTCCCGCAAAACTAAACTTTTGACTGAGGGACCCTGCATGCAACCTGAAAAAACTCCCCGTCGACCTCAGCCAAGCAGGTCGGTGCTCGATTTTCCTACCTTTGAGAGATAAGATAAACACTAAAACACTAATGTACGTTTTATATAAACAAATGGCAAGCTAAAAGTGAGTCCGCCTTTCAAGTCATCAGATAGTCCATTAATTTCATCGATTTTTTTCAAAATATGGCAACACAAGTGCTAAATTAGTTGAAGTTAGTAAGGTGCGTTTAGAAATAAATGAATTAGAAATAGATTATTGCCAACAATTATTCACAGATAATCCAGTCACAACAACGCCAGTTTATGACACATCATCATCCTAGTCATATACCGTGGTTGTTCGTTGCTGTTAGCGGCTGCAGCAGCTGCGTCGCCAGCCGCCCGCTCTCTCTGACGTCGATTCTTAAACCAGTTGCTCACCTGTACCACAAATCAATCATCCAATCAGTCAATCAATCAATCAAATAAACAAACCAAGTCACTAACTAACTAATAACCTAAAAATAGCTAATGGCTTACAAGACATAACTTATAAGCTAAAATGTAATATGAAATATAATATGATGTTCGAATTTAGAAAAAAAAACATAAAACGCTCGCTGAAATAGTTATGTTTTAGTTCCGTGTAAAGACGCAGTTATTAGTTAACTAAACATTAGAAAAACGCGTTGTTATAAATACAAGAATTAAAAAACACATTTGCAAACGACAAGTAAAAACGTGACCCATTTTATTTGAAGTATTAAGGGGCGCTGAAATCGCGAGACCTGACAACGCGGCACCAGAACAGAAGTTGAGCAAAAAGGGTCCCTTCATCAGCGAGCATAGACATTACTGTCAGTCCGACCAATAAAGCGTGGCTAGCCGGCCGCAAAGTCACATGGCATGCACTTGTCGGTTAATGCCTTGTCATCAACTGATGGCACCAAATGAAAACTGCCAACATTAGTGACGTCAAGTCTAAAAGCACCGGCCTAGACGTCTCGTGGTCCGCGAAGTTACTATATGCGTTAAGTTTGGTCAGTATAGGGCCTATCACGTATGAAATATCGTGCTATTAAAAAACCACGGCTATATGTTTACGCGCACGCAGATCAAATTATTCATAAACGCTTGCGCACTGCAGAATACTTGAAATGTCATGTAACTGGATGCGATGAATCGGCGAAGCTTGCGGAAAATGCATTCTTCTTGGAGGTAAAAGAAAATACGTTGTTGTGAATGTAACTTTAACATATAAATGTAAAAATAAACGGTCGTGTTTTATTTTCAGAAATGTTTTTGCGTGGTTATTATTACGTGCACATGGTTTCTAACTGTAACGGATAATATTCGTTTGCGATTTGAAGAAAAAATCTACAGTTAATTATGACAAAAAAGCATACAGGGTTTGTTGAAACCACACGCGTAGTTTGTTTTTCATGTTTTTTATGCTGAAATGTTCTTACGTAATGTAGTACTGCTGTATTGTGTTATTTTGCTAATATTTTCCTAACTAAACCTGTGTCATAGTTTACTTAATGTTGAAGTGACTGATTTTGCTTTTTTATGGAATGTTTTATATAATACTGCTGTGTTGTGTTATTTTGCAAAACGCATTTCAAAGTTGATGCAATGTTTTTATATAATACGTGGAATTAAAGTTAATTTTATGCGTCATTTAGCGTTACTTCGCGTTGTTTCGCAATGTCCACCCTTGCTATTTGGTGCCGTGTTGTCAGGTCTCGCGATTTCAGTCGCCCCACGTATTGATTGAATCTGAGAGATTTAAATACAACACAGGTTACCATTTTATAACAAACACTTGTACAAATATTTTACGGTCACTGTGACTGTCTGACGTTTATTTTTTCAAAGTTAAAAAAACATTTAAAAACGAGTTTTGTGAGAACTAAACAACTTCATTAAACGTTTAAACGTTTAAACCACCTGTACGCTAGTGAGCCCGGTCATCTCGGCGAGTTCTCGTTTTTGTCGCGGAGACGGGTAAGGGTTCTGCGCGTACCACTCGCGCAGTGCTCGCCGGGATCGCTCTCGGAAGCAGTATGACGTCTGCTCGCCGTCCCAGATGGTTCTCGGCAGCGGGTAGCGTCGTCTGATGCGGTACTTGCCCACAGCCCCAAGCGGACGACCGCGAGATAGCTCTGCCTCGGCGTAGTGACCTCGCAACCACAGCGCCTGCAGACGTGCGTGGTATATCGCAGAGAACGGTCGACTCTCGAGGATGCTGTAAAGCTCCTTGAACTGACCGCGGTGAAACGCCACCAAAGCCTGCAAAAACGCACAATCGCTATCACTCTGTAAAATAGTTAATAAAAAATAACCACTAAAAATTGCCAGTGACTTACAACTGTTTGGTCTATTTCGCCAAATTCCAGTTCGCCGAATCCAGAATTGCCGAATTCCAATTAGGCCTATTCGCGAAATG
>Ga0056128_1005810_pt1 | contig 15530 bp, 9 predicted proteins | sample WorMetLIZISLAND2_FD_71113 | JGI IMG/M metagenome (GOLD analysis project Ga0056128, IMG submission 71113) | Marine gutless worms symbiont microbial communities from Max Planck institute for Marine Microbiology, Germany - Olavius geniculatus... ...
TCACAAAAAAGGAACAAACAAAAAAAAGAAAAAAAAACAGTAATGCATACTGATAACAGATACACATACTGTAGATAGTTACCACAGTCTCAAATAGGCCTAATATCGCTTTAGCTGTTTTTCGTGTGTTGTCAGCATCAGACGATGTGGGAGTCAACCAAGTACGCGTCGGAATGGATCTCGGGGTACAACGCTGGTGGCTGTGGCAACCCTCCGTACCGGGGTAATAACTTAAGGTTTTTCACGAACATAATAACAAAAAGCTGGCATGGTGGTTTTTGGTGCACATCCTGCTGGGCTTTGTAACCGTTGCCATGACATTACAAAAGACGAATAACAATAAGAACTAGAGCTGTGGAACGATTAATCACACTAACGATAAATAAAAGTGTAATTATTACAATTTTAATTCAGGTCACGTCACTGTAAGCTGAGTGTAAACATTTTTTCTACTTTTCCAGTTATATGGGGATTTTCTTGCGAGTAATGTCGATTTTCTGGCGAATTTTTTTCTGCAGATCCGTCTTCTGGAACCTGATGCTATTGCTAAAGAAATTATCTCAATCAGATAAAACAGTGAATTGTCTGCTATAAGTTGTTACTGGAGAAAATTTAAGTAATTAATAAAAACTATTTACGCATTTAAAAAATTAACGTCTGCTTTTTGTGTTTCCCAAAAACGTATGCCGTAATCTGCAGATGTCATATCTGTTCGTTTGCGTGATTGGATAAGTTTAGTCCAATTTTTAGCCGACTGTACTAACGGCTGCGCTTATAACACATTTTTGTGTCTGTCGTCTGTCTGCCGTTTGTCCGTTTTTTTGTCTGTGACGGGCGTATTGTGGCTAGATGGTGCATCTTAGGGGAAAACTTGCTGAAGAAGCAAATAATGTTGCCTGACCCCAGCCCTGTGGTATCAAGTTGAATCTCTTTTGCAGCCCCCATTCCTCAAACTGAATGCACCCAAATATTTCCATTGCGAATTGCTCTTTAGTAATGTTTTGAGGGCGTGGCTTGGTGGCCGGAAGTTTACGTTCACGAGTTACGTGAATAAGTAGGACATTACGCTCACATTTGCAAACTTTAGGACGCAGGAAATACGGTCGGCTCTCCCTGGCGACAGCTGGGTTTCTTGTGTGTAATAGCGTGTGATGTGTGCGTGCAGAACTGCTGTGGCGGAACCCTCAGTTCGGTGTGACGCTGACATCACCCGATCCTGATGACAGAAGCCACGTCTCCCACATGGTCGTCTCACTGATGCAAGAATCCCTTCGCTCTGATCAGAACTTCAGCATTGGCGCCATGATCTACAAGGTTAATGCTAGTATATACCGTGACGCTGTTTCATAAAAGCCACCCGTTTTTTTTATTTCATAATCACTCAAATGACGATTGGTTTATACTAAAATGTTATCAGTTGTAGACGAAGAAGAACTAATTCAAAATATTTTAACAAAATGTGGCTGTTAATCAGATATTCTTTGCTAATCATGACGTAACACTGACGTTATAATGCATCGTGACTACAAGCTTGCTTGTCTCACTGCATGGTGCCGTCAGTTGCTACCTTGCTTCGATTCATTTGAGTTAATTGTGAAAGAAAGACTAAGGGCGCTTTATATGAAACACCGTGTAGTCTTATGTAGACAATTTCTAGCCAGGTCAACTTAGCCTCCTACCCTAGCGGGATGAGAAATAAGTAGTATGATAGATTACGGGCTACGGGGTGAAGGCCTAATGTGGCTGATTGGGGCAATAGCATGTCTGCTAGCTGCAAACTGCGGATCCACTGGTTTGCTGACGCAGGCAACGGATGGCCGCATAGTGCGCTGTGGTATTATTAGCTCATGCCAATCAGCTAGCACTTCCAAGATTGTAAAGCGCTTCTAGTCACGACTCGTGTAAAAAGCGCTATAGCAAGCATTTGACTTTTCATCTTTCATTTCTCGTTTTAATCCTCGTGCCAGTTCTGGGAGATAAAGGCTGGCTTTTTTTCTGTTCGGATGGCGAATTGCTGCCTAGCCAGGTATTTTTAAGATTAAAAAGCTACATGGTGTGGATAGCTCTTCGCGGAACCAGTGTCAGAGCTGTGGAGCGTCACCTGACATATGGGATCACACAGCGTTGTTATCTGTCGGCCAACAAAGGTGAACGCGCCCTACTTATTCCAGCCAAGCAGACTGGTACTTGATTTACTCACCCTGCAGGGATGAAAGGCTGAGTTGATCTTGGTGTTTGTTTTGTTAAATAGGCCTACCTACAGGGTGCGGCAAAAAAGTGGACCCCCTAAGTTTTTCGCCGTTTTCTCAGCAGCCGTTTGGGATTTTAATATGAAATTTTATAGCTTAATTTAAAGAAACCTTCTACATCTAACTGCAAAGTAAAATGTGATTCTGTTGAAAAACGACTGAGTTATAGACTTTTTAACATGACCGCCTACTGATTTTTCAGCATTAAAAAAGTTCAAGCTGAAATGTTATTTAATTTTTAAAAACTGATTACACGTTATTGTCGGTGACGTCACAGTGACGTTTTGATAAACAGCAATTTATATTGTTTATATATTATCACTAAATTGTCGTTCCTTTAAAGCAATCGCCGGCTGCCCACCGGATTCATCTTCCAGCAGGACGGCGTGCCGGGCGCGTCAGCACACACAGCGCGCAACGCCGCGCAGCACACAGAACTGGCTGCGGGCCAGCTGTCTAGATATCATCATAAAAGACAAATGGCCTCAAAATTCGCCGATTATAAACCCAATGGACTATCACGCAATGTTGGAGGCTTACCGCAAGCTTAAAACAAAGCCGAAAACAAGCGCCGAACTCAAGGAAGCGCTTCAGGTTATCTGGGGCAACTTGCCACAGGAATTGATCGACAAGGTTGTGAAAGACTTATCAAATTAAGCGACTGGAGGCTTGTGTTGGAGCTTGGAGCTGGCGGTGAAAACTTCGAACATTCGCAGTGACAGTGAAATTCTGGCATCTGATCATTATTTAACTGTGTTGTTCAACGATGTTATTAAATTGGTGCTGTAGCCGGAACATTTTTGAATGCAGAAAAATCGGTAGGCGGTCATGATAAAAAGTCTATAACTTCGTCATTTTTCAACAGAATCACATTTTAGTTGGCAGTTAAATGTAGAAGGTTTTAGTAAATAAATCTGTAAAACTTTAAGTCAAAATTCCAAACGCTTGCTGAGAAAACGGCGAAAAACTTATGGGGTCCACTTTTTTGCTGCACCCTGTAGATGGTTCATCCATCCAAGTAGTAACCCTTTGATAGCGACCTGACGAGGAGTCGAACCCACGACCTCTCGATCGTAAGTCTGATACTCTACCGTTACGCCACTTGCTTACGTATTCACTCAGATGACTTACTTACTTACTGCGCAGGTGCGCGAGAATGCTCCACGATTGCTGGACGGTGAGAATTACAATCGTTACTCGCTGCAGTTAGCCGAGACACCGTCGAGCTTCAGTAACCTACGTGAAGTGACGGCTCACTGGCAGCTGAAGCCCGGTCGCTATGTCATCATGCCTTGTACGTTTTATCCCAACCAGCAGACCAACTTCCTGCTGCGAGTATTCACCGAAACCGCTATACAGGCCGAGTATGTGGCTTTTATTGATGTTTAGCATAATAAAGGTTAAAAGGTTAAAGGGGGGGGTGTTATAGCTTTCTATAGGAATTAACCCATCACAGAGCTACGGAGCGTCACCTGCCGTATGGGATCACAGTGTTACCTGCCACCCAACAAAAGTGAACGCGCCCCACTTTAAGCCTTTAACTCCAGCAAGATAAACTGGTACTCGATTTACCTACCCAGGAGGGATGGAAGGCTGAGTTGACCTAGGCGGCTGGTTACATACCGAGATGGTTTACCTGCCCGCAGGCAGTCTTGACACCCAGAAAAAAGGAGATTTGGTAGTCAAACTCTCAGCCAGAACAAGAAATTGCTTCCGATTTACAAAAAAACTGACTTGTGATTCATCAGATGGCAGAATTGGTTAGCGATTTTATCTTTGCCAAACTACTTTGGACCTTTTTATCATTATTATAGTTATAGTTTTTATCCAAATTAAGTTCTTCTTAGAGGTGAGGTCGCTCCACTGTCCCAGTATACACTATACAGTTTCTGATCGTTATAAAAAGAATTATTTCTAGGATCACATTCGTAAAATGTGTCATATAATTTTTCGATAACTTTGAGGTGGATAAAATTGAGTAATTTGACGTGTGCTGCTTGTTATACAGAGAACTGGACGTTGCTACAACAGTAGGCGCTGTAAGTTACTGCCTGTTGTTTTATTAGTACTGATAATCTGTACTTTTTCAAATGTGTTGACATTTTAGACGACCGTATAGTACGGTTGTCGTCTGTCTGTCTGTCTGTCCGTCGACGTCGTCGTTTGTAACGGATGTATTGTGGCTAAACGTTAGGTCATAGGGGAAAAATTTACACAAGTAATTAGCAGCCACGTGTCATAAACTTAGGCGTGCAAAATTTCGGAGATCTATTGCAAGAGGAACATTTTCAAATTTGCGTTGAATGGAGGGGGTAGGAATAGTATGCGTTTTCCAACGTGGCCACTGGCCATATCTCGGAAATGGTGAGCGATGGGGCCAAAGTCACTATTAATCATTAATAGAAAGTGGCATACGCCTTTTCAGAAGAAATAAAAATTATCAACCTTGGATGACCTTGAAGGTCGGTACGCGCTACTGCAGCTAAATGCTGCGTGATAGGGCCTAGGTTGCTATTGATCACTAATAGGAAGTCGCACGTTAGATTTCAAATGACATGAGAATCATTGACCTTGGTTGACCTTGAAGATCATCGACAATTATACGGTGGGCTATTCTAGCGACAGCTGGGCTTTTTGTTGAGTTTTAACAACCTAGTGTAGCGACGAACCTAAAGTATAGCGAGATCTTTTTTGCAATGTTTTAGCAATGTGCCAGTAAATGAATTTTTGAAATCGATCATTATTCGGCAAAGATACGGACAAAAGTTTGATGTCATGTTTTTCTACTCACGGTGTATTTTAATGATTATGGATATAATTAAACTTACTTTTGTCCGTGAAGCTTTTGGTGGTGTGTTATAAATTGCAGGGACTGAGTGTAGAGGACAGGATGGGAGAGATCTTTGACAAATATACAAACGCTGCGAATGAGATGGACGCCAAGGAATTGATGCAAGCTCTCAATACGGTCTTTCACACAAACAGTGCGTCTTGACTCATTGATCGAGATTTTGTGATTTACCATTTTAGCATTTGTAACAATTCACGAATTTAATAATATGTTTAAAATGGGTTAAATTTGCTTTTGTGCATCACTTGTAATTGGAATTGTTAAAATTCGTAAGTGAAGAAAATAAATTTGGTACAGTTTGAATTCTTAAGTTTTAATCTATGGCTTCTGTCGCTATTATGACATTTAAATTAGCTTAAATAATGTTGATTTGCTATAAATAAATTTGAAAACTTATGGAAATTTTTGTTTTTGGTTTGCTTTCAAAATATGCATATTTCTTATTGTTAGTTTATCTGTCAGCTTTTGTACGAGTGTTGACAATAGCATTTTAAACATATATAGTAACTTCTACAGGTCCTGTTTTGGTTTTTTATCCGATAGTAATATGGGTGGTTGCCTGATTTGATAAAAATTTTAGTCAGAATTTGCGCTGTACATTTGCAGCAGAAAAACGGATTGGAATTTTTACTGTAAACATTTTTAGGTAAGCTCTGGAGTGGTTAATAGTTGTAGGCAGTGGTGGTGGTATGTCTGCAAACTGCACCTCGAGTCATGGAAATCAGCTGCCACTTTCGAGATCGTAAAACGCTTCTGTTGACGAGACTCGTATACAGCAGCATTTAATATTCACAACTGTACCTTTACGTCTGAAAATTTCCATTATTCGTACGTGCATGGGTTTATGTGTATTTGTTTGTTGTGTTCAGGCAAACAACTTGAATTCACGCTGGACATGGCGCGCAACTTAATCGATCTGTTTACCGTATCCTTTGTTTTTTTTTGTTTAGTTTTTGCACGACACACAATTTAAATAAACTGCCGATGTGTAAGAAGCAAATTGTTTGGTTTCTTGTAGTTAATACAGCTGTCGTTTTAAAGGAATTTAGACAGATTTGCTTCTGTTATGGCTACATATATTAAGCTTGTGGCTGATACTCTAGTCGCACCGAGCTGTGACTTACGGCGACCTTTGGCGACTTCAGGTCGCGTTCAGTCGCTGTCTTGTGGTCAAACCGAAACACAGGTCGCAACGGATCGTCGTGTTTTTGCACTGTGCTCGAAATCTGAATCGTTCGACTGTGGTACTGAGTAGAGTACTGATGGCTACCGTACTGAGACTGTGCAGCGAGTATACTGCGACTGTATGACGACTTGGGTAACCGAGTGCAACCGCGTTCGCAGTACGGTTGCTGTTGATCACGCCTGGTCGCAGTACGGACCGTGTAGTCTCAGTACACTGGACGACTTCACATTTTACGCGCGAAAGCAGCTACTGTCTGTCACAGTCACAGTCACAGTGTTACTGTCCGTCTGTCTGTCACAGGGGTATGGGGGTTTTATGGATTTTTTTGGTGATTTCAACCGCACTAGGACCTTACTGCGATCTGCCGCGATTTGATTTAAAAATTGGTTGCAGTACGGTTGTTGCGATGGCGTTGCTATAAACCTTTACTTTCCGTCAGACTGACAAGTCTTATCTGTTGTCTCATGAACAGTTTCGCACGGTAGTGAAGCAAATCACCGACTGGAAGGTTTGTATTATGTGTCGGTTGGATGCTTTTGTTGCTGGTGCGACGAGCACCAGGCCTTGCCACATGCTGCTCGACAATGTATATGATAATTGTGATTTTGATTACCTTCGCCAAGGAGGTTATGTTTTTGCCAGATTTTGTTTGTTTGTTTGTTTGTCTGTGTGTCAGCAAGATAACTCAAAAAGTTATGGACGGATCTTTCTGAAATTTTGAGGGTATGTTGGGAATGGCACAAACTACCAGTGATTCAATTTCGGGGGTGATCCGGAAGGAATCCTGGATTCTGGATCACTTTGAAATTTTCGTTAACATTGCTTTCAATGGGGCATAAGGGAAACCGCTGCCAAACCGAATATGATGCTGCCACCTGGCGAACAACATGGCCTTGGCGGAGGTCTGCGGGCTCTGACTGCTTTCTAGTTATAAAAGATTTTTGTTGGTCATGGAAGTAACAAATGATAGTTAGTCAGTCATAACGTAGTGGCTGCTGTCTGGTTAGGTCACTGGTAAATCACAAGATCAGAGGTATTATGGGTTGAAAAACTTGGGGGAAAGTAAGCAGGAAGTTGCAGATATCTGGCGCATTCCTGCAAATTGTCAACATAGAAGATTATTTGGTGCCCAAACTTTTATTTTTGTTTTTAAATGTTCCACAGTGGATGATTTCTAGTTGTAGATTTCGTATTCTTGTAAACATTTTTCAACATTATGAAAATTTTCAGACAGGTTAAAATTTAGGGGGTAATTGGCCTCTTCCTGCACACTGTTACGTCTGGCTTATTACTTGAAGACAAAATGACAGGATGAGAAAGATATTATTTTATTTTATTTGTGGTTATGGAAAATAAGCTTTCTCTTCGTTTTTTGATCTGATACAAAGCTTGTGATGATGATGTCTTGGAATAGACTCATGGGTTGAAACGATAACTTAAGTCAACGTCAACGAGTTTTTAATTAAAGATTGTTTTTGATTAATTTACGTAATTTAAGCTTGTGCTGATGTTATTTTTTCAGAGCAAGTTTGAGTTACATGACAGAGATTCGTCTGGAGATATCGACACCTATGAAATATCCTATTTGTTCCGAGCAGTCGGTATGTGTATCGTGTAATCTTCTTTTTGATGGTTTACGTTATTAAATACGTTACAAAAAGTAGTTTTGTTTTTGCCGTGTATAAAGATTACAGTATTTGTGTTTTAAAGAAAACAACATAATTACAAAAAGTGGGTAAGTAACAGCAAGGTGTAGGGGTTTGCTTGAAGAAGAACAAAGGTTTTGTGTAGTTTTTATGGCAAACCCATTGCAGAGCTACGGAGCGTCACCTACCATATGGGATCACACCGCCATTAGCTGCCACCCAATGTAGGTAAAAGGTAAAAGGTAAAGGTTGTCAGTTTCTCTAGCGCATCGTCGTGTATACACACCTCTAATGCGCTTTTCGTCACTAACCAGAGCCGTCGATCGCACAGCCGCCGCGTGCAGCCTGCAAATACAGGCTGACGCACCGGCCGGCCAGGCAGCCCAGTCAGCTGTACAAAGGTCCCCACCTTCCGTAACCCATATAATGGGTTACTACTCATTTATCGCACCCCGGAGGGATGGCAGGCTGAGTTGACCTTGTTGGTTGACTGATAGCGGACGCCGTACCCACAAAGTGGTCAAGCAGCCATCCATCAGTCTAGCGCAGGATAAGAAAAGTCCGCCGGCCAGGACCGACGTTCTAACCACTATGCTACGCCACCAAGTGAGCGCGCCGTGCCTTAGCCTCAGCCAGACAGGCCGGTACTCGATTTACCTACCCCGGAGGGATGAAAGGTTGAGTTGACCTTGGTGCAGCGACTGCAGGCAGTAGGCTATCTTTAACACTGCGTCATTATCCGGCAGTACTGATAACAGGCCCTATGCTGTCTTGCGGAATCAGCCTTTTCTTTCAAACATCTGGACGTTTATTACCTCCGCCAAGGAGGTTATGTTTTTGCCGGTTTTTGTTTGTCTGTCTGTCTGTTAGCAAGATAACTCAAAAAGTTATGGACGGATCTTTCTGAAATTTTGAGGGTGTGTTGGGCATAGCATAAACTAGAAGTGATTCAATTTTGGGCGTGATCCGGCAGGAATCCTGGATTCTGGATCACTTTGAAATTTTCGTTACCATTGCGTTAAAGGCGGCATATGGGAACCGCTGCAAAACCGCAGATGGTGACGTCACCTGGCGAATAGCATTGCCTTGGCGAAGGTACTTGCGGGCTATGATTGCTTTCTAGTTTTCTACTGTATCTGTGCAGGGATTCAGTTGAGTCGTCGTGTGATGTGTTCAATCATTCGTCGCTATGGTGCCAAGCAGCGCAGACTCAGCTTTCAAGATTTCGTCCTTGTGGCGTGCCGTGTCAGCGCCATGTACCGTGAGTCTTCGCAGTTCACACCATCATCGCTAAAGAAGCAAAATCCAGCGATATTTGAATTAAGTCAAAGTCAGATGATTTTGATGTGAAAAAAATCAAAGTCAAATGAATTCTAGCCAACTTGACTTTGACTTTGACTTTTCTAGCGCTGAAGCAACAGAAACGCAGTCTAAGCCTGAGCCAAAAGATTTATTCAAAAATGCAGTCAGTTCTACACTAAATTAACGCTGTATTACTTACTATGTTGATTGACTTGTTGACTTTTCTAAAGTATCAAAATTGCACAAAATTTAAAAATGTATAAAATTATGTTGTATGAAAACTGACCGATATAATATGGTTTAGTTAGTCAGTGACATGTAAGTCAGTGGATGTCGATATGCCCGATTTCTGTCTCAAGTTGACTTGATCAGTGATGATAAACAGTAGTGTAAAATGTCACACGCAAAATTTTATAGAATTTAGTTGTATTAAAAGTAAATAGCTTAATAAACTCAAAGTGAATCACGTAAAATTATCAAACGTTACACAAAAATAAAACTATAACATTTCACTTAACTACAACTACAAAGAATAAACTTGACTGTTAAAAAACTAATATTAAAACTATGCATATCTTTAAATGTCACTCAGTCCAAGTCAAAAGTCAAAGTCAAAGTCAACGTCAAATGATTTCTGGACGTCAAGTATCATTCACTGCCATCTGGCGAACACAGCGCCCTCTGTATAGCAGCCGCTGTGTAAGCTCACGGTGTTGGCGAGAAGCTTGCCGAATCTGAGTATGATTATAAGAATAGCAATAGTAATATTGTAACAATATTAATAGCCAGGACGGTGTTTATGGGGCTGTCATTATGACACGGCTGCTATGTGAGTTCACCCGGTTCATTTGACGAGTGCAGCGTGATTGGTGACCGGTTGGCTTTAGCTATTATTTGTGGTAGTGTTAATGTCTGTTATGTCGGTTAATAATTACCAGCGGCGTGTCGTGGGTGGCGACAAGAAGTTGCATTTTTTACAGACAGCTGTAGGCTTACATTTCTGACAGGGAAGATATCGGTGCTCAAAACTACAATTCTGCTCCTAAATTTTTTCAAAACACAGGATATTTGACCAGCAGCCGGTCAAATATTTTATCGCTATATGATAAATTTTGTCGCCGGTCAAAGGCGCTCAGTCATGACCGGTTTAATGTGACTGTGAGGGCCGGATATTTGACCGGTCATTACCTTGAACAGCCTTAGCCAGTACGTACAAGCAATGATGCTCATATGTACCGGCTAAGACCGTGTCCCTGTAGGCTATTTTACCGGCTGCCGGTTAAAATAGGCTAGTCACCGGGTTTCTCAAAATAGTCATTTTCAGCTTCCAGATTTGTACTTTGGACAAAAATTTTTCCACAAGAAGAAAATTAACTGACAGGTTACAATTTAAGGAAGGTGGCAATTACCTCTCTCCTGTCTTTTCTACCAGACGACACTGATTGTTGTGTTCGGTTTTTGTTGAACAAATTCTTTTTCTGTATTATTCTCCAGTTTTAGTTTTTTCTCTGATGTGTTGGCAGATTACTTCGTCCAAGCGAGGGATTCGGCAACTGGCAAACTTGACGTTCCACTGGAAGATGTAAACATGCAGAAATTGTTCTTTATTTTAGTTGTATTTTAATTTATTTTCTACTGCAGTGATTTTCAACCGGGGTTCCGCGGAACCCAAGGGTTCCGCAGCTGGCCAGTAAAAATAACCCAGTGTGCGAAATTACGCCAGACAGTGTCGTTGAAATACTCAGCATCGATGTTTTTTGTTTGAAATTTCGTTTCTACGCGTCGTTTTGCATACACTTACTGTGTTGAATCATTTTTTTGTTAGTGAAATTTTGGCATATTTGCATTTTAGGCCTATATTATAACATAGGTTTCCTATGCAGGACATTATTCAACTCCAAGGCATTATCAAAAATAAAAAAGAAAAGAAGAACGTATGGATTAGAGTTATGGTTACGAAATCGTTCGGCCATTTACTTAGTTAATTCAATTCTTTAAAAACTCAGCTAAGGAAAATTGTTAAAACACGTAAACCTGTTTTCCGAGGGCGTCCACGTGATAAATTTTCTAGGTTGGTGGGGCTAAGCAGCTGTCGACAACCGCCTCGCCCGTCGTGTTTGATTAAATACAATAGCATAGGCATACTGCTGCCTACTAATGCGGTCAAATTTTATATTGGTGATCTTTGTCTGCTTTGTCGTCTTCGTGACGGCTCTGCCCTCAGTGCCCTGCTAGGGAAATGAGTCCGTAGACAACCCTGTAGCTTCATCGTCGCATACGTCGCTGGACTCACGGATCAATGCATGGGGTTCCGTGAGTGACCTTCACGCTTGCGTAGGGTTTCGCGGCAACAGAAAGGTTGAAAAACACTGTTCTACTGGTTAGTTTATACGATATTTGTTTATTGATTTTGTCGATTTTTTGCTGTTTTCTGGACTATGCAGAAAAACTGGAGTTAAATTTGGACTCGCAGCCGAGCTACAAGGACTCGACTGTATCATCGGCTCTTGTAGTAGTAGCGGCAGCGATAGTACGTAGTAGCAGTAGTAGTAGTAGCTGTTGTTGTTATAGTTGTAGTTGTTGTTTGTTTATTTGTAGTTTCTGGCTCACACTGTCTGAAGCTATCTAAACTTCGTCGTTTTGCCTACTGCTTACAATTCGACAATGCTGTCACAATATTTTTTAAATTGTTCTTAGTACGTTTACTCTTATTAATAAACATATTATATATAGGCCTAGGTAAGCTTTAATATTATTATTGTTATCACGATTGCTGTAACTGTTTCATAATGTGCTCATGAGAGCTGTAACAGCAAGGACACGTTACACGGACATTTTTGCATGTGTTGCATGTTCTGATATATATTTTACTGTATTATTGAGCAATTCAGTTTACATGGCTGCAGATGTTGTTACAGTCTGACTAATATAATATAGGCCTATGCCATGCCAATATTGGCTGCTATATAATGTGAGAGGAGTAAGGAACCTTGACTTTCATGCATGGCGTTCCTGTAAAACTTGACGTGCTTGTCCAAAATGCAGTGAGGTTGAGCACCTAATAGAGTTTAACTTTAAAACAGATCATCTCAACGTCAGATAAGAGTGCAGTTAGCGGTCGTTAACCAAGTCTAGTTAGCTATATAACAATCTGTTCACCGCAATGTGAAATTGTGTGCTTATTTTTACTCCTCGCGCGCTACGTTCCTAACGTAGCAAAGAGGAGTATATGAGATCGGTGTAATACTGAGGACCAACCGACCGACGACCGACCTCTGTTCCTGGAAGAGCCTTCCTGGAAGAACTTCAAACGGCCATATCTCCATAACGGTACTAGATAGACACATGGTCACTATGGACCACCCATAGGAAGTCGACCACCGGAAGTCGAATGGTCACGTGTCCGATGACGTCACGTGACCCAAAAAGGTCAAGGTCGTGACCCCACTATGTTTGAAGCGCCACCGCGCGTCGAATGGTCACGTGGCCGATGACGTCACATGACCCCAAAAGGTCAAGGTTGTGACGCCATTATCTTTGAGGCGCCATATTTTTATAATGGTGCTAGATGCGCGGGGAGACAATTTCCAATAACAATTTCGATGCCAGTCAACTAGTATAATATTAGTCCGGTCTCAAATTGACGCCGGGTCTCTAATAAAAGTTGTAAGAAACGAAAAAGCACTTAAAAGAAAGTACAGGAGAAAATAATGTGCGCGAGGAGTACATTAGATTGGTCACAATCTAATAATATTTCTTGTTTTACGATTGAAGAGCTTTGCTAAACGTATAATGGCTTTACTTATTTTTGTTACGTACAACGAACGTAGTTTTGCTAGTTGACACATTTGTTAAGGCGCGTACAGAGCGACGTAACTGAACTGAACTGAACTGACATGGTTTAGTTTCTGACGAGCTGGTCAATGGGCAAGCAGTAGGCTGGTACATTACAGTAGGCGCCGTCTAACGGCGTCGGTGACTACGTGACTACGCGAACGTACGCGTCAGCCAATGTCCAATAGGCTCGCTGTCTTGGATTTGATCCTACATCTGTCCGTGTCAGTTCAGTTCAGTTCAGTTACGTCGCTCATACGTGACTACCGTAGTAATGTTGTTTGCCGCGTTTTGCGTTGTTTAGCCAGCGGCCTTGGTCTCAGGTATAGAAATCTTATGCGAAGCTGGTACGCAGGCGCTTTGTGTGCGTTTTGTGGTGTGTGACTGTCCCAATGGTCAACATTACGTGTTCTGCCCGTCTGTCTGTCCGTTTTGGTGGCGTCATGGCAAGGGGAGTCGGGAGGGGGGATTCCTCTAAATTTCACCCTCAGAAACTTTTTTCCAAAAAAACTTGTCGGCCGGAAATCGCCTTTTGGGAACATTGGAAAAAAATTGCAATTTTAGCACCCATTTCATCTGGGTGAAATTTGCAATGCAGCTGTCTGTCGGAAAAGTGTCCCTGAAACTTTGCCCCGCGTCCCCAACTTAAACCACGGCCCTGCTAGTGCGTGCGTCCCGTATGGGATTCTAACTCGAAAGTAGAAAAGTGCCGAAAATTCAAAACTGGTGTGATTGTTTTCGTGGCGGGAATAATGGGGTGGCAATTCTTTTAGTTCAAGTCCATTGCACATCAAAATCTCCAGAAAATGAAGCGCAGTTCTTGCATAAATGTTAAATAATCACGGCTGGCGGATCGCGCGCTCGCCCACTGCACTTGCACATTACAGGTTAAGTGCAGTGGGCGGATACACTGGTGTGCAGTGGGCATTGGACGGACGGCCGCATACATACCGGCACATGGCGTAGCGACATCGTTTGAGTAGTAAATCAGTAATAATAATTTGTTTGTTTCACCGCGTGATTTTGAACTAATTTCTCATTAAGCACTTTTTGTGCCGTAGTTCTGAAATTGCATATTTTTCTGCCATATAACCTACTGTGTCTCATACCTTCGCAGCCCAAATTTTGCATCTTTGCGTTAAATAATTAGTAGCGAATTCTTTGATAAGCTTATTTAATAATTCGTTTTTCGCCGGGGCTCCGCCACGGACCCCGCTGGGTGAGCTCTTGACGCTCTTCCAGAGTTCCTAGTCGGCTGAGGAAAAGGATACTTTCTCCCCATTCCCTTCCCCGTCGACGCCTGCGGCACCTCACCTTGAGTTTGGGGGTATTGCTCCAAGGACTTAGGAGGATAGACGCCCTTGAATAACGCTTTTTATTGCATGCAAGTCAAGCTCCGTGGCAGTCTTTGTATTACTGCTGTATTTCTATACTGTTACGGTCATAGGAAAAAAACGAAAATTAGCACACAGTCCACGAAAGTGCGCCATTTTTGACCTTAGGATCTAAAAAAATTTTCTGCCCCCTCCCCACACCCCATCCCTTGGCGCCTTTGGCGCCTCGACTTGGCTCGTGCTTTCGGCGCTCAACCTTGGCTCCTAAACTTCAACTCCTGGATCCGCCTATGAATATTTATACTAGCTTTAAAAATGCCTTTTTCAGTGCAATATTTTTGTAATTTTCGGCGCGTTTGTGGCTGTCTCCGCTGTCGTCCGTAGATTTTGTAGTTTTTTCATGCTTTGTTGGATTACCAGTTATTTCACGTCGTTTTTGCTATTTTTTATCATTTAATGTGACATATCAGCCATCAGATTGCGTACATTGCAATAATTAAAATTCTGCGTGTGGCAGCAATATTATGCATGGGAGTCGGATGGTTGTAATCTCAGTATGCATGCACCACATCCTGAATTTTCGGTGTTAGACAGAATACATGCTTGAATATAGGCCTATTGTCATTTTTTTCGAAATTTTGGAAATAGGCTTAAAGGCTACAGTACTGGCCGAAATTATTGCACCACCCGGATTTTTTTCGCGCGACAGCATGTAGTGCCAGTCACGCTCTCCCTCGTGGTACTCGCTCATCTGATATTCTCCAGGATCTGCATTGGCTCCCAATTATTGATCAACGCATTGAATTCAAACTTGCCACATTGACGTACAACATTCTCATCTCCTGTCAACCTGCTTATCTACGTTCTCTGCTCAATTATCACACTCCCACACGTTCTCTGCGTTCTGCCAACACCAATCTTTTGTCGGTTCCACGTGTCCGCACAACTTTTGCCTCCCGCGGTTTTAGCATTGCAGCCCCCACAGTTTGGAACTCACTACCCTCTAATATCCGTAGTTCTACCTCTGCAGACACTTTCCGTCGCCTCCTTAAAACTCACTGCTTCCAGCAGGCCTACTGCTCCTCCTAGCGGCTCAGCCAAGTGCCTCAGATTCGGCCACTGGCTGAC
>Ga0056128_1005812_pt1 | contig 15528 bp, 9 predicted proteins | sample WorMetLIZISLAND2_FD_71113 | JGI IMG/M metagenome (GOLD analysis project Ga0056128, IMG submission 71113) | Marine gutless worms symbiont microbial communities from Max Planck institute for Marine Microbiology, Germany - Olavius geniculatus... ...
GTCCCCGCCCGGCCCCGCTGACCCTAGACCGCGGGGCATCGCTACCTTCCGTCTTCCCTAATCAAATCCACCGTCGTCTTCGCTGGCTGCTGGCTGTCAGCACACTGGAAGCCATCCATATGCAACCGGGCCGCCTCTAGCAGTCGTCTATAATCTTCTGATTACTGGTGTGACGACCACGCTGCTGCTGCGCCACCCACGCGACAACATGGAAGAGAAGACTATTCTGCAATAATTCTCTCCGAGAGTCGCTCGCTTGCGCTCTGTGCTGCTTTGTTGTTGGCAGATCAATACGGTCGACGCAGCGAAAACTATTAGCACTTTCTATTAACACTGCAATGTTTTTATAATATGTACCGACCAAAGCCTATGGAGTAAAACTTTACTCTATAGGCTAGCCTTTGGTACCGACGACCAATGGCGTCGTCGAGGGAGGGGAGCAGAAGCAACTCCCTAAATTTAACCTGATAGAAATTTTATTTTTTGTTAAAAAATTTTCTACCAACGATACAAACTTGGGGGCTAGAAATCCTCAACGTTGGGGAAATTTATGGCCAAAATTGGAATTTTTCGCATCCGTAATCGCCTTTGTCGGAAATTTTTAGCTGATAATTGCAACTTTCTGTTCCCAACTTATTAAACCCACGACGTCAATGGGCTTAAATTTATGTTCTATTCTGTAATCTGTAAATAGCCTATTGTCTAATTTAAACAGCCTGTAGCCTACACTGTATATTGTACATTTTATTATGGTGCAATATAACGGTATTCTTTTGCTGTTAAAACGACAGAACTTACTTTTTGGCTCACCGCAACGACCTATTCCTGACAATCGAAGGTTCTGTGTACATGTATTTTTCATTGGCTTCACAGTAAACTCACACTGCATGACATGGCTGTGATATTGCAGGGTGATCATCTGCCGGCTGAGCTAATGTTCTCAATGACGTTCTTGTCGAGTGCCGAGCGCCTGACGATTGTTGTGACGAAAGCAAGACACCTCAGACTTAACGACGACGCAAAGAGCGTCCCAAGTCGGTGTTCAACATTCGTTCACTCTCAGCTCAACAGTAGACCCATAGCTGTTTACGCTAAATCATTTCATTTGTTAGGACGTTTATTTGATTAGCATACTCTACATCTTTGGGCCACAGTTAGTGTACACTCAGACGCTTAGTTCTGTTACAGAAATTGAAAATTTAACCTAATGAAATGAACTTTCAATTAGTCTGTGTTTTTAACGGTTCATGTCACAAAGTCGGTTCTGTAAGTATTTTTACAACGACATGTTAAAACTTTGTACGCACGGATCTATGTAGGCCAGCATTGATCTGGTCGTGTTACGCAGTTTACATTGTTAAATCGTACTCTGTTGACAGATCCGTTCGTGCGAGTCGAACTGAGTTGCACCGGCGGCAAGAAGCTGAAGAAGAAACGAACGTCGACGAAAAAAGCGACTTCGAACCCGACATGGAACGAAGCTCTCGTGTTCAACCTGCATCACGGCGGTCCGGGTGCCGCAGGTCGCGAGGTGACATTGGCCGGTATGAGCATCGAACTGCTCGTGTTGAGCGACGGTCTACTGGGCATAAGTGAACCGCTGGGGCGAGTGACAGTCAGTGATCAGTCGAGCGGCACTGAGCTGTCTCACTGGCACGAACTGCTGGCTGTGCGCAATGCACCGGCGCGCTGGCACACGCTACACGCTGTCACGTCCGTGTCCGAGTGACGACGACCCAAGTCCACCGTCAACGTCTGACTTCATCCACCTGCTCATGCATACTGACAACGACAACATTGCGACCACACTGTGTCCCAACAAGAAAGTGGTTCCCAAAACAAATACTTACAGGCCTATATACACTGCGTCTTGCTTGAAATGCCGGCCCATTGTGCGAACATAAGCATGGAGATGCTTTCTCAATTCGTTGACAGCAGTATCGATAATGTTCTGCGTTAGACCAATCCAGGCTTTACCAGTCGCTTCTTGAGTTTATAAACATTACTGCACGTCATCTGGTAGAGACACTGCTGCATGACAGTCAAATTTTGTAAAAGACCGGCTGTTGGAGCCAACGGATTTTGATAGACAAAAATTAGTTATTGAAGTTTTTTTCCATTCATTTCAACACGTACGCTTGGTCTGCTTTCCCCAGGTAATGCAGAAGCAGACGTCAGTGTGGTGGGAACTTGAACAATGATTTAATAGGCAGTTGTAACAGAAGTATTTTTAACAAAAATTATTAAAATCTGCCGGCCTTTCTTCCAGTTACAGTCGATTACGTCAGAGATGCTTTTTCAGGTCTTCTGTGTATTTCAAGGTATATTTTGCTTGATCTGCTTTCCCTAGGTAGTGCAAAAGCGGACAGTGGGTGAGGTGGGAAACTGAATGGTCATTTGATGGCAAGTTGTGTCTAGAATTTTAATACCGAAAATTATCAAAATCTGATAACTGGTTTTCAAGTGACAATCGAAAATGTCGGGTGTTTTTTAGACACCGTGTATATAATTCAACAAAAACCCGTTTTTTTCCGAAATTATAGACGTACCGGTAATAACTGCATATCAAGTCACCAAAATGACATATCATGCATTTTCGAAAAAAACACGACGACAATTTTATAGGCCCTATTTAAAGTGTAAACTTCATATTTTAGTGACTGATGAATTTTGGGTGTTACGGTACTAAAATTAACGTTGTCGTCTGTTTTTTCTAAACGGATACGCCACTGATTTGCAGTTACTGCGTCTAAAATTTCAGACAAATATGGCAAGTTTTTGCTGAATTATAGCTGCTAATTGTTTTGTGGGAGCCACGTATTTTATTGGGATACAGTATACGTGTTATGTTATTAAGCAATCGCATCAGACGTCTTACCAGCACGAACAGCGCGTGAAGTGAACACCCGGCATCAGTGCATGGCGTCAATCCTGGAAGCTGGGGTGGAGGGGCAATATTTGGATGTTTCCTGTAGTTTAACGAAGATAGCCAGGATAAATGTCAGAGTCACTAAAAATTACATCAGGGGATGGGAGAATGCAACAATTTTGTCGCTTGTTCGCCGTAGGCCTACGCTATCATGCCACCGCAGCCACCAGAAGTGTTCTTTGAGGCTAAAATGCGCCAAATTTACTTTTGGCTAGAACTTCAGTCCAGATCTCGACGGGAGAGCTCAGATCCTTCCCCTAGATTCCCTAGTCGGTTAGGGCCATTCCCACTCTACTCGACGTCTCGTTCTCGAAGCCTAAACCTTCGCCTCTCCCCCAATATTGACGACAGGTCGACGCTACTGCTTCCGAGACTGATGCTACCAACATGCATTCTGGCGTTAACTGTAGTTGGTGCACATCACAGATGCAAATGCACAAGGTAAACTTACAAGTTTTTTTAGGTGCCGTCCTAATAGGGTCTTAATTGGATCTGGCAGTCTGTTTTGAATGGCTTAGAACAAAACAGGCCATAAGTAGGCTATAGGAAAACGTTTAAACGTTCTACAGCACAGGAGTAACTGGTGTGCTAATTTTTTTTTATCTCAAAATATGAAATGTCATAGTTACCAGACATCAAAACTTCCCAAAATGGTGATCGCACACGTGTTAAATGACTATGAAAAGTTACAGCTGGTGGATCACGAACTAGGCTGCTTCGCCCACTGTACACTACGTGCAATGCAGTAGGCTAGGCTCCAGTGTTGGACTTGTCCTAAAACGTGTTCACTGTGTAGTGTGCGTGCACGTGTTCCCTTTTAGGCGGACGGCTGCATGTGTGACGCCACAAGATCTGAAACGCCGTCTTTTCTTGAGTATATGACGGCGGTTTACATCCCATCACTTTAGCAGCACAGGACTAAACTTTGTCATTTATAATCACTTCTTCAGATAGTTCACATCATTGACGTCCACAGTTAAAATGCTTTGTTTGAGACAACAAATTGGTGACTTTGTTGTTAACTGCCAACAGCACAAAGTAAGATACTGTGTTGATAGCTGGCAGCTGCAAAGTAAAGCAAACACTCGTGTTCATACTGTTGGTATTTTGGTAATCCTTGATAATCATCAACTGGTGTACAGTTCCCAGTGTTCATTAACTGTGTTCAGAGATGTATTTCATTACTGCAAATACAGTTTAATGGCTTGATGTGCCAAGCAAACGCCACAAGCTCTGCAGCCTCCAACACAAAATACAGTACACGAAACTAGCAGGCAGATGAAATTTTTATTAGTTCAATGCTGGTAAAGAAGCGGCGCAGCAGTACAGCGCTATTTGGCACTACAGCACTAACAGTAATTGATCTGATTCGAGAATAACTACTGACAAGTCTCTCAACTGACACAGCAGTAGCAACTAGTGGTGCTAACACTCCCAAGTCTCTGGACAACTACTGGTGAGTACTGCAAACAATTAAAGAAATTAAAAATCAAATAAAGAAACACACCAATTTACCAGTAAACAAAAAATTGTTCAAATATATTAGTAGCACGTGCGCAACGTCATCACATTTACATCTAAATCGAAATAACCACAACACAGCCCGGATTGATCGAGAGTTACAACGGTAAAGATTTATGAACACTGTTAGCAGTGAGTGAGTAGAAGGATGCGACAAGATGTCAGACGATGGCCGACCAGCCGGTGTTGTGTTATCAGCTCACCACTGACGGTCATTACGCCTGCGGACGGCGGAAGTTTTTACCGGCGTACTTTGCATTGGCTCCCAGCTCCTCCTCAATGCGCAGAATCTGGTTGTACTTGGCCAGTCGTTCGCTTCGGCATGGCGCTCCAGTCTTGATCTGTACACAAGTGGTGACAACGAATTATCACGATGCTGACAATATATCAATGACATGCACACTTTTTAATGGTCATCTTCCTGCGAAACCTGCGTTAGCCACATTCGCCATTATGAAAAACCAATGGGTTTTGAACTGTAAAGTTCCACAGGCTGAACGATCTCCATGCCACCGAACTAAGATTGTTAAAGCACTGAAGAAAATTACACGAATAATGTAATTTTTCAACAAATTGAAAATGTGCCTTTATCACGTTACTGCAGTAAAGAATTCCAGTTCACTTCAGCAGCCTGTGTCCCAATGGGTATACAAAGAACAGGATGTATGACTTCATAGAATGTTAAACCTGTTTTGGCCAAGCGCCCTTAAGTAGTAGCACCAACACTGACTTAGGACTGCTCCTGCTAAGATACCATTACTAGTTATTCTTAATGCAGGGTAAGAGAACACAGGCTAACATGCAAGAAAACAGCCACATTAAGTCTCCCCAATGACTTTTGAAAATGTTATTTTTCAGTTGCAACATAAAGCACAACAATAATGCCATATACAACAGAACATGCATTTCAAAATGAACAACGAAGTCGGCTGAGATGGCAAAGCCGTACCTGGCCAGTGCAAAGTCCAACGACGAGATCGGCAATGGTCGTGTCCTCCGTCTCACCGCTGCGATGAGATACCATTACGCCCCAGCCGGCCGCCTGTGACATCTTGCACGCCTTGATAGACTCTGTCACCGAGCCGATCTGATTCACCTTCAGTAGCAGGCAGTTGCATGCCTTCTTGTCAATTGCCTCCTGCACTCGCTTCGGATTGGTGACTGTCAGGTCATCACTACCACAACAAATGTCACATTTTATTGGCTTTATCATCCGAATATGTAACTATATATAACTGTCCTACACTGTGTCTCAAAAATTATGTCAACACTACATAGTGGTAAGTAAATTCTGAAAGCAATTTTTACACGTTCTTAGCAAAATGGATCATCAGGATAATGTGTGCCAAAAATTGTAAAAATAAGCTTGAATTTGTCAAAATTATTCCAAAAAAGTGTAAGCTAATAGAGGTTAGGTTCAACATACATCCACCTTTCTTTTGACGATGCAGAAGCTGACCAGGCATAAAATATTTAATACTAACACGTTATAATTCTATTTTGATGGCAAACTATGTGCAGTGTGCATTGCACAAAAGCCTGTAGTGTGTTCATTGTGCTGCATAATTAATCAACAGCATTATATGGCTTTTGAATAACTACTTTTTTCATTCAATAAACAGGAATTAATTATAAACCTAAGCACTGCAGATACAAAGATACAGGTAACGAATAAAAATAATGTAGAAAAACTGACCCAACAAGCTGAATGCTAACAGCTTCGTTCATCTTAGTCCAAGCTGCCCAGTCATCCTGGTCAAAAGCATCCTCAATGGACACCACCGGGTACTTGTCAATGAATCCCTTGTATACATCAAACAGCTGGTCAGACGTCAGCTGCAACATACAAACAATCATGTCATTATTTACACAGTACAGCAAGTGTTAGCAATCACTAGACATCACCTGGCACTTGATTTCTGACACAGTCTGTGTATACAGATACTCTATTTGCACAATCCATACTTTTCTGTACCAACTGCACACAGCAACTAACTTCTTTCGATATTTATACAACAGCACTAAATGACGATGGAAAAATTCTAATGTATCATCAGTTCATCACGTGATCATTTTTCACAAAGTAAGCCAGAATGCTGTATTGCTGTTTCAACGCAAACAAAAAAGTGGACGTGTCAGAAAATAAGTGTAGAGAAGTTCAGCGGACAGCAAAATAAATAAATGCATAAATCAAAGTGCAATCAAGCAATGGTGCAGGGATGACGCTATAACCAACATTTTATTATAGAAATATTGTATGCTGAACAGTGTGTACTACTGACCCAGAGAGACTTGTCAGAGTCGGGATTCTTGAAGTCGAGGTCATACTTGGATTCCTTGCAGAACTCAGAGGCAGCCACATCCATCCCAATCTCAATCTTGCCAGTGTATCCAGCTTTTTCAATGGCCTCCTTCAGCAGCTCCAAACCTACGTCATACTCAACAAACTTAACTAATCTTTAATTTCCTGAGAATGGCAGAGCCAAAAACTTACCATAGTATCGCAACATTTCTACTAAATGCTCTTTTTTTTGCTGAATTGCTGTATATCTGCTTTAAGTTTACTACCTATAACTGTATGTGCCAACGTGCATTATTATGTTTTAGTTCTATTTCTTCACTAGATCACTCAAAATGTTAACTACTTCATCATTATGCCAAAAAAATTTATTACAGGGAGGCAATTAACTTTAGGGTGATAGAAATAATCAGATTATGGAAAACCAATGAAAACAAAACCATGAATGTTACTTCCATCCACATAATCAGTGTTAAAATCAGTGACCAGCAGCAAAACAGAGTAGGTTGCACATGTTTGCACATGCTGCAAGCAGCAGAACAGCAGCACAAGCGATTCTCTCAAGAGAACAATCTACTATATATGGGATTCATTACTCAGTAACATACCTTCCTCATTGTTCTGAATGTTGGGAGCAAAGCCACCTTCATCACCGACATTACAAGCTGAAAAAACACACAAACTATCACATAACACACATCCATACTGGACCCGATTTGACTATTGAATGACCTCAAGGCTTTGACACTCAATGCCATATCGAGGGCAAAACATACTCCGATGCCGATGACATTTCAAGACAAGAAATTTGAGCTAATGCTCACGAGATGCAAAAAACCCTATAGCAGTTCCTGTTTGCAAAATGTTTTAGTCCGTCTCCAGCCATTTCATCGCAATTCACTCTTCAAGTGTGCGCTGCAGCGGAAGATTGCAAAGAAATAATAAAACCTCTTATTTTTATGTGCGAAAGCAGCTACTGCTTTCCACGTGTCTTAGCCATCGCAATTCTGTCCGTCCGTCTCTCTGTCTGTCCATCTGTCACACGGGTGGATCAGGCAAAAAATGGTGCAAGCCAGAATCACCAATCTTCACTGTCGGCTGCCCGGAAGACTGTGGTTTCAGGAACCGTAAAGCTTTTCCATAAATTCGAAGGGGGTCACCCCGAACGAGGGCGCTAAATGAAAGGGGGGTGGGCAAAATTTGTGATTTTTGGCCAATAAGTCGCTGTATATCAGTAACGGTGCGAGATAGGGCCCAGGTTACTATTAATCACTAATAGGAAGTTGTATACTGGCTCTCGAATGGCACCAAATTCAATGACCTTGAATGACCTTGAACGCCAAAATAGGGGATTTTATGGATTTTTTTTTTGGCGATTTCGGGCTGCAACACAAGTCAATATCATTCACAATCAAGGTGGCGCCACGGAACTATCGTTATGCGATCCAGACAGAGAATTTGGTATTTGTATATTAACTTAGCACGAACACCCCAATTTTCAGCTAAACTACTGAACCAGAACTGCTAAAGGCTTTCGCGCATCTCGTGAGCATTAGCTCAAATTAATTGTTAAAGTTCGGGGTCTTTCAAAGTCATCAATCTAATTGATACGACTAAAAAGCTTGTCACTAGCGCTTGTTGTGATAGGTAGCATGCATCAGCAACCGTTTTTATTCTACACTGGCTAACAGCGGTAAAATAACGACTTTTAGAGAGTACCACACTTTGATGCCCTCGTGCACAGATTTCCTTGAACCTAGAAGATCGAGACTTAGACTGTTGAAATCTATGTTCAATGCTGAAAGTTTCATATGCAGCTTGTCCTTGTCTATCCCTAGAGATTTCGGCGCAATTCACTCTTGAAATGTGTCTCACAGCCCAAAATCGCCGAAAAATCCATATAAAACCTCCATTTTGGTGTTCAAGGTCATTGCTCTTGGTGTCAATCGAAAGCCCGTGTACAACTTCTTTTTAGTGATTAATAGTAACCTAGGCCCTATATTGTACCATTTCTGAGATACCGGGTACAGCGACTTACTGCCTAAAAATCGCAAATTTTTCCTCACCCTGTCTCATTCAGCACCCTTACTCAGGTGGACCCTTTCAAATTTATGGAAAAGCTTTATGGATCCTGAAACTAGAGTCTTCCAGGTAGTGACAGTGAAGATTTGGTGATCCTAGCTTGCACCGTTTTTGACTGATCTACCCGTGTGACAAACGGACAAAGGGACAGACAGACAGAATTGCGATGGCCAAAACGCGCTATAGCAGTATCTGCTTTCGCGCACAAAAACTGAAAACGACTTATTACGTGATGCATTTTTTAGACCCTTTTCCACAGTCTTTTTAATGTTCTTGTAAACTATGTTAATAAATAACAAAATTTCTATATTTTATTATTTGAGCAGGATTTTAAAGAACTTAGTAGGCTGTAGTTAAGACGTTTTGCTATACACAACTGTAGATACAATATTTTGCCATTCAGATATTCTGCCCTCGATTTGTGCTATAATTTTGTAACGATGGGACTAAAAGCAAGTCCAAGCTACCAACAACTATAATGATCAACAGAGCTAACTCAACTTCCTAAAAACCAACACTGCTGAGATTATCATGATGCTTAACAAATGAGTCCAATGAAGTTAGGACAACAGGCCCTGATGTATGCAGCAAGGAGTTAAGTACTGAAATAAGTCTGATGATAAGGAAAACTGTTTAGACAGGAAACACTAGTGAGAGAGATTAATAGTCAGAAAAAAGTTACTGTAGCAGATATCATACATGCAATGCACATTACAATTTGCTTTCAGTAAACAACATTATCGCTAATCACTGTGAACTCACGTGGATCATTTTCGGCTTATTTTCACAGACATAATTTTAACATACTGCTACTCAGCTTTTTTCTATAACCATTTTCATCACATTTTCCATCTTCTCAACTTTTCAATTAAATGTCACTGAATTAACTCAAGCAAGTATGTGCTCTTTGGCAACTGCTGAATTATTCAGTTATTCTACTTTGAAAAAGAAACTGTTACCATCTTGGCCATATTTAGCCTTGATGACATTCTTCAGGTGATGGTAGGTCTCAGAGCCCATTTTCATCGCATCCGTGAAGTTGGCGGCACCTGATAATTACACAAAACAGTCACGTATACAACACACAGATAACATATGAAGCTGCATGGAAATACCATCCACGCAACTCAACAAGACGAATGTTCCACCATATCCAGAGTTTTCAATAGCGGGCGTTTGGGCGTAAATACGCCCAAAAATCTCGGCCAGTATGCTCAAATTTTAAGATGAGAACGTCACGACGTCCAAATCAATCTGTCTCTTATTATGTTTATTTGTCTACAGTAAACTGGGAATTGACGTCAGAATCTGATTTAGAAAGTTTCTCGAGCCCAATAACTTCCGTTGACTGTCGCGTTTCTGCATACTTCATGAAAACGTGGCACGGCAATCACTGCATCCTTCGTTTTGCATACCGCTATAAATGAATGTTGCTTGCTTTCAAAACATTAGCCTATGCTGGTCGTGCATGTAGTAAGTATACTATATCATTTCGCATTATTTAATTTTTTTGCGTGAGTTTTTTTTGTAGGCTGACTGCATAACTTCCAGAATTTGTACACTGACGTCCAAATTTTATTGCTTGGAAGTTATGACGTCCTGAAAATTCAGGTCTATTGAGAACCCTGACCATATCAGAGTAGTTTTAAGCATTTCAACAGTCACGAATAACATGGGTGACAAAATACAAGCTTCATTATATATCTGGTACAATTCTCTTTATAAAATTTCACCCATTAGTAAGTTAAATATTACATATTTGCCAACTCAAACTGCCCAGTACACCGTTGCACAGTACCAGTAGCGAAAATGTCAGTTCGTAGCTCGCCTATCACCTAGAAAACTGAAAAAATATGTCAGCCCCATTTTGATATATTGCATAGCATTGCACAGCACATTTTTACGTGCAACAGCAGGTACTGCACTACTGCTGTAGTGCGTCTTAGCCGTCGCAATTCTGTCTGTCTGTCTGTCCGTCACACAGGTGGATCAGTCAAAAACGGTGCAAGCTAGGATCCCCCAAACTTCACCGTCGGCTGCCTGTAAGACTCTAGTTTCAGGATCTGTAAAGCTTTTCATAAATTCGAAAGGGGTCATCCCAGTGAGGGCGCTAAATGAGAGGGGTGGGAAAAACTTGCTATTTTCAGCCAATACTTAAATTCGTGCATTGGATATGGTGCTAGGCGTCATCCGCCGTCGAGTCTAAATGAAACATCGTTGTGAGCTTAGATTTCGTTCGCACCGGGACTTCACACATGCATCACTGTCGCGCGTTCCCCTTTGCATTAGCTGGCTTTTCTTGTTAACTGACTGAACCAAAAACCGACATACTTGTTACTGCTATGACAAGTGATGTTCACACCAATTTCTCTATCTCCAGGCCATTTTGCTTTCTACATCAGAAGCCTGCAATTCCTGCATGAAATATACACATGGACAGAAAGACAGCGAAGATCTATAGTGTGTCTATTAGGTAAGGTGGAGAACCCGCACCAGTTGGCAGCAGCATGAACTCCTGCATGGCCAGCTTGTTGCCCGCATGACTGCCTCCGTTGATCACATTGAACGCTGGCACCGGCAGCACTAGCTGAGAGTTACCAGCCAAGTCAGCAATATGACGATACAGCGGCACACCCTAGTCAACACGAGCACAGAGAATATCGTTAGAAGAATCTAAAAACCACCTCTAAGATGACGCATAATTTGTCAAACATTCAGTCCCACTGAAACTGCAACCTCACCGTTACCTCAGATATCATAATGCAAATCCCGTTATTAACGTCATGTGTCGCTTCGCCATTGTAGCAGGAGAAGACGGTCAGGAATAGTAGCTTAGCCAGGCAGGGCTAGTTATTGGCCAGCAGTAGTTAGCAATGAAGCTAGTAGTTAAGCTTGTGTCAGAGCTCGTGTCCAGGTGCTTAACAAAAGTTGCTTTATGTGCTTTTACTCATGTATTCATCTAAAACAGTAGACACAGCCTACTGGCCACAGATGGCAGCTTAAGAACTGGCTGATAGGGCAAGTAAACAGCTGCCACTACAGCAGTCATCTTTACCAGAACAGTAATACTATATTTTATAAAGCTACTGAACTGATAACTCCCTATATAATCTATCAACATATCAAACAATATCATACACAACAGTTGCATCAATTTTCACTCAATGCTAATTCACTGCTGCTGATGTTGCTAAATGTGTGACAGCAAGTCATCTTGCTTGTATGAAGTATTTCTATGATAAATGCCAATGTCAGTTTCAAGCCTACCTTCTGAGCGGCTCCGGCTTTGCACACCGCCAACGACACGCCCAACACGGCGTTTGCTCCTAGCTTGGCTGCAAATTAACACAACAAACTTGACTATGATGCATAATACACAGTTACACACAAAAATGTTCAAGTGACATCGCAAAAAATATCGCTTCTTAAAGACTATTATCACTAAAGAATGTTACACATACTTCAAAATTATAACAATATTTCCTCCAGAAAATATATTCTTCTACTTAATTGATAAACCAAAGTAATGAGAGTGAAGCAAAATTTTACACACTGCTTCTGCCAGTTTTTCATTCATGAATATTTTCATTTTTTGTATTTCTGTACTTCATGTACCACTGTAATTGTATGATCTTTATACAAAGTATAGAAATAAATATGTCTAAATATTTTAATGACTTACACTTGTTATCAGTGCCATCCAATTTCAGCATCAAGTCATCGATGTCCGATTGCTTTGAAACATCAATATCCTGCCCACAAGTAGCATGAATTTATGAAAAACAGGAACAAATATGATAACTATTTTGTCACCAATCACTGTTAATACTAACATAACTTTGGTAACAGATATAATATGTAATACTAGTTAGTAAAATTTACAATGCTATCTGCTGCCTTATTTCCAATGTCAAACTATTAATGGGACAAGCAAAAAACAAACCATCAGATAGTTTTAATTCAATTAATATTGAAAACTCATGACTTGTATAAAATGTGGCAAATGACAGTACAATATATAGTAACAGAACTAACCACAATCAAAACAAGAAGCCCAGGTATCGCTAGGAAAAGCCAACCGAACCGCCTACATCCAAAGCCCAGCATCAGACTTGCAGTCACAGAGAGAAAGCGTGACACAGTTTCATGCATGCTATGTTAAAAGAATGCTGTCTCGAAAGCTACAATGAATGCTAGTATAACAGACATGGGACGTGGTCGTTTTGCCAGGCGATATAAATAGCTACATAGTAAATAAACAACGAAAATATTGTACGCAGGTTTTGCAAATATTTCTCGCAATAAAAATGTCTTGCTCAAGAAAACATGCTACAGCCTATACAGTTCCTGTTGCAGTACTGACCTTCAAAATCATTCAAGGTGAATGATTTTCATGTTATTTCAAAGCCAATATGTGACTTCCTATTAGTCATCAATAGCAACTTAGGCCCTATTTTGCACTGTTTGGCCACAATAGCGCATAACGGCCTTCAAGGTCATCCAAGGTCAATGATTTCTATCTAATCTGACAGGGCGTATGCCACTTCCTATTAGTGATTAATAGTAACCTAAGCTATATCTCAGACTGTTTACAAGATACAGCCACTTATAGCTTGAAACATTCCATTCAAAATTGCGGCCAAACTGCTGCAGATGGAGACACAGTTACTATTGACAGCCTATAGGAAGTCACCAGCACCCTATCTGATGGTACCATCACCGACTCTCTACAACTTACCGTTCACCCACAATACTGCACGATTGGCTTACCACAGTGCATTATAACTATGAACAATGTCAACCAAGGTCAATGATTCATATGTCATTTAAAAGCCAGTATGCGACTTCCTATTAGTGATCAATAGCAACCTAGGCCCATTTAGCCACAATACATCCGTGACAGATGTACGGACAGACGCAAAGATGGACGGACAACAACCATGCCAATAGCTTGACCGTTGTACAGTTGGCTAAAAAACAAAATACGTCACCATGGTTTAATGGTTTATGTTGTACATGATACTTCAATCTGGTTAATTAATTACTAGACTAACCACCACTTGAAAACAAAATTTCTAGTAGTGTTTCTGACTGACCTTCCCAACTAGTGCCGGAGCAATTATGTCATTAACATTACTAACAGCCTTCAATACAGCTGCAACACAATCAACACTGTATGTTTAGCATAATATCAGCAAATGTATCAGTCATTCACATCGAAATGCATCACCACACAGGCACACCAGACAACGCACTATTATCTGTGGCATGTAGGTGCAGTCTCGCATCCATCTAAGAACTAAGTAAACTAGATCAGTGCCATCCTATAAATAAACTACTGCTTAGGAAGGTTCTGGAAGGACTTTACATCTGAACAATTAAACTGAAAATTCAACTAAGTTTAGAACCCTATGGGCTTTTAACTGAGGGACTACAACCGCTGTATGGTTGAAACTGCTAGTTAACTGAAGAGACTTGCACACAAAAAAACATGCTATAACTCAAATGTTCTAGGTCAAGTTATATAAAACCGTCATACACTAAATACTCCATCACACATGACAAGCAACGTGTCTTCATCACAGAAGTATTGCAGGACATACTACTACTATTATACATGTACCATTGTATCAAATATGCATATCACAAAAGTTTTGCTACCTTTTCCGTGGTAACCTGCCCCTTTGTCCCTGAGTTCAAGAGCTTCATGAATGCCAGTTGATGCTCCACTTGGCACTGCAGCGCGGAACCTCCCTGACAAAACATAGCTTAATATGCAGTACATACCTATAAAATAAACACTTAATGCATCACAAACAGCATGTGAGTATGCACCAGCCCAAGTTTCCCCTAAAGGTAAAAAAAGGTAAAGGTTAAGGTACAGGTAAAGGTAATTTGTATAGCGCATCGTTGCAAACACGCCTCTAATGCACTTTCGTCACTAACCAGAGCCGCCTGCCGCACGGCCACCGTGTGCAGCCTGCAGACACAGGCTGGCCCAGCGGCTGGCAAGGCAACCCCAGTCAGCTGTACCAAGGTCCCCACCTTCCGTAACCCATGTAAATGAGTTACTACTCATTTTACCGTCCCACGGAGGGTAGAAGGCCGAGTCGACCTAGCTGGCAGGCTTCACACCGAATTGGGACGCAAAGAACATAATAAGAACTTTTGATAAATAAGCAACTGTTTGTCACTTTGAAAAATTTTTTGTCGATCCTTGTTAACTCTTGCACAGTTGCACCCTGGTACTTTTACATTCCCTGACTACCCCTGATCGTAGGAACCACGAGTGGAGATCTAGAAAATTGAAAATTCTCGGCTCCATGTTACAAATATCTGGAAATAACATCTACATTTTACGCACTCTAGAAATGAGAAAATTTATACATCATTAAACAGACAATGATATTATTCTAAAATAAGATCGTCAAGCCTTTGTCAAGGCTAATACCTGGCCACAGGTAACCAGTTGCTTCTGCAAGCAGTAATAAAGTAGTTCCCTCTAGCGAAAGGCATTTCACGAAGGTCAGTGCTAGCAGTAGATCGACGATCTCGCACTGGTGAGCAGAAAATTACTAGCGGTAGATCGCCACTTTATCTAATTACATTTATCTCGTTGTTAATGTAAGAATGCAGCCACATTTCTTCACTGCATTGCTGCTAAGACTGTGGTTGGAACTGAAATGTTATTAATTAC
>Ga0056128_1005817_pt1 | contig 15522 bp, 10 predicted proteins | sample WorMetLIZISLAND2_FD_71113 | JGI IMG/M metagenome (GOLD analysis project Ga0056128, IMG submission 71113) | Marine gutless worms symbiont microbial communities from Max Planck institute for Marine Microbiology, Germany - Olavius geniculatus... ...
AGGTAGGTGAATTTCTCCACATTTTCCAGCTCAATTCCATCTATGCATATCTTACTTGATATTTGCTTATCACCAAATACCATCGTCTTTGAGTAAAAATGAGTAACCAACCATATGCATTCATGGAGTATGAATTCTGCACACATGTATTTGTGACAATAATCTCTGGTTGTTTTTGATAATCTCTTCTTCATGTTGTGTAGTATTTGGTGTAGTAGTTGTTTTTAGTGTGCTAAGGTACTAGTTGATGTTTTAGTTGTCATAGTTGTCATTGTACAGGGTGCCCCAAAAAAAAGTAGCCCCCAAAGTTTTTCGCTGTTTTCTCAGCGACCACTTGGAATTTTAATTTGAAATTTTACACATTTATTTGCTAAAACCTGTTACATCTAACTGCCAAATAAAATTTGATTCTGTTAAAAAATGACGAAGTTATAGACAGCGAAAAAAAACTTTAGGGGGCTACTTTTTTTTGCCGCACCCTGTAGTTGCTGAAGTGTGCCGTGGCATAGTAGTAGTTGTAGTACTTATAGTAGTTGTTTGTATCTGTTCAGGCACGGAGTGGGCGTCATATAACCTCGGTCTATTCCTGTGCGACCTCTGTGCACAAGTTCATCGGTCGTTGGGCTCTCACATCAGTAAAGTGAAATCACTTCGGCTTGACAAGTGGGATGACGCACAGATCCAGGTTGGACTTCGTTGTCAGTAATAATTAGGCCGCTCGGAATGGTAGTTTCCGGAAGGCCTTATTTTTTGCAACAGTTTTTCTTTATTCTTTCTTTCATTGCGAGATCTCCGAGGTCCATGGGCCAATCTCTGCGAAATTTTGCCACGTGATTGGAAACATGTTCACTTTACAAATGCTGGTCCAAAAATTTGGGGGCCTGCCCCCCCAAAAATTTTGGGCGCGAAAAACATGCTAAATTTGGCCCGATTTTGGACCCATTCTCACTTTGAGCGCGAATATCTCTGGAACGGATAAAGATATCCAAAATCGGAAAACTATTTGACTGACAGTGTTTCCTCCCGCGTTGGGCAAAAAAGTTTGGTGAACTTTGGTCTACTAATTACAGAGATTTAGAGGTGCAATTATACCCCGAAAATCGAATTTTTTGGAATACAATATTTCGGCCCTTAGGGGGTGCTGCATCCTGAAATTCTTACGCTATAGAATGTGCAAGTCTTGCTAGCCTATACCCCATTGTGGATGGGGGCTTTTCCAACAATTTTTTCAAAGGAGGTCAAAAATTGGCTTTAATTCAGTGTATTAGCGCCTATAACTTTAGGGTTAGGGGGAGTAACCTCATGAAACTTTGCCACATGACAGATCATAAGGAGACCATTATCACTTATATACAACATTTGGGGGGCACCACCCCCCTAAAATTTGGGAAGGCAAAAAACGTCTAAAATTTGGCGCGATTTAGGACAACTTTCGAATTTGACCGCAAATATTTTAAGAACCGGTCACGATATCGACAAAAGGACACAAACTTCACCGAGAGCATTCTCTGCTGCATTGGAGAAAAAAAATTTGTAAACTTCTGTTTACTAACAAAAAAGTTATACATGCAGATGTTGACCTACCCAAGTTCAAAATTCGGCACAATTTCAGGCATCTTCAAACTTTGACCGCAAATATATCTGGAGCAGATTGATTTACCGAAAATCGATAACAAACTTCATCGACTGCCATCCCGCATTGAAACAAAAAAATTTGTTAAACTTTGGTCTACCAACAAACAAGTTGCAGGCGCGGATGTTAACACACCCTAAGTCGACAATGCGCGTTCTGCGTATGCTACTGCATTTGACTTTGGGCCACGTGACTTTGATACCAGGTAAATTTCACCCCCCTAAGTTAACCCCCCATCGGACTTATGGCGCTGGGCGGCCTCATGTTGGGCTCTGCCCCATATTTCTAGTTTGTCTATATTATTATGGCTCTGTTATTATAATATAACTGTTTTTTTAGCAAAACTCCAAGCAGTATTCCCAAATTCCACGTGGTTCCTGCAGTTTAGGAAAGTCAGGGAATTGTAACAAGTCAGGGAAAGTCAGGGAAAATGGAGAGTGTTAGGGAATAGTGAGGGAATTTCGATTTGTTGTTGGTCAAAGAGTTTAGGAAATATGCTATTTTGATGGTAAAATATCGAAAATTGTTTGGGGTGGTGAAAGTCACTGCCCCCTCTCCAGACTCTTTCTCTTTTGAGGAGGGGAATAATAATTATTATTATAATTATAAGATGAATGTATACACGGCACTTAAAAGCAAATGTCATTAGGTGACACAGCATTGGTCAAACAAATATGTCCCAGTTGCACTTTGAATTGTTCGTAACAGTGTAACAAACTTTTGTTGTAGACTTATAAACCCACTGTTAGTTTACTGATGTCACACGTGGAGATATCAGTCAGGGAAAATCATTCATTTTTTCTGGAAAAGTCGAGGAAAATGAATTCTGCAAAGTAGTACTGACAGTGTGAGACCATGATCATCGGAACTTTTAATGCAAACATCTGGATTTCACTGAACCCCTCAGAAAGTGCGGACTTCATAGTTAACACTGTTTTCTAGCCATGTTACTAATTTCTTTCCGTAACTATAAAATGTGTTGACTGTTCAGTGTTTGTATTGCATTTTTGTCAAAATGCAAGCCTAGACTTCCGCACTGGTCGTGAGATTTTTATTGTGAGTGATTTTGTGCGTGTGAAAGTTTATGAGTGAGAATGGAAATGAGAAGGCGAGAGACAAATATGAGGCAAACGTTCCGCTGGCTTACAAACGCCCTAAGAGAAATGACCCACAGTAAGTGACTGTTTTTTTTCTGTCTTTTTAGCCGATCTGTTCTATCCTAGTAAGTGATCTGTTCAGCTCCAATATTTTTAATTTGTGATATTCCAGTATTTTGAGGGCAGAATATTAAAATATTGTATCTACAGTTGTCTATGACAAAACGACCTAACTGCAAACTACAAAGTTCTCCAAAATGCTACTTATATGTTTGCTTAATTTTATAATGAAATGCGGCAAGCAAATCTGTGTAATTTTACAACAACATTAAAAACATTGGGAAAAAGTCTGAAAAAAATGCATTGCATAGAGAAAGTTTTTTTTTCAATTTCCTTGATATACCATTGACAACAGATAGGATGTTTTGCCATTTTAACCTCGATTTGTTGCATTGTACTGGTGTGAAAATGTAGGGTAATTTGTGTGAAAATATGGAATAATTTTTGCTAATTTACTTGAAAATGTAATGCAACTCATGAGCATATTTCACTGGTGCATGATATATAACTTAATTTGTGTGTAAATATCGGGTATGGGGTAGGTGGTTTGGCTCAGTTGGTAGCGTCGTTGATCGCGTCATTAAAGTTAATCAACACAGGCCCGGTTAGTACTTGGATGGGTGACCATCCTGGTATGTAATCAGCCACCCAGGTCAACTCAGCCTGGCCATCCCTCCATGGTTAGGTTCAATGAGTATTGGCGAAAACTGGGACGTAAACAGGCACACCACGCGATGCACTGGCCCCGTATCCATGGTCTTGCTGTGTAAAAACTGGTCTGCAGCTGAGGGCTAAGGAAACGGAGATCAGCGTCGCCCAATGGGCCTTAAGGTTTGAGAATGACTTTACATTTTATAGGGTAATTTTAACTTATTTGTGTAAAATGTAGGGTAATTCGCGAGCAGTGGATTCGTGCCAAGTACGAGCGACAGGAATTTGTGAGTAGCACAAAGCAGCTCTATCTTAGTAGTCGGAGGGAAGGCTATTTATGGAAACGTGGGAAAGCTGCCAAAAGTTTCCAGCGACGCCTGTTCATTCTCGACGCTACGGAAAACACGCTGCGCTACTACGTCAAGGAAGATGTTAGTTTCACTTTCACATTTGGATTATCAAATTTTCTCTCGTTAGCTGTTTGTGGGATTTTCTGCCTCCCACAAACAGCTAATGGCAGTAAAGTTGCGCCTTTTATTTTTCATTTCTTTTTGGGATAGCCGCAGGTTCTAAAGAATTCTTAAGGTTCTTGAAAAAGAAATTTCCGTTTTTACCAGGACCTGGAAAGTTTTTTAAAGCAAATTGGATTTTGAACAGTTTTGGAATTTAATGTCAGAGGGTCCTGAAAGTCCTTGAATTTTGGTCGTTCCGAATCATTATGACCGCGAAAGACTGTTACTTTTGTCTACAGTATTTACAACCAGTGGTAATGATACCATGCTCCAGAAAAAAACAATGGGTCAGTTTTATTCTAAGAATGCACGGATTACTCATGTTTCACTAATAATGAGGTATTTCATTACAATTTCAAGTATTTCAAACTTTTAAAACCATGAATTTGTGTCTTTGTGACCCATTCAAGTTCCTAGTGATATCGAGTAGGAATAGCGGAAGCTATTGGTGTAGAAGATCATTATTTTAACATTGCATGACTTTGCTTTTTGACTTCTGATTTTTGCTGAGACAATTTGCTAAAATAAATTTTGGTCTAAGTGCGTACTTTGTCCAAAAAGTGCAGAGTTTTTGCTCACCAAAAATGCTCAAAGGTATGGTCTGCTCTAAGTACATTCTTAGACCCTAGTTCAGTTGAACTTGTGAAGTCAGCCATCACTCAGCTCATCAGTATGGTCCTAGACAAGGTTGGAAATAGTAATGCTCTGCTATTAAGATGCCAAGCCTTGCCTGTGGCTGGATACTATCAATATAACTGTGGCTCTGAACAAGAATAGGAATCGAAACGGCCAGCAAATGAATAGATTAAAGTGACACTTTGTGCTGTTAATTGATAGATAATGTCCCATACATATTTGGGAATAATAATGCTGTGCTTTCAGGATAAGAATGCCAAGGCCTGCCTGCGGCTGGATAGCATCAATATAACCGTGGTCCCGGACAAGGTTGGGAATCCAAACGGCATGCAGATCAACTACGAGGAAAATGACCACCATGTTCGTAATATCTTTGTCTACGCAGAAACCCCGCAGGTATGTTTTATACTGCCTTCTCTGTGTATACTTGTCTTTTAAAGTTCTTGAAAAAAAATTTTTTTAGGCCCTGGAAAGGCCTCAAAACCAAACAGGTTCTTGAAAGTTATGGAATGTGATAGCAGAGGGTCTTGAAAGTCGTCGATTTGCAGTGTCTTCAAAATCGTCGTGACTGCAATACCAAAATTATTTTTATGTGATACGCGACGTGGTAAAATTTCGTGTGGGGAATACCGTATATTCTCCACCAATTAGGACACGCTAATAATTCAAACACCTAAATTTTAAGAAAAAAAGTAATGATTGTTGTTACTTCTATTAATTTGAACAGGTGATTCCAATAATTTTTTCACTCCAGGTGCAATAAACCAGAAGGCTTGTTTACTACAAACAATGGCTATGTGTTGTTTGTTTCCGTGTGCATGCATTGGACCAATTAGCGTTGGCCTGGCGCTGTCTTTGTTGCACTGTACAGTAAGGGGTGCATGGCGCACGCTGCCTCAGGGCATACCTGGCAGGCAGAGGTCAGCGGACATGTGGGCTGCTTTCATGTTAGTTCTATTGACATACAGTGCAATCGTCCTACGAGGCTCACACTGCTGGCATGCATTGACGTGTTGACACAGCCACAGCGTGGTGCTGGAAACGGCAGTAGAACACCACAGTAGGCCTATTGGTTACAACTGGCCCCATGCTAACTAGACGACGTGCGCGTATTATCTTTGCAGTATTCTGATAGAATAATTCGAACAGGCTTTTTAATAATTATTTTTTTTACTTCTAATAATTTGTACACTTAGAAATTTAGTTACTTTCAGCTGTGCAAATTAATGGAGGAAATCTGGTAGGTCTGGGAAATGTATTCAAAAGTCATTGAACAGTTTTTGAATTTCTGGCCCCAAAACTGTGGCTACCGTGTAGGCGAGACCTTGGCCGAGGTCTGTTTTGTTTACTTTTCTGACCAAGGGACAAGAAAAAGTAATAGTGTAGGTGCTTGGATCTGCTTTTAAAGTGTAAAAGTGTAAAAAATATCTTTTGTGTATTGTCAGGAAATTATAGAGAGGTATATGGCAATCAGAGGGTCAAGGTTGAATTGCCTTACCGAAGTGATATTAGTAGTAGCAGTAGTTGTTGTAGTTGTAGTAGTAGTTGTTGTTGTTCTGGTAATAGTTGTTGTTTGTAGGAAATGATAGAGTGGTATACGGCCATCAGAACAGCAAAGTTGAATCGTCTTGGCATTGCTTACCCAAGTGTTGCGACTGACGAGGTACGTACCACGGACAGCTATTTTCTTACTTTATTAATCGCATTCTTTGTAAATTCAGGGTTATTGCTTACTTGGAAAACCTGGAAAAGTCGGAATTCCAAAGTAGTCAGGGAAAAGTGAGGGAAAACTGGGGAAAAAATAATAGAACTATAAACATTAGGCATATTTCCACGATACTGTCTTTATTTCACATTTTTTTATTTAAAAAATTTTTGCTCAGTACATTATGCAGCTAATTCAGAATGCATTGGCAGCCACACGTCATTAAGTAATGAATCCTGAAAGCACAGGGGCTACCTGGCCTGTTTTAGTTAACGTGGAGCTACAACTGTCGACCATAACGTAACAGTATATTAATGAATCTTTGGAAAAGTCAGGGAATTTTATTTGGTCTTTAAAGTAGTCACTCTGAGTAGTTCTTATAGTATTGGTTGTTGCAGTTGGTAGGAATGACAGCTCATGATTTTCTTTGTGAAGTTTGGCTTTATACGACTGGACTAGTTGTGGCTGTAGTAATAGTCATAATTGTTGTAGTTGTAGTTGCTGTAGTAGTAATTTGTCTGTGTTGTAGTTGGTGGATATGATAACTCGTGATTTTGCGCGTGAGGGCTGGCTTTATAAGACCGGTCCTAGAGCAGGGGATGCTTTTCGTCGTCGCTGGTTTACTTTGGACAACAGAAGACTCATGTACTATGAAGACCCAATGGTAAACACTGTACTAATGGTTGTATTAGTTGTAGTAATAATAGCAGTAGACTAGTAATTGTAGTCATGGTCCTAGTAGTAGTAGTAGTAGACTCATGTACCATGAACACCCAATGGTAAATGGTAAACCAAAATTCAAAATTGCAGCTGTTTGCTGGAATTGAAACTTTCTGTCCCCTGCCTGTCTTTTTAACCTTTTCAACTCTAACTTTCTGTTTCAAGGCTGTCCCCGGCTCTGCAAAGGGGTAAAACTTGGTCTAATTTTTAGGCACTTTTCTGTCTAATTAGTCCGGTGTTTAACTGTTTTTAACTGTATTTGAATTATTCGGTTTCAGTTGTTTCTGTTGTTACTTTACCTGCGACTAATAACATACTCTCTCTGTTTCTATTTATTTGATTCTGAGTCAGCTAGACATTAGTGCATTCTGTTGACTTTTAGCTGTTTTATTCATAATCTATAATTCTGTTTCTTTGTTTGTGTTTTTGAGTGAAATTTGAAACCGATTTTATTTTATCACGAAAATTGACACTGCTGAGTAAAATTGTTCAACGAACTGTTCAGAATCAAAAAAAAACTATCTCAATGTAATCACTAAGTTGCTGTCTTTTGTGTAAAGTTTTACTAGTAAAACCTGATGTTTTTTCAGGATGCATATCCGAAGGGTGAAGTTTTTATTGGGAGCAGCGATCGCGGGTTTTCCGTGGCCGAGGGGCTTTCCTCGGTCAACGCGAAAGATCCAGGGTACGGCTTTACTCTGAAAACCCCGGAACGGCATTACCATTTCAGCGCGGACTCCAGACAGGAGATGCATGAATGGATGTCAGTGTTGGGCCGTTTGCTGAGTTCAGCAATGACACCGCAGGACTCAAAGATTCTCTATCGAAGCACCTCCATCTAGCACCTCCATGGGTAACTACTACTGCTGCTGCTGCTGCTGCATCTACTATTGCTAGTAGTAAATGTGCACTTTACTTACTTACTTACTTACTAGCCTATTACTACTACTGTAGTGCTGTACTACTGAGTATGTATTCATTGCTGTAAATGGCTAAACTACGACTTCTGCATTTCACGAGGTAGTGTAGCAACAGTATTAAGGTGAGGTTGGCAAAATGATAGCATTTATGTTAATTTTCTTCACAATGTTGCATAATTTTTAAAATTGACCAGTTACACGAAGTTATTGGAAACGTAACTTATGCGCAGATTTTTCGGGACATGGAAGTCATTAAGTCACATATGTGATTTAACTCCTGTGTTGGTCATTTTGGTTAACTAGCTACTAACCAGTTAGGAATATTGGCTAACTGGTTAGCAAATTAGTGAATTGGGGCCTCCCTTTCCATTCTCTTTTTTCCCTTTTCCCCTTTTTCCTTTTCCCTTTCCTTAGAAGTAGGATTTCTAAATTCTAGCTAGGGGATCTGGTGGAGCGCTGTGAGCTTTCCCAACGGGGTCTTGGGCGGAGCCCAGCTGAAATAGAATTTGTTGCATTACAGCCTAAAAATCAAGATTGGTGGCAACTGGCAACAGTTTTAATTATTTTTCCAAGTCCCTAATATCTATTTTAAACCAAAAAGAAATTGTGCCGAGTCACTGGGGGCCGAGCTCTTTGGACCCCCCTTCCTGTCTCTGCCACTGTCTCTAGTTTTTCTGTAGTTTAACTGTTAAATTGTCTGGTGCTGTTTTTATTCTTTCAGATTTCAAGACGTGGATGGATCTTTCTCCAGCTTATGACGACATTGTTTTCCAGCTTTGCATCTAGTTTTTGTTACTAATACTACTACTACAAGACTACAGGATGTGAACTCTGGCTCCAGTTTATGATGACGCTACTTACCAGCTAGTTTGTTCTTGAGTAATGCATTTGTCCGCAACTTGTGCGGGAAAGAAACTTTACAATGGAATTATCAAATTTCTAATTGTTGTGTTGTGTTCCACACTGGGTTGCCAGATTCGGTGAAAAAGTGCCAGTTGGGGATACTCTTGGCATGCGTCGTCATTATTGACCTAAAATTTGGCTTCAGCATCTTATATTGCAGGCAATTTTTTGAATCATTGTCTTTCACTGAAGTAGACACAGGAGATAAAAAGTGGACTGCTTTTGCTGTTGTCGGGTGACAGGTGTTCCAAAAAAATCTGGCAATCTTGATACCACTGTGAAACTGTGCAGATATTTTTGTTGTTGTTTTTCTTTGGATTGTGTGAAAGATTTTTCACTATGCCTGTGCTCAGACACTTTTGTAGCATTTTTCTTTGCTGTTGAACAGTTTATACAGCATTTCCAGTGAAATCCATTCTAAATATTTATATTTTATTTACATGTATCTGTGATGCCATATGTAATATCTTAATGCATGTGATGTGATGTGATGCAATTGTTGTGGGTCTGTAGTCAGTTCTTAAGGCTTGCATTGTTCAGTGTAAAGACTTTAATTCTGATGCATTTTTCTGCATGTAAACAAGACTTAATTGTGTGTAAAGTACAGCTGTGCTAATGCTCATAGTGTAAAGTGGCCTTGTAGTGTATTGGACTTGTGATGAAGTGGTTTTGGGTTCAACTGCCGGTCGGGTCACTATCAAATTGTTACTACTTGAATGGCTGGCTGTCTGTGGATGGGAAAACATCTTAGTATATAACCAACCACTAAGGTCAACTCAGCCTTCCATCCCTCTGGGCTAGGTAAATTGAGTACCGGCGTGTCTGGATGGGGTTCAGAAGGGGTGCATTCACCTGTGTCAGGTGGCTGTGTGATTCCATGTGGTAGGTGGCGCTCTGTGGTGCGATCTGCTACTGAATAGGACCCGTAGTGCAGTTACCATACATACCACTACATTCTGCTCGTGTCATATGCATATTTATTACGTTTTTTGTTTTTGCTATTTTGTTATGCTGTTAGTTCATGTGCTTTTTGAGTGAATGTTTATTGTCTAATTATGTCACCAACATGGGTGCTTAAATGCAGTGGTGTTAATGGTGGTGGGGGTCCGGGGAGCAACTACCCACCCTAATTTTTTGAAATACCCCGTTTTGGTAAAAACTGAAATTGTGGGTACCCATAATTTTTTTTTTAAAATTGGTAATAGCCTGTGGGAATTATGTCGGAAAATTGCAACTTCTGCCCCGCTTACTTTTTTCCCCAATGCCACTGCTTAAAACTGTATCACAATTTGCACGGTTTTGGTTCATCCATATCTGAGCATAATTCTCTAAGCAGTGTAACAATTTTATTCGTTTTTGACATAATGCAAAGTTGTTCTGCATGTTAGCATTTAATTCAGTGTCTGTAGTTTATACACTTTGTTTAATTAATTCATTCACTTTTTATAATATAAATGCATTGCCTGTACATACTCTGAAGTGTACATAATTAGTGCCGCTGGGTTGTGTGTTTTCATTGTTTCATAGACTCTGTGCAGCCGTCTTTGATAACATTTGTATATCATGTTTATTGTATTTCAGTAGAAAGGCACCCTTTTTAGCTGATCCCTTATGGCGCAATGTTGTGTCTGTCGTCTCAATGTATGCATTGTGGCTAAAAGGTACATCTTACTTGAAAACCCTGTGAAGAAGGAAATAATGCTGCCCGACCACTACCCTGTGGTACCTTAACCATGTTGCAAAGGTTTGACAGCAATTTGCAATGAAAGTTACCGCCTGCGTAGGCTACATGGCAAGCTTGTCCCCTGTCCTCCAATAGACAGCATTATCACATTGATGTCTGTCTGGAGGATAACAGGGAAGATTATTAGAACTACCATTATGTTAATTACATATAATGTATAATGGAGTTCTTACAATTTTAGGTTAATTTCATTTTTGTATTTTTGTGTTCTGTGTTTCTGTAAAGGTTAAACTTACTGTTTATTGTAAAGTTTAAACTTATCGTTCCATTATTGTGTTTGTGTGCATTCTGCCTGAAAAGGCTGTCCCCGAAATGACCTATACTGTGTTGGGCGGGACGTTAAGCCTTACTCACTCACTCACTCACTTGTTACAGTACGTTTCATGACATCACCGTTACCTCACCACTAGCAAAGAATATTTAACTTACAGCCCCAAATTCAATCGCTATTTTTCAGCTACATCTGGTAAATGTTTTGTGTAACTTTTGTCATTCTGTGGAGTAATGACGGAAAGAAGAAGGGTGTGTATTACTGAAACACTGTGTGTATTGCCACACTGTTCTGAAGCAAGGATTGGGGGAAGTGCCTCCACTTTTCCCCAGTGAGATCCAGCACGAAAATCCCACCCCGTAGGGGTTTGAGAGACGTTTCCGAGCATTTGCTGTGCATCTTCCTAATTTTTAGGACCGGATTTTCGGAATTTTTTCAGCGTTGCTGGATAGGGAAAAAAAGCCCATTGAATTGCATGAAAAGTTTACAGGCAGATTTGGCTGAAATTTTCAGAAAAGGTTAGATTTGTCGCAGTTAACTGTTGGCTTAGATTTTGCTGGAAACGATGCTGCCACCTGGCAAACGCAACAAAAACATTAACGTAGTGTTGCTGTAGGTTTGCGCTGTCCCAGTGCTCTTCCAGCTGTTTATTTGTTGTGCGTGTTTGTGATGTGGAATATTTGGTTGTATTTTGACGAATTTAGTTTTTTAAGTTGCTGTAAAATATCGCTTGTTAACTGTTTGTTCAGATTGTATATTGTTGACAGTGCATGCTGTACAGTAGACTATAAGTTGCTTTGTAACTGTCCTGTTTTGTCCAATTGGCTGATTTAGTATTTGTGTCATAATCAGTGGCATTGTGGGTTAAAACAAGTAGGTGAAGTATGAAATTGCAGTTTTCCGACAGATAGTTGCAAATTTCCAACAAAGTTACAGCTAGGTACTCAACATTTTAATTTTGCCCTTAAATTTCCTTAGCATGACATTTCGCATTTTCGAACAGAAATCTTTTGACAACAGCATAATTTTCAGACAAGTGAAAATTTACGGTGTGCTGCTGCTTCTTGCCACGACGCCATTTGTGATAACTGCTGTCTTGGCTGTTTTCTGGCGATGCTGCAAGCTACAAGCAACCCTTGTTGTTGGACAGCGTGTCTGTATTTGTGTCTGTCTGCTTGTCTGCAATGCAACTTACGCTGCACAGCTTGCGAGCCATGTTGTCTACCGGCTTTTTTTCTGTGTCTGTCTGTTGAATAACAACGTTTTGCTTGTGCTGCTTTCGACTTGGTTCGGTCTGTCAGTTTGACACGATGTTTACGAATACCTAAAACGTTGAGGAAAGTCCTTTCCGAGCCATATGTGTTGATTGCAATCCCGGGATTGACTTTTTTTTACATACTTACACAAGGCAATTGATTTAATAACTGCATATGAAAATCCAGTTAGTTCAATATTCACTTGATTGAGTCTGTAAAGGTCGACATAGTAAAAATAAACATAAATGGTGCTGGAAAACGCACACAAAAGGATCATGCAGAATCGTCGAAAACGGATGCTCTGTGTGGACCCTGGATCAATTGGTAGTTTTGAAAAACCTGCAAATTTTGCAAACAGTCAGAGGCATCGAGGGTTAAACAAGAAGCCTAGCATGAGGACTATTGACAGCCTATAGGAACTCGTCATCGCTCTATCCAACGGTACCGTAGCCGACCCCTACGACGTACGGTTAAGCCACAATGCATGCGTTACAGGCGACGACAGACGACACATAGTGTCATCAAAGACTCGACCTAACGATCGGACAAAAAAACAAACAGTGCAAGAAGTTGCAATTTAGGCCTACTAATAATTATTATACCCGGTAGCTGCAATTTCCGACAGCTGCAGTTAGGCCTACTCAGAATTTTGATTATGCCTCTGATTTTTCACAAAATGTAGACTTTAAGCAACAATTTTTGCATTATGGCCGATATTTTTTGTCAAGGAATGATTTTTTTCCACACCCAGTTGTGAGAGAGGACTATTGCCCATAATAACTAGTATATTTGACTGCCCTCTAGCACGTCGCCACTAAGACGATGATGTGTTTTGAGCAGTCAGTAATACGTTACGTTACGTGTTGTTTTCCATTTCGAGTTCAAGTCTGCTTTTACTTTGTCTGGCGCAGTATTTTCAACTATTTTGTATTTTGGCTATTTGTTAGTGAACGTCATGGATGATTGGAGTTTAAAGAAAACTGCGGTGGTTAGACTACAAAGACCAATGTTCGTATACATTTTGCCGTTAGACGTGAAACATTTCATAACAGTGCTTCCTGTCGCGATGCCATTGGTATTTTACTGTTAAAAATGTCGTTCTTATAATTTTTTTATTGTAGTTTGAAAGTGGCTGCAGTTGCACCAACTAGACCGTCAGCCACTCATAGACCCTGCTCATTCTCTGGGGAAATTGCAGCTAGTGTTGGTTTGAAAGGCTGTATAGTAAGCGAACAAAATGAGCCAAGAGCTGCAGCTCAGTATTGGAGCTTTTAGCTGTAGCAAGTCGTTGAACATGAGGTGTAATATTGTCACTGACGAAAAGTCAGACTGTGCACGTACAACATTACCAACGGAGGGCAGACATTCTGAAATACACAGTCATATCAGACACACAGGCAAACTCAGAGTTGATGTCCTATTAAAGTACAGAAGTAACACCATTTACATGTGTAGACAGAAAGAAGTAACAAGTTATCCAAGCTGAGTGATCAAGTCCCGAGACACTAATATCCATAGACTGTGAGCTGCCCATTGACTTCCCCCCTAAGTTAACCATAGGGAGAAAGAGTTGCAGCTAGTGTTTTCTAGGTAGAGGATACATTGTACTACTAGGAAAGCCAAGAGCTGCATATAGGGCAGAAGGCATTAACACATGGTTGCTGAAAAAAAGCAAATTGCAATTTTTGGTCATTTCAAAAGTTGACATAGTCAGCCGGATAGGCAGAGAACCTGGAGAAATCCTGCCAAACACAAAAATGGATCACTAAAACCATAAAAGAACGCCCTTTTATAATATCTGGTATCTATGTCACAGTGAACTAGAATGTCCAAAAACGAGGTCAAATTGCAAAAATTGCAATGCAAAAGCACTGTAAAGTCGTACTGACAGTTCCAACAAAGTCACGTATAAATGAGACCTAATATTAATGTATGAATATTGGCATGCAATTTACAGCAACATTTCAACATTGGTAAGTCTACTGCTAGTCAGAATTTGTAACAAAAACCAGCCGTTTTCATGTGGTTATATTATAGACTAGTACCAAAGTGGTAGTGTCAACGTAAGTAAGTAAGCAGATAACATGAACACTTAAGCTAACACACGGGTAGTAAAAATCTGAGAGTGTTTCCATCCTTTGACCGGTACCAAATTATACTGCTTGGTGACAGAGGCAGATGTGTGTAAACGGATGATGGTAAAAGGCGGATGTGCGGATCTGTGGATGAAGCAACGGGTAAAAGACGGATGTTGATGCGGAGGACATCCACTTTTTAGCCATCATACTCAGCCACGCCTCTGGACCAATAAGCGGTGTATTAATTTGAGCGCCACCGTTTGGGTGCCATGCTTTGTGACTGGCATGTTATTGAAATTATCATATATCATTTGAGTTAAAATCGTAAGTTGGCAAAATAAGTAAGTTGGCAAATCTGAGTTTACAATGGTAACTTTCTGCTGCACTTGGTAGTCGTCTTTGTTGTCATCCGTTGTCGTTTGTCATCTCATGATGTCACTGTTCATTGTCATCGTGCACTGTTATGCATCATCGTATGTCATTGTGCGTCATCATCATCATAGTTACGTCATCATTCCGCGTCATTGCGCTTTGTCGTGCATTCTTGCGTGTCTTCATTGTCGTCGTATGTTGTCATTTTGTGTTGTCGTCGTCAGGTGGCAAAGCAGGACATTGCTTTCTGAGTAAATGCCAAGTTGAATTTGCGATCAGAAATTAGGCTGTTGACTGTCTAGGTCTGTGGAGAGTGTGAACTGTGAAGAAATTCACAGCGGCAGACTTCAAACGACTGTCGCCTATAAAGCATCCACTGAGCAGTTAATTACGGAGTGAAACGTTACCTAATATAACTACTGGGAATGATTGAAAAACTCTACAAGTTTCATGACTGGTTATGTACATGACAACTGTTGTCTGCACATCCGTCTTTTGCCCACACATCTGCACTTAGCATCCGCAGATTTTATTCGCCTTTTACCCGTTGCCACATCCGCAGATTCGCACATCCGCTTATTACCCATAGCCTGTCTAAACAACTTGCTCAGAGTCCCTACCTGGCATTAGTGCAAAAATGCAGGTCATCTGTTAGAGTATAGACTTGGACAGTTTTTTTTATAATTGGTGGCATAAATTATTATTTTGTTTGTTTGCCGCTTATTCAGTACAGTTTTATCATTTACGATGTACAATAGGTTTTCAGCATCAACATCAGTGATTGCGTATGTAATGTATGGAAATGATGCAGGCAGGCTCACAACACTTTACCATGTAATGTGCCATTAGGTAGGGGTGATAACGCAGGTATAACTTTTGAGGGGAGAGAGTGCACCGCCCTCATAAAAAAATTAGGAGAGCGAAAAACGTACAAATATCTTTGGTATCTCTTTAACAGATGGAG
>Ga0056128_1005818_pt1 | contig 15522 bp, 10 predicted proteins | sample WorMetLIZISLAND2_FD_71113 | JGI IMG/M metagenome (GOLD analysis project Ga0056128, IMG submission 71113) | Marine gutless worms symbiont microbial communities from Max Planck institute for Marine Microbiology, Germany - Olavius geniculatus... ...
CAAAATTTGCGATTTTTGGCCAATAAGTCGCTGTATCTCAGTAACTGTGCGAGATAGGGCCTAGGTTACTATTAATCACTAATAGGAAGTCGTACACTGGCTCTCGATTGGCGCCGAATTCAATGACCTTGAATGCCAAAATAGGGGGTTTTATGGATTTTTTGGCGATTTTGGGTTGCGAAACAAGTCTATCATTCGCAAGGTGGCGCCACTGAACAATCGTTGTGCGATCCAGATAGAGAATTTGGTATTTGTTTTTTAGCGTGAACACCCCAATTTTCGGCCTAACTAATGAACCAGAACTGCTATAGGCTTTTGCGCATTTCGTGAACATTAGCTCAAATTTCTTGTTTTACTTTTGGGAACAAAAGTTCCAGGGAACAAAAGTTCTCGGGTACGAAAGTTCCACGAATCATTGCCTGTAGGTTGAAAAGATTGACGACATGAAGTTGCAATTTTCTGATGGATGCAAATTTCCAACCGAGGAGATTACAATGCTCAGAATTTTAATTGTGCCCTGAAATTTCCCACAAATGAAGGATTTTTAGCCCCAACTTGTGTATTTTTGGAAGAAAATTTTGCCAGCAGGCTACAATATAGCAAGGGCAGTTTCTGCTTGCCACGAGACCAGTGCCTGCCATGAAGTCTGGGGCGTTGTAGCTGTCAATGTGATGTTGATGTTAGAAATGTCGTCAGTGTTCTGTAGCGTGCTTGCTATGTCTGCCCGTGTGTTGTGAAACAATCTACTGCATTGATTTCATTGAGTGGCTTCGTTTCAGCTGATCCTGTAGGCCTGTGCCACATCCTGTGTCTGTCTTTTGTCTTTATGTAAAGTATTGCGTTTTCCTTGTTTGATTGGAAGCTTTTGAAGTCATTATCAGCTGCTTATTCCGTCTTTATGTTCGTTCTTAACATCATTTCTACTTCATGAGCCTAACATCTTATTTTGAGAACTTTTTCATTTGAGCCTATACTATCTGCTCTGTTATCAGCCCTGTATAATTTTCCCTGCTGCCAATTTCAGACAAGATTATTGTTTCACGTGCCACATATCCTCATGAAACCATTCCCATTTCCACTGGCACGATGCAGAGGTTTACAAACTTCTGAAATAATTGCTGCAAGATCTGAGCATTTTCAAAGAACTTCTAGACCTTGACTGCCATGTGGAGTCCATGGGGTACAATTTTTTGCAGCAGTGTCGTTTGTCAACATAGGTGGTTGTTAGTAGTATTAGAAGTTCGTCACGGTTTACTTTTATGGTGCAGCAGAACGGAAGAAATGAGAACAAAGAAAAGCTTTTATTACTGAGTTTTTTGTAATACATGATGTTTTGAAGTATGGGGAATTATTTTTTGCACTGTCTGTAAAAAGTCGCCGAAATTATTGTGCTAAGTTTGATACCGTCCGTGTCTGGTCGTATCTGTTGCAGTTGCGTTATTTTATTTTTTGCTGCACCCTATACACAGACGTATATCATCACTGCTGTGATGTGGATATTTGTTACTGGACATCTTCTATGCAGCCTGCCAGTCATTCATTGCATAGCAATTTTATTGCTTCGTTATTTATCATGTTGTGTTCTATATATAAACATTTCGTTACTGTTGTAACTCTTGCTTTCACTTTACAGTCATTTCGGACAAATTCGTGAAAATTTTTGTGTGTTATTTTTTCTTGTGACGAAAATAGTAACAACGTAATCTTTAACAGACGACGCTCTTACAAGACAATAATTGTTGATATTGAGACGATGGATGGGCAGAAAAAATAACGTAAGTAAGCTGTGGTTGCATTTAAAATAAAACACTTTGCCAGTAGTTTATTTTACATGTAACCACGGTTTAACTTCGGTTAGTTAAGCATATCCTACGTCAACCAAAGTAATCATCATCATCATTATCAGTGAATATCCGGAAAGTACTTAGAGTAAACACTCAACTAATGCTGGTGTTAAATTCTGACATCCGGTAGCACTACATGACGGCTTTCCAATTATGATAAATATCTAGATTGTACAAAAATGGCAAAACAGCATTTCATGCACAGTTTCATGCATCAGAGAGAAATGAATATAGTTGTTATGTTTTTGAAAGGTGTAAGGCAGGAGCTTAAGGCTTGAAGGTCTATATAGAAGCCCACCTGTCGCTAGGGTTAGCCGACCATACCTCGTATGTCCGAAGGCCAGCTATTTTAACGCTGCTACCGAACACTACAATTTATGCTATGCAGGATACGGTAATTCGGCCCACGTGGATGATGGATTCAAGTTGCACAGTTACTTTGCGTTGAAAGTGCGGCCAAACCGCTGGAGATAGCGACATAGTAGTATTAACAGTTTATAGGAACTTGACATCGTTTTTTTCCCCGAAATGACCTATACTGTGTCAGGTGGGACGTTAAACCCTACTCACTTACGCTCTATCTAACGATACTAGGCTTATCGCTGACCCTCTGCATATGTAATTAACATAATGATAGTTCTAATAATCTTCCCCATTATCCTCCAGACAGTCATCACAAACAACCACTTTCCACGACCATATTTTGTGCCGACAATTCCCTGGTCAGTTTCCTGGCACTCATAAAATTCTAAGACATTTCCAGGTTTTTGAGTCAAGTGATCACCCTGAATAATAGAAATGCATGTCAGTGTACAGTGTACACAGTCAGCAATGAAATGTACATATTACATATGTTGTCACTACAACCAAAAAGCACCACAAAGTTAGAAATATGGTTTTGCTCATCAGTCGCTGAAAAACAACTAGATGAAACACATAACTCTGTGCTACCACAGTACATATGCATATACGATACTTATGCACAATTGTGCAACACTGCTTAATTTTTCTATACCGGTACCGTTTTTTTCACGCATCCTTATTCCTTATTTATGGCACTGAATGAATGAATGAATATGTCAATTTGTATAGCGCCCAATTAGAGAACACCTCAAGAGCGCTCGCAGCCAAATAAATGAGTTTTGAGTTTTCGAGGCATTGTACGTAACCATCAGAAAGCTTGAACAAGTAATCAAGTAAACAAGAAAGTTACATATATTTGTTGACCATTAAACTAACCATTCACATTTTAACTCCTCCTAGTTATCGTGGTCAAAAAAATATTATTCATCGCATCATGAATAATATCTGCACTTAACTCACTGACAGAAAAAGTCTGAATTTACACTAGGTACAATTCTGCCAGCATTTGCGTAAGACATGGCATCAGAAGCGGACTTTTGAAATTACTCGACATGCAGCTTTTACAGGCAAGACAACAGTGTCAGAGTGCTGAATAGTAAAAAAAACAAACAATATACACTATGTACAGATTAACTTAATTCATATGCATTAACGATGCAGCAGTTTTTGCCGGTAATCAGCCAACTACATGTTTAAGATTTATCAAACAGTTTATACACAATGCAACACTCATCTGCCGTGCTATGGCTAGAAACTGCCGTGTAGAATAGACCTAAGATAATACTGGCCTGTTCCAGTAAAAAGTAAACCAAATGTTCCCAAATATTCATGTTGTATGACAAAAATGGAAGGCCAAGCATCAATCACTTTTACTCCAAACGAACTCCATCTTACTTTCTGGTCCCATTCAACAATTGTGCAAACTTTCATCAGAATCAAATCAAAAATTTGCGACTGTAGAAGCAATAACAGACACAAGTGACACAAATCTGTTCCGTGCTATACTATACTAGGCCTATACTATGCTATACTATAAGAATCGGACAGATAAAATGTCTTCAAACATTTCCTAAACCTGTTAACAGTGGCGGTTCTAGCTTCAAAAATCTAGGGGTGCTGTGCTCCACCCAAAAGCCGATGAACAGGATGGCCTTTACTTATAGCGGTATCACCATATAAAACTAGCCATTGGTTAGTAGTGTTATAATGCACATTAAACTGGAGTTGCTGAGCCAGAACCTGGGAATGTTGTAGCACTCCCCCCCAGCTTCATGCTAGAACTGCCACTGCCTGTTAAATTTTGTATCACGTCGGTTGGCAGTGACATCATTTCAGTAAATCATTCGGGGTCTCAGTAATCTTTGGGTGGTCTTAGTGTAAGTTTGTTTTTGCAGCAGTAACACTGTGTCAAAGGTACAATTTACAGAAAAAATAAAATAATAAATCCTTAAAGGGTCCGTAGACCCCTCACCCCCCATTAAATGATGCCCCTGCCGGTTGGTACAGAGGCCAAGAGCTCAAATGTCCAGCACAACTTGGCCATGAGAAAGCGATGATTAGTTGACGGGTTAATCAACAGGTGGCGCTGCAGTCCGAACTGAGCTTTTCATTGCTGGTCAGAGCTTGTGTCGGTGCCAGCGACACGTTCTGCTGACACGCTGCTGACAGCAACACGTTGGCATCATGCTGCTGATGTTGATGCAATTCCTTCTTATCTTCAACCTTGTTGTCAACGCAGCTTCCTGCACACACAGCCGCAGCGACGGCGTGCGTCAAAAATGTTGGGGCACTTTTCCGACAAACAGCTGCAAATTTCCGAGAAAAATTATGGGTGCTCAGAAGTTTAATTTTGCCCCTAGATTCCTCCAAAATGGGAATTTCTAGCACCAAATTCTATATTTTGGACGAAAGTTTTCTGACTCTAAAATTTAGGAGGGGGAAGTGGGTAAATACTTGGCAGAAATCACAAATGTGCGTGAGTTTGCTTTCTGAAGCCCAAATTCCATTACGTCGACTTCGCCGACACAAATCACAAAAGTCGCAGACACAAACCATCTCAACATGTCGAGTTGTTTGCGACAAAGTCCGCGACAAACCCGTTTATGTCGCTCTAATGGAATTTGGTCCGCGACAAGTCCGCAAGTTTACCCACCTGCACACTCAGCATATAACATTTAAGCATTATGGCAATAGGAAACAGATCATGCTGGCCTCCTATACCAAAAGATGGCTCAATAATTTACATGTTAATTTACAGAAACAGCAGCAGCAGCAGCAGTAGTAGTTTTGCTAATCAGCATGAAAGATAAGTACCACAATAACTCCAACACTGACTTCCAACATAATTTTGGAAGACTACTGAAGTAACTGTTTTATAAATGAGACACCCAAAAGTCAACAAATAACAAACAGAAATGTATCACATAATTTACAGAGAGAATTATATACCTAGCAGAACATTCCTGAGTCTGTCGGGCGCCGATGGCTGGTGATGTCGACGACGCAGAGTGGAACCGTGGTGACGTAGAAAACTACGTGCTGGGCTTGCACCGGCCATCACCCTCACCATAGCCTCATGCTCAAACAACTAAAATATCAGGACCAGTAGCAGCATAAATGACTGATCTACACCATGTGCCAAGAAAAAAAACGTGGCACTTCACTTTTGTTTACATCTTCGCCAATTATTGACCGATTTTCAAAATCCGTTTACTGACATCGTTTGCAGACAATCTGCATTAATGTGATTGTTATATATGCCATCACACCTTAAATGCGTCTCTACACTACCTTGTGAAATATGAATGTAAGAAAAAACTAATGATAATAACAAACATTTAGGTAAATAAAAACACTTCAGACAAACATTGCGATGAATGATCCGTATGACACTAAACCCACACAGTCTAATGTCATACAGATCATAAATCGCAATGTTGGTCTGAAGTGTTTTTTTATCAATTTTATCAAAATGTTTATTTCTTATTATCGTTATATATGTAAGACGGCTTCTGTAGACAATTATAAGGCGATTTCTGTAGAATTTTCCTCGATTTTATTACAGCAATATTATCCGAACAAAACTAAAAACGAATGGATCAATCAACTGTCAAAAAGCCTAGTAGTCTAGAAGTGACATCAAGAGGCGTGGATTTCTCGGGCCTAACTGAATTTAGGTCATAGCAATTTTCTGGCTACAGGCTGTAGCCCCAAAAATGTAAACACACTCTTAGGCTCCACCTCCAGGCCAACATGAGACTCAGAGGAAGTCTTTTAAGGAGCTACGACGATACCGTTCGTAGCCTTAGCCTACTGCTACTTAATATTCAATTTCTTCCCCAGGCTAAAACCCAGGAACTAAGTTTAGCCATGACCTTCACCTTAGCAAAGCCCAAACACCTATGGAAAACCCAATGTTTACAGTTTTTTATAAGTAACTGATGTTCTACTGGCCAGGATGTTAAGTCATGCAAAACGTCTAGAACTAAGTGACCTTTAAGCCTACTTTTCCAAATATTGACAATTCAATTAGCTATGCATTAACTTAGCTTCCCTCCATATATGCATATTTCATTTATATTTCACAAGGTAGTGTAGAGACACATATACAGTGTAGTGGGATGTATAATAATTACATAATTGCAAACTGTCTGCAGAGTTTTCCAGTGAAAGAATTTTGAAAATCGGTCAATAAATGGCAAAGTTATGGACAAAAGTAAAGTGCCACATTTTTTATTGGCCCACCCTGTACTGTTTGCACTCATGGACATGTTCACATGGTGACATGGTGTAGTGCTAACACATTCAATGTTTCTATCAAAAATATCAGCTTCACCAATTCATTATAATCATCCTCCAGAACCTACATCCAAGCAGCAGCAGCAGCAGCAACGTCACAGAATTTTACAGATCTGTAGTGCAACACGCTTCAAGACATTTTGACAAGTCTGAAATATACTAAATAACTATAGACTAAAACCGTGAACAAATGACAAAACAAAAAAAAACAGTTGCCCGACTGACTGACTGTTTTTATTTGCTGGCATCCGAAAACAGCCATCTACAAACTCTGGTTTGCAATAGCACTGACACTGATAACAGAAATAGCAAAAACTTTAACAAAACCACATCGAAAGCCAAATTACAAAAACGGCTATCTACACATAAATACAGAACAAACATATACGAACAGTTCAAGGCGCAACTAAAGACACATTTGTTTGACTGATTGAAACTGCGGCGCCTAGTGGCTTCCGCTTTTAGGTGCGGTGTATAAATCCGCTTTATTATTATTATTATTATTATTATATAATGCTAACTAACCAGGCAGACAGACTGACCGACCTTAGTCATGGCAGCGCGCCAGTCATGCGCGAGACGACGCAGACTTGCCAAATCCTGCTGGAACGACAGCAAATCATCAGCAAACATTGTCATCGTTGTGGCAACCATTTTATCATCATCATCATCATCGTCTCGGCTCAGATCATCATTCATCACTGCAGCGGCACAGTCACGCTGCCAGAGCTCCGTTCTTGTCGTCAGCAGCCAATCACACACCAGCAGCTCCACCGCCTGCGTCACGTGCCATTACAGTCCAGTTAGTACACAATTACTTTTCCGGTGGTTCCTATGCAGAGTGGAGACACACAGGCAGATAATGGATTTTTTTTTGGATAAACCAACTGAAAACCCTGCAGAAAAACCCACCCCAAAAAACCCCAAACCTAATCCAATTGCAGTTCCACATTCCACTAATAATGAAATATTTTATCAAGTGCTGCTAATTTTTTTAAACATTTAAACCAACATCCTACAAATTTGCAAATACTGGTATATTTTAGCTCTGGGAGCAACAGAAACTCATAAGAATCAACCAACTGAAAATCCACAGAAATCCCCAAAACTGTCATTAACAACACCTAAAAAACCAAACACCCAAAAACTGAAATAAAAAAAAACAATAAAAACCAAAAAATCCCAACGGGTTGGGCTTTTTTAAAAACCCAGGTTTCTTGCAAGCCTTTTCCTACATACAGTATAATTATTGTCCTACAGCTCGAATAAGTTCATAGGTTTTTTCGCAGCCCAGTCCATAATTTAGACGAAGTCAATTTCTAGGTAGACACAGCCCACAAGGCCAGGCCAGCCAAAGCAAACAGGACACCCAGACTCGATGATTGAGAGGTTGCAGGTTTGACTCCCAAACATTCCACTATCAGGTATTTCACACACTGCAGCCCGTCAGTGTGATATTTAAAGATAAAAAATATTATCCACCATTTTTATTAAGCAAAACCATACATAAATACAAATTTTGTTTGTGCACTGCTGTTGATACAAAATCTCTAGTTTTACGTAATAAAAATTGATGCACATTACTTTTTATCTTCCAACATTGTTTATATCTGAAATTTTTATTACTTTTAGCAGCGCCATTTAAGTTTATTAATTACATATTTGTACTTTAGGCCATGTTGCTTGCAACATTTATTTCCCCTTTAACATTTAGACATTTTGAAGAACTTCGTAGTTAGAACGTTCTGCCAGAAAGCCATACAGATACAAATTTGCATCATTCTGCCCTCAATACGATACAATACAGTCACCTTGGTAAAGGGGTTATTAGCGTAGCCACCGTCCGCATGTGAGAGAACGTCACGTAGCAGTTCACTGGTCTTATTACACAGCTGAATGCAGCAGCCGTAACTGAACTGCCGACTGCCTGGCTCTGATAAGGCAGCAGAGTGAACGGACAGCTTCCTGGCCTTGTACGCCATGTGTACCAGCCTCATCAGTCCATCGCTGCATACACCACACCAATCAGTGAGCGAGTGAGTGAGTAGTGTTTAACATCCCACCCAACACTGTAATATAGGTCATTTCGGGGATGGCCTTTCCAGGCAAAATTGCACATGAACGCATAATAACAACACAAAACGTGACCTTTACGTAAGAAAACCAAATAACGAAACACACCGTACAAATGCCATCATCATAAAAAAATTACAATAATTCAAAGTCTGCCATTAACAAGTACTGATGACGGTTACAGCAACTGCTAGAAAGAAATGGCAAATTCCGTATAACAGTAGGCCCTGCTGCTGGCATAATGACAGAGCCAGCCAGTTAATCAGTTAAAGGCTCTGGCTGCTAATAGAGCTGGCCATCCGGCCAATTTGAGCTAGCTTAATTCGGTTTAACCCTCAGTGGCTCAAAAGTTCTGCAAAGAGGATAAGCTCCAATCACTACAGAAAAAGTAGGAAAAAATTTTCTCCTCCTTCTTCTTCGTCCTATGACACCAACAGATGAGCTAGTACTCATTTCATCCAACTGGGGGTAGGAGGCTGAGTCAGCGTGGCACACATAAGCTGAAGGTAAGGTGCAGTGGGTCCAGTGAGATAGCTATGAGATGAACGGCCAAAAGATTAAAACAACTGAAAGGTTGTCTACAGAAGATCTTAATGTAACCAATCTCAAGGCTACAAAACATCACCTGCCATATGGGATAACACAGTGCTACCTGCCACTTGACACAAGTGAATGCACCCCACCTTAATGCTAGCCAGATAAACTGGTACTGAATTTACCTACCCTGAAGCTGAGTTGACCATGGTGGCTAGTTAAATAGTGAGACAGATTGTCTGTTCGCAGTGACACATCCTAGCAATAACCACATGCAGTCAAACTCATAAACTCATAACCTCCTAATCACAAGTCCAATATCCTAACCGTTACACTATCAAGTCAGCTAAAATGTGCAGACAACATCAACAAAGAGCAGTGTGAATAAATTGCGGATGAACTTACTCAGAGCCGTGTGACAGTCTGGGGATGTTGTCAACCACAGCATAAAGATGATGCAGGGTAGCGAGATCATCAAAGTCAGTGTCAGTGTCAGTGTCGGCCAGTGTGGACCAGTGAACAGCCACGGAGAGCACGGCTGACCACCAGCGACCACGCTCATCCACTCCTGAAACACCATCAACATTGTCACAATTCATATGAAAGACCAGATGGTGGTCACAAGTCCATCGACTATTATGCCTCCACCAACATGTGACAACTACAAGGCCATAAAGTGCACTTTGAGGCATATTTGAAACCACCGTGACCTTGACCCTTGACCTTCTGACCCTAAAATTTGACATGTTTATTCATGCCCTAAAGTCTGATAGTGGTGAAAGTTTGGTTAAATTCCATCAACAAGTACCCCAAATATCTTGCTAATAATGTTTGTTCGAGACTCATGCATGCACAGACGAATGAATAAACATTCTGGAAATATAATGCCTGCTGCCACTACATTGGTGGAGGCATAAAATACAATAATTGTAGGGCTATCAAAAATTCTAATACTTAATAAATATACATTTGCTACTAAGCATTGACTATGTAATGATTTTTGTACCAGAATTTGTTGATATTGTACGAAGATTGTTGGAGTTATTTGGAAATGTAACAGATGTCTGGTTTTGGGGACAGACTGTAGTTTTAATCAACAAATTTGTTTGTCCTTAAAGCCATATAAATAATGTTAAACCTATGATTTGTATGATGACATCATGACAAGCATCTGAAATCATCTCTATCATCTGTTTTTACAGAGAACATCAAATTTTTGGTCTGTCTACAAGACTGAAGGGGACAGAAACATTTACTAATAATTGCATTGCAGCGCATCTGCAAAAGCTTTTAGTCAAATAATAAATAAATATGCTAAACAAAAACATGCATTTATTTTGGCAATTACCATCATTAGCTTTTAATCAAAATTAGCAATTAATAAGTCAGATTAATTAAGGGCAAACTTCTCTAAAACTCCTATTAATATTTTTTTCATTGTACCAGCTTTAAATACTAATAACTATGTTTTTATAAACTGTTGTTTTTAACCCCCAAGAACTTTGATTATTATTATTTATACCCCCAGTAGTAAAAGTTCCATGGGGTATAGAAAAATAATAATCGTTTATCAAGTTATCAAGTTATCATCACTGAATTTCCTCAATAATCTGGGTTTGAGAGTCAGTATGGTTTCCAGCAACAATGAGAGGAGGGTGTATTCATTGCAGTAAATCTCCGTGCTGATTCAGTTTTAATTCTGTGTTTCTGAACGATTCACCCTAAATCGATTGTCCGAACCGAAATCCACTCCAGTTATGTTTTTGACTTTCAATTTTTATGCACAACAGCAGGTAAGTACAATTCTGTCAGTCGGTCCATCTGTCTGTCCATCACATGGGTGGATCAGTCAAAAACGGTGCAAGCTATGATCACCAGATCTTCACCGTCGGCTGCCTGGAAGACTCTAGTAACTTTGGGATCCTTATCAGCATAGACGCTAACAAAAAATCATGGGACAATGAGATCTTCAGCAAATGGGAGATAACGCAAAAATACTGGTACCAGTTCTGGAAACAGCCGAGGCTGACTGAGAGCTGATTGAGACACATGTTGAAGTGTCAAATCCAGAAGACAGCTCAGTCACCAAACCCAGATACTCAAGTATATCAGATGTTGAAAATGACGATTCGGTGTCCCTGCATAACACAACAAACCTGCGTGACCCGACAAAACCTAGACCGACACAAACTGGAAACAGTGATATAGGCTTAGGTTTAGGAAATAGGGTTAAGGTTAGTGTAAGGGTTAGGGTTAGAGATTGTGGATTAGTAATAGGGATAGGTCTAGGGTTAGGGTAAAAGTTAGGGTTTGTGTAGTGGGCTAGTTTTGACATTCCAGGTTTTGCCAGTCCAGATTTTGGCACGGAACCGCGAGCCTGCTATGTGCAACACTACTGATGCTACCCGATAACCAGTGCGACCACTGTCTGAACACTATAAAATTCACTTCCATTTGGCCGACAATTTGCGACACTCCTGACCATTTTAATTGGTCCACTGAACTAGGGTAACCTAACCCTAATACTAACTAAAATATAAAATAATGAATATAAATATTAAAAGCTAAAACATAAGTAAGCAACATTCAGCAATAAGCAACATACAATAATTGGCATAGAGTACTAAGTGACTGATGCTAAAAGCCTGTTGATGCAATTTTTAGTAAAGTATTTTAGGCAATTTTCCCTGACAACTCCCTGATTTCCGTGTCAGTGGTCACCCTGAATAACGGTTACGATACTGCTGTAAGTCGGAGTTGGGTCTTTGCCATTTGGTGGTTTGTAATGTACCAAAATAGTTTATCCATCTGCAGACAGTCACTATCCACTATCCCGACCAAGAGTTGAATCCACAACCTCTTGATCACAAGTCCCCAACATTCTAACCACTGTGTCACCAAAGCACATATTTCCACAGTTAGAAATCATTAGACTCCAAAGAATTTCGTTTTTGACGAAAAACTGACAAAATGAAGAAAACTGGTAGTCGTGACGAAAAAATGTTGATTTTCTTTAGAAAATTTGCACTTTTTGACAAACGAAAAATGACAATCTTGGTGGAAAAAATCGTTTGAAACCTAGAAATCATACGATCACAAAAGCGAACATACTGGTCATCAGCGTGCAAGTCGTCGTGCAGTCTTTTCACATTCCTGTCACTAGGTGGAGTCACCAGTTTACTGGCAGCCTGCCGGAGCAGACTCTCGCGGAAACCTTGCAGTACGTGTGCCAGCGGATCCACTGTACATCACCATCAGCAGCAGCATCAAGATAAAACAATCTGAGCTTGTTTACAGCCTTTAATGGTAACCAGAAAACAGCCAGAGAGTGTCAGCTGCCATATGGGATCGGTGGATCTTGCCTGCTTGCCATCCGATACAGGATGCCCCATCTTAAACCCTGGCAAGCAGGAAGAACAAGAAGATTCCACATAGCCCTAGGTCCGTTGCGTGGGAGCTCATCCCCTTTACAGCGCTTTGAGCCGGCGAGGGCGAAGCCGGTGCGATGGTTTTACCTGCCCGCAGGCAGTCACCAACCGCAGTACTAAGCCCAATTAAGGTAGCATACAGTCCAGGTCAGCCGGATGGCTGGCTCAAGACTGGTACTCAAATTTACCTACCACGAAGGGATAAAAGGCTGAGCTGATATTGATGGCTGGTTATGTAGTGCACCAAAATGGTTTACCTGTCAATAGACAGTCAACAATCCCAATAGTAACCAAAAGTCAAACCCATGGTTTCCTGATCATAAATGCAATGACCTAACCAATATGACAACAAGCCATTGAAATCAATGAGACTACTCTGTATGCCAGGCTCGGTTAGTACTTATATGGGTAACTATTGCATCAGCAAACAAGTAGTAGTTTTAAGCTCGAAATCTTGAAATGCTGTCATTCTACTAACAAGCAGCTGCACACTCCACGTATTTAAGGAAAAAAAGTTTAGATGACAGTTAATTTTATCAGACATTCAAATGACATTGAAGTTGGTAAATATCTGCTACTCTAACTCTAAAATTTAAATAACTTATCCAATCAACGAAACTCCAAGTCAAAACGCAACTCATTCATGATTATATAGCGAGTCAAGGGCTACATCTAACTCATTTAAGGACTTATTCACGAATAACAAAATTCAACTCGCAGTTTAATACAGTTTAATACATTTCGATTATAAATAAATATCAAAAGCTACTCAGAACTAACGTTCATTGACGTAGGATGTGAACGGACTGTTAGCAGCGAGTTGAGACCAAGCACCAGTGAGGAAGTATTGCTTGCCGAGTGGACGACTCAGCCAATTCAATGTAGTAGGAGCTGGGTACTTGCTACAAGCTGAGCACAGACCCTCAGTCATACTCACCAGCCGACTCTGTAACAATACACACACATAAAGCCTAAAATAACTAGACAGTGGTTACGACTCTATTGACTATTACGCCTCCGCCAACATGTGACAACTGTAAGGCCAAAAGGTGCATTTCGGGGCATATCTGACCCCACAGTGACCTTGACCCTTGACCCCAAAATTTGATGTGTTCATCCTTGCCCCAAATCCGTTGGTGGTGAAAGTTTGGTCAAATTCCGTCAACAAATACCCATCCAAGATATCTTGCCAGCAATGTTTGTTCGGGATTCACACACAGATACATGGATGGACAAACACTCTGAAACATAAGGCTTCTATATATTGGCAGAGGCATAAAAATTCCTGTGCTTCAAGTTGCAGTCCGATGAAAAGTGGGGATAGAAAGTGAGACATAATTTATGTTTATTTCATAACATATGCCGTCATATTGCCACGTATTATTAAACAACAACTAACACTAAATAGTAGCTACGATAACTAAAGTAAAAATACTGTACCATAACGGACTGGAAGCAAAAGAATTATTTTTTTCAAACCTAAATGTACATCGACTCCTCAGCCAAACACCAGTTTACACTGCGAAACTACAAACATGAGGCTAGTGCAGCACACGGTTTACATCCTGTTTACATCCCAGCTTTTGCTGCTACCCAATGCATCTAACACAAAATGGCCAGGCTCTATTTGGCACTTCGTTCTCAGAAGCAAGTCTTGTGAAGTTCTGAGTTTTGATAAAATAAAAAAAAATAAAGACTAAAGATCCCGTCTTACAGTGCATAAGCATAATAAGATGAGAAAATAAAATGAAAATCACCACACATATAGCAGACAAATCGTATAACTGATAAGGATTTTCACTGGGATATTCAAGGCACAATTTCAGTAAGTTTTTTTTATATCGGAACTTGCATGACATGAAACATACTGCCTGAGGTCTTTTCTAACAATAACAGATACATAACAACCGTACCACTAGAAAGTGAAAGGCTGCCGGCAAGTAAAGCTGTATGGTCATCGCGAGCAATGCGTACATCTCAGCTAGTCTGTCCGTGGGCAGAGTGTGACCCGCGACATTACCGAGGTTTACAGCACACAAAGATAGATTCACCCCGGACCACTTGCCTTGACTCACTTTACCTGCATTGGCAACAACATCCGGGTCAAAAAAACCAGTATGAACTCACTGTTATAAACGGCCAAACTACAACTTCTGCATTTCACAAGGTAGTCTAGTGACAGTAATAGTAAGGTGGCCAAAACTACAGTCATTTACATCAAGTTTCGTCTTGGATGTTGCATGCCGAAAATTACTAAAAATCAGCCATTTTTCCAAAGCTATTAAAAAAATAGAAGTGACTTCTTTTGTGAAAGATACAGTCTACATATAACCTCTGTCTAATTCTCCCAAAGAAGTTCCATACAGACCACTGCAGCATCCCTTGCTTAAAGGGAAACCATCACTACTATGACAAAGTGCAACTACAACTACAACAACAACAACTAGTACAACTAGTACCAGTGAGGTGAAGCTGTAGCAGTTTCGTGTAGACCACTGCTGCATCTCTTGCCGATGTCCTAATATCATCGGCAGTCACGCTACGCCAGAGTCGCCCAGCCGAGACCTCCAGCCATACACCAACGCCGGTCCAATGCAGCAGGTAGCGCAGCGTGTTCCAGAACAGAGCGGCAAACTGGTCCAGCTTGGTGGTCGGTAGTGGTCGACCCAATGCCAGCAGACAGCTGCGAAGCTGGGACGATGCCTGGACGTAGCTGCCCTGTCACAGTACATGCAAACACTACACACTTCCAGTAACATATGTTGCAAAAGTAACTAAAAGCAAGATTTTAACTCATGAGCAAAGGCCGAAAGTTGTCTACTGCTGCATAGTTGAGACAACGCTTGAAGTAGCTGCTGTGTCACACTACACTGTGTCTCAAAAAAAAGCATGTGACTACATTTTTTGCAATAACTTGAACAATGAATGTCCGATTATAATAATTTTTGGCACACTTATTAATGAGACTATATGTCATCGAA
>Ga0056128_1005822_pt1 | contig 15516 bp, 15 predicted proteins | sample WorMetLIZISLAND2_FD_71113 | JGI IMG/M metagenome (GOLD analysis project Ga0056128, IMG submission 71113) | Marine gutless worms symbiont microbial communities from Max Planck institute for Marine Microbiology, Germany - Olavius geniculatus... ...
GTCGTTAATGACGTCCTATTAGTGAATAATAGTAACCTAGGCCTTATCTCGCGCCGTTTCTGAGATATGGTGACTTATTGGCTGAAAATAGCAAATTTTTCCTACCACTCTAATTTAGCACCCTCGATCGGGGTGACCCCTTTTGAATTTACGGAAAAGCTTTCCTGAAACTAGAGTCTTCCAGACACTCGAAGGTGAAGATTTGGTGAACCTAGCTTGCACCATTTTTGACTGATCCACCCGTGTGTCAGACAGACAGACATAATTGCGATGGCTTAGACGTGCTACAGCAGTACCTGCTTTTGCATGCAAAAAAAACATGTTGACCCAGTATCAACATATTGTGCAGTCATCCTCTTAGTACTGGACTACCCTAATCTTGACCTCTAAACTGAAAATCTGCACACCAGTGTTATTCCTGCCCTAGGGAACGATCGTAAAAAAATCTGGTTTTTCTATGCCCTTTACTTTTTACGCGCAAAAGCAGCTACTGCTTTCAGCGTGTCTTAGCTATCGCAATTCTGTCCATCCGTCCGTCCGTCCGTCCGTCCGTCCATCCGTCTGTCTGTCTTTCACACGCATGCATCTGTCAAAAACGGTGCAAGCTAGGATCACCAAAACTTCACTGTCGGCTGCATAAACTTTTTAACAAGACTGCCTGCCAGTTTTTCATCATTCAAAAATAATCATGCTAAAAATGCTATTTAATTTTCAAAAAACTGGTTACACGATACTGCCAATGACGTCGCAGTGACGTTTTGATAAACAGCAATTTATATTGTTCAAAAATTATCACTAAATTATCGTTCATTTAAAGCAATCGCTGGCTGCCCACCGGATTCATCTTCCAGCACGACGGCGCATCAGCACACACAGCGCACAACGTCGCACAGCACACAAAACTGGCTGCTGGCCAGCTATCCGGATATCATCACAAAAGACCAATGGCCTCCAAATTCCTTAAATATAAACCCAATGGACTATCACGTATGGGGTGCAATGTTGGAGGCTTACTGTACGCTTAAAACAAAGCTGAAAACAAGCGCCAAACTCAAGGAAGCGCTTCAGGTTATCTGGGGCAACCTGCCACAGGAACTGATCGACAAGGCTGTAAAAGATTTCTCAAATAAGGCGATGGAGGCTGTTGTTGTTGCCTGGAGCTGGTGGTGAACACTTCGAGCATTTGCAGTGACAATGGAATTCTGGCATTTGATCATTCTTTAACTGTGTTGTTTCAACGATGTTATTAAATTAATATTGTAGCCGGAACATTTTTGAATGCTGAAAAATCAGCAGGTGGTCACGTTAAACAGTCTGCAACTTCATCATTTTTTAACATAATCAAATTTTACTTTGCAGTTAGATGTAGATGGTTTTAGTGAATAAATCTGTAAAATTTCAAATTAAAATTCCAAACAGTTGTTGAGAAAACAGCGTAAACTTTAGGGGTCCATTTTTCTGCCGCACCCTGTATATTCCAATTTTCTGTAGACTGTTGTACCTGCTCTTTCTTCCCGGCATTCGCTCGACTTTAGTCGTTTTCGTATTTATTCACATGCTGTATTTATCTGATGTCTGTCCGAGTGCATCCATAATGGGCTGAAGTCCACATTGGCTATATTCCACTAATCTGCTTTGAAAACTTGAAACTGGAAGTGATCAGAGATCTCAAACCTCCACCGAGAACAATGCTGCCACCCAGCTAATACAGTGAAAAGACATCTCCTAATGGTAAAAATGTAGTAATGCAAAATCCACAAAAGAATACGTATCCCCGCCAAAATCTCATCAATACCGTGCCCCAACGCATCAGCTAAATTTTGTCAAAACATTCCCGTGTGAAGTCTACAGCACTGCCTATGGTATAATGGTAAACGTGAACAGTCTAGTCTAGACCACAATGCACCTCAAATTCATTTGCAACATATAACTAAATAGTTAAATGGTATAGCTCTTCATGGAAAACCCATCTCACAGCCACGGAGCACCACCTGCCATATTGGATCACACACTGATAACTGCCACCCGACAAAAGCTGCCATAACCCCAGCTGGACAAAGCAGTACTCGATTTACCTACCTCACAGGGATGGAAGGCTGAGTTGACCTTGGTGTTGGTTATATACCAAGATGGCTTACCTGTCTGCAGACAGTCACCCATCCAAATAGAAACCACCTGATAGTGACCCGACTGGGAGTTGGGCCAACGACCTTGCGATTAGCAGTGTCCTAATCCAAGCCACAAAGCCACATACGGCACTATATAAATGCGTTCTGTGTGACTGATTGGCTGAAGCACAAATTTAGCATCATATCATATCATAAATCGGTAAGGTCACCCTGATCGGACATGTCGTTGTCGATGGCATTGCCTGCATTGCGTTCTCGAAACGTCACACCGTCGGCGTGTCGCTGCATTGCTTCCTGAATCACGTCCTTCAGCTGCTGATCCTACAGCATTATCATGACAGAATATCTCTCAATTATCTCACAGGTGCGGCTTTCATATCAAATGCTTTAACAACTTGTTACGCAATGTAAAAAGACCGTTTCGCAGATGGCATAAGCTACTGCAATAGAAAAAGATTATGCACAAAAATCTAGGTCCATTGCACGCGAGCTCACCCCCTTTGTGATGCTTTGAAACAACGAGGGTTAAACTCAATTAACTTAGCATACAACCCAAGTTGTCCAGATGACCAGCTGTATTAAACAGCCAGTGCTTTTTACCGACTGAATCAGCAATCCCGGTAACAAAGCCAACTGTTATGAAAAGCTCACCGTTTCTTCCTTAGCAAAAAACCGTAACCATCACTGGTACTCATTTTGCATACCCATGGAGGGATGGCCAGGCTGAGTTGGTTCGAGCGGCTTGGTCGAATACAGTAATGGTACACCTGTGAACAGTCACGCAGCCCAACGTCAATCAACTTCGCTGATTTGACCAACAATGTTATCACGAGGCGAAGCCAAGACAGAACTGAAATATACAGTTGTACAATGAAATAAATATGCCTTAAGAGATTGATTGGTAAGACACGATGATGAATGAAAAAATTTGCTTTGGCAATAAGAAGTAGACACAGACCATCAGCCATCCCAGTAGTAACTATTTGACAGTGACCAGACTGTGATTCAAACAAAAGATCTTTTAAGTCCACCATCTAAACTGTAATGCCACCAAGCAGCCAATTTAGTTCGTTTATTGGCAAAAAACCATAGAAAACAGCAGTTCATTCAAGTAAGTAAGCGAGTAGCAAAATAAGCAAGCGAGTACAAGTGATCATTCGTGCATGATTGATTATCGGTGGTCATTTTGGCACCTTGGTGGAAAGGAATTTGTGACCAAATCATCAAGAACAGCCAATCAACCATCCAATTTAGCACAACTTCCCCTGACTAAGCCACAGCTCTGCTAAAGAATGTTAACGAGCAGATAATTAAACAGGTAAGTAAATAGTCTGCGTAATAATTCGTACGTGACTGGTGGTCATCTGTGCGTCGTCGGTGGGGTACAGTCTAGCCACCCAGTCATCGAGTATCGCCAGTCCGTTGGGTGCCATCTCACAGTAGTCACGTATGCACTGTAGCCAGAACCATACGGCATCCCGGCAGTTGTAGCGCGCGCACCCGCCCCCACCTAAAAACATTTACAATACGTGAGTTCATGTTTCGTTGAGAAGTAGGATCATCTTTTTTTCTAATCGACATCCGCTTAACCTGACATCCGCTAAGAACCGAATCCGATCAACTTACTTCTTATCCATAGATGAAGTGAAAACCGATTAGAAAGTTTCTAATTGCTAGGGATTAAGAAAATACGCCTATTCTTTTGCATTAGAGCTGTGTGGTGTTAATCGATAATGCTGGGATTAACTTTGGTGTTAGCTGCCGTTTCCGATTATCTTTCTTCTTATCTGGTAGATAATCAGAAATGTTGGTTCTTAGAAGAAAGATAACACTGAATTCTAACTTCAGTTCATGTTTCCGATTATCTTGGCATTTATTCTAAGAGAAAGTGTCGACCGAAGCGATAATCCCACTTCTTGACGAAACATGAACTCACGCATTAACACTATATGCAGTTTGACCACCGAACAGCAGGATTCGTTGAAAAATGTCCAAAAACTAAGGACGCGAATCACAAAACATTTCAAAATAATCTTTCGACATTTTTCACACCTAAGACAATGATCTAATTCACGGGACACTTACAAAATGTTGCAAGATATATCATAAGATGAAATCTTATGATCACCTTTAGTGTCTCACTGTCTCAGAAAAATCCGTAATTTGTGAATAAATAAATAAAAATCTTTTAAAAGCCATCTTAACTTTGGTCTCATGATACTCTTAAGACACATCTCAAAATAAATCTTATGCCAATGTATGTAAATTGGCCCAAAGTGTTATTCGTTTAGTCTTAGAATATGCTGCTCCAGTTCGGCACAGCTGTTTAACCACAATATGACAAGATTTACTGGCGAATGTCCACCAAAAACGAGCCTTTTAAATTATCTACAGAGAACATTTTGTCAATGGCAACTATTACGAGTTTTGCCACAAAGCTGGTTGTCTTTCTCTGGCAGAAAAAGTAAAGCTTTATCTAACAGTTATTTTAGTAAAATAACCTGACCAGACTCGTGTATTCATCACCTCATTCCCGAAAAAATGGGATGAGTATATATACTGTCTAGATTTAAAAATCAGTTGCAATATTCTATCCGTCTTGCACGTACTGAGAAAGATTCAAGAGGTTAATACTTCTATACATGCTCTGCAGTTTCCCGATAAATACAAACGTGTGTGCAAAATATCACAATCGTCCATCACTCACTTGAGCCAACAACGACATTACCTGGACATGGACAGCGACCTCGCTTGATGTTAACGTTTACTGTGTAATTTTAACAACGGTGTTATACGAATGCATACTGTAAATGCTGTTTAAAGAACACATCGCTGAAATTTCATGCAAAGAATTCCGCTAAATATTTCTACGAGGGGACAAAATTATTGCTAGTTACTGTTAATAGAAAGCTTATATATAAAGTCAAAATCATTCACAACCTATTGTGTCAACCTATATATCCAGCATCTGCTGACAAACATGTGCAGTGGCTTCTATCCCTATAGCCGATGGGCGCAGCTTGCACGAGTGAAAAATAGGTGGGGGAGTTTTGTTGCAGATCAAAACTTCCTCCCTATTTTTCACTGGGCAAACTACATCCTTAAAAAACTTCCCTATTTTTCACTTTTTCTCTATTTTTCGATCTACACCCTTAACAACTCTTCCTCCCTAGGGGAGAGCCCAAAATGGAGGGGAAAACTTGAGTCAGAAATTGGGGGGAACCAGAGCCCAAAACTGGTGGGGAGTTGCACCTGATTTCGATTCCAGATTTAAGTGGGACAGAAGCCACTGAACATATTAAACAAATAACTAGATAAATAATAAATAAATACATAAATAAATCAGTAAATCACCGAGCAGGTTGGGTATAAGTCCGTGGCGCAGACAGCCGCCGTACGCCAGAATCAGGATGCGAGCCTCGTCAAAGCGTGCTGTGATCAACATCAGACCTCGCATCGAGATGAACGCGTCTCGACCCCAGTTGCGGAAGATGCCGTGTGAGAAGTGCGGCAAACCTGATCACATCACCAAAACTCGCCACATGTACAAAACTAGAAGACGCTCGTAAGAGTGCATATCTCCGCCAAGTGAAGCAATTTAAACATTACAACAACAACAACAACAACAACTACTACTACTACTACAGCTAAAAATACAGCTAAAAATAATGGGGTCACGACCTTGACCTTTTGCGGTCACATGACGTCATCAGTCACGTGACCATTCAAGACTTGTGGCGATTGATTTTTTATGGGTGGTCCATTGCGACCAAACATCTATCTTGCACCGTTATTGAGATATGGCACCTCAAAGTACATGTACACACGCACACACACACACACACGAAACGACGGACAGAATGACCAATCTCTTAATCTCCTCCAATGTTCATTACGTTCACTTTGGTAGAGATAATGGCAGTTGCAGCAGCAGCAGATGCTACAAATACTACTTCTGCATCAGCAACGGTTATCAGCAACAGCAACAGAAAAAAAACAAAATAGCTAAATGAAAAAACTGCGAAACTTCAAACACGATGAACGACCTTTTTTAGACATATTTCATATCAACCTGCAAAAAGTCATCCATAGCAGTTGTTGCTGTGATCAACGACGTACTGCAAAGCTAAGCTACTACAGATGCATCACAAGCACTGTTAAATGTATATTTTCATATGAATTTGTTTTAAAATTTTCTTTACCATATACAGGAATCAGACAGTAACTGTTACTGAAAAAATCTCACAGTGAACCATGATATGTTTTTGCACAGAATACCCAACAAATAAAGAAATGAGGTCAAAACATAAAAGAAAACAAAGATAACAAAACGGTCGTAATGGCAAACAAAAACACTTCAACAACAGCCACAGGTAAATCCGACCAAGCACCATAGATATCTCACCGGCAGCCATAGATACGCAGGCGTACTCCTTCTTGCCGGCGGCGTTGGTGAAGCTCGGGGGAAGGGGCGGAGCCAGTTTGGAAGAGAGAGGAGGCAGCTGTGATGAGACCACGTAGCTGCACATCTGGACCGACCCGGCCGCCAGCATACGCACAAACGTCGACCCGTTACGTACAAACCTGTCACGTAAACACACCCACTGTGACAGACTACGTGAGTGAGTGAGCCCGACACAGTACCTATAGTAATTTTGGGGATGGTCTTTCCAGGCAGAATGCACAGACAATAATGGAACAGTAAGTTTAAACTTTACAATAAACAGTAAGTCTGACCTATACAGAAACACAAAACACAAGAAACTAAAATTCTGAAAACTCCATTATACGCGTGCATATGTAATTAACATAATGGTAGTTCTAATAATCGTCCCTGTTATCCTCCAGACAGACATCAATGTGATAATGCTGTCTATTGGAGGACAGGGGGGTTGCTGAAGACAATGAGAAAATTTTTATCATAAATTTCCGATGTGCAGTAGAGCATTCTAAACCAATCTACACCAGTAAGCTTCTGTTGCAACGTGATCCTATCCATCATCCCAGATAAGAAGCTGCCAGTTAAAAATAGATACTTGTATGAAAATCTGCTAATCTTTTAATAAATATCGAAACACTGCTGATAGTTGCATTGTATAGTAAAAGCTAGGTAGGTTTTCTCCATACTAACAGTTAATTAACCAACACAAAAATGCTGCAAACATTTGTGGCTTTTTTTGCAAATCTTGCAAACACTTTTCGGGACGTTCTAACATGCAAAACAAAGTATTATAGTGTATGGCTCTACTGCTAACCATGAGAGTATGTTACTAAAAAAATGTCAGAAAACGTTGACATCTAAAAAAATGGCCATACTCACGTTGTCATATGGCGACAACATCTTTTGTTGCTTTCACATTGGATGCCTGACGAGCACTGCTAAACCGGATTATAAACTGGTGCAAAAACCCACACAGAAAAAGCCCCAAGAAAAAGCTGCAAGCAAAAGCCAATAAGAAAGAAAATTTAAGACATACTGGTACGTACGGTGACATTTTGTTCCAGAAGACCTCCTCGGCAATGTTGTAAACGCCGGTGACGATAGCATCAAAGTAGCATGGGATAAGATAGCGTGGAGCTTTCCTCAGTTCCGCAAATGCCTCACGAAACCAGTTCCCGATCTACCACAGCCAGCCAAGCACAATGCTCAGCCACGACGTGCCGACAAATTAACTGTGATTAATAAACTAACAGCATACTTAACACTTTTAATGCGGTGACGAAAAAGATTACACTACAGAACCATCCCTAAAAACAAAACTCTTGAAATCAAACTTATGTTGCATCACCGATAATACACTGTGTCTCAAAAAAACTGGGACCCCTATACACATGGCAACAACTACGTGATTTTTTGTTTTAATGGCATATCCTTTTTGCCACATTAACTATGACTTATTCCCCATAAATGTGTAATTTCCGACAAAATTCCTCATACTGTTTATGAGATACAGATGTTTAAAAAATGACACTGTTGTACTAACGTTTTCAATATGGACGTCACTCGCAGCACTGGTTTGACTCACAGTATATATGTATGTGTATAGGGGTCCCAGTTTTTTTGAGACACAGTGTATTTACACCGTGAAGTTCAGATAGACAACCATTAATAATGAAATCCTTCCAAGAAGCCTAGGCACTGACACCAGCTTACACTGCAAGAATAAAGATATGGGGCTAGAGGATCAAGCAGTGTGCCTGTTTAGTATCTCCTAGCTGTCACTGGTATTAACTGCACCTACCCACGAAAAGATGGCCAGGCTGAGTGGCTAATTATATACCAAAACAGTGGTTAGCCATCTAAATAATAAACTGCCATGGTTTGATTAACTATGTTGATGTGACCAATGACATTACCATTACCAACTAAGCGAAACTACCAGGTACCATATAGTAATCTAAATGTCGTTGTTTCCCTGCTGGTAACATACAGGATGGGCCAAAAAAAACCGGACCTGTTTGAGCATTGATAACTCAGCGTTGGTTAGTGGTAGAAAGACGTGTGATACGTCAAAAGTTTCAGAATGCTGTAAAGAATAAACGAAAAATTTGCATAATAAAATAAAGCATTTAAATATTTTTTGCCTAACTTGCATAAATATTCATCACCCCTGAAATTCTGCCAAATTTGACTGTAACACATGGACTTAACATGGATATTTGAGCTTTTATAACTTGGTGATGTTTATTGATGGAAAGGCGCATAATATGCCAAAAGTTTCAAAATTGTGTGCAGAAGAAGTGTACAACTTGCATGTCTCTGCATTTAAATGTTCTTTGCCTCATTTACACAAATCTGCCCCACCCCTAAAATCATGCTAAATTGACAGTAACACATGAATTCAAGTTGATTTTTATTCAGCATACAGTGAAATATCAACAATCATTAACACATACATTAAGTTTAGATGAAATTCGAGGTAGGGAGTTGCCCAGCTTTTGCATTCATAACCATCATCAGTTTTTTTAGGCAGCGGATTGATCGCTAGAGTCACTGTGTTCAGGATCAGCTGAGCCCAGCATTCGATTAGCACACGTTTCAGCTATCAGTTACTGAAATTATGTGACCACGCTATCTGTTGCAATGTCCCGACACTGGATAATTCACAGTATGTGAATCTGGACTTTTTGGCGGTGAGTTTTTGAGTTCAATGAACTCTGGCACATGGGAGTGCAGGCAAATGCCTAATTTCAGGGGTAATGAAGATTTAGGCAAATTAGGCAAAGAATATTTAAATGATTTGCTATGCAAGTTCGGCCCTCTTTGTCTATAACATTCTAAAACTTTTGACGTATTACACGCCTTTCTAGGGGTAACCATCGCTGAGTTATCAACGCTCAAACAGGTCCGGTTTTTTGGCCCAACCTGTATAAACAAATACTTAGCAGCAAGATGGCCTTCCGTTGTTAGATGCATTAAAATTGTGACCACCAATGCACAAGAAAATAATAAATCACGTGACTGTACGTAGCATATTACAAAAGAAATATTTGCAGGAAAGCTCTGAAAAAAGCCGAGCGGATCTTACGGCGGTGGTGGCAGGATAAGCAAGCAGCCTGTTAGCAGTGTAGTCCATCAGCCAGTCACCACTGCGAAGGTTATCACACAGCGGGTGGCCCAGGTCGTTCACTGCACGACGATGTGCTAGTATTGACATCAGACCTTTACACATAGACAATAATAATAACTAGAAGGTGCTCGAGAGAGTGCATATCTCAGCCAACTAAAGTGATTTAAACAATACTACTACTACTACTCTCTCTCTCTCTCATTTCTGGTCGAGGAGGTGAGTCACCATCCCAATCCGTTCCAGGAAGTCCCAGAAACGTCGTGGATCAGTTACGAACAGATGCCTGTGATGAACTCCCAGGAATCGGATCTCGTGGTTGCGGCACTTTGTTGGGCCGGTGAGGTCAGAGGCGAGCAGCAGGTGACCGTTGCCAGTGGTCGCTGGTAGCTCGGTTGACATAGGGCACAGACGCTTCCACCACGAGAAGTTGGCCGCAAAGGAAGCACTACTACTACTATTGCTACTACATGTACAACTACAACTACATCCTACAACAAGGAAAGGGGAGGGAGAAGACAGAGCCGCTTTGCGGCAGGGGAAAGGGAGGGAAAAGTAATAGCCAGCGTTGGTGCAATGACGTCATTGCCATTATGAGACATCATGTACGCACACAGAAGGACAAAACGACCAATCTCTTAATCTCCTCCAATGTTCACTACGTTCACCTTGGCAGAAATAATAATCATCATGATAATAAGCGAAGTGAACTATCGCACACTGGCTGACTGAGATGCTAACTACATGATGAAATCAAGGTCTTTAAACATGGACACAATAACATATCGATATTCAGCACTGTGCAAATTTATATATCACAGTAAAACCGACCAACTCTGAGGCGGCATTAAATAGCTACATTGTGGACAAAAATTCTGATACAGCGACAAAAACAACAATTATTTCTAAGTTGGAATTTACCAAAACACAAAGAACAGACAACAAACATGGTTTTTCAAAAACCATACTGAAGTCAAAATGAAAAATAGGAAACGTTACCCTGCAGTCCGCAGTACTTCAAGTCTCCGTAGAACGCAAGGTTGTAAGTCCCGAATCCCTTCCCATCATCCCGCTCCTCGCCGTCGCAGCGAAACAGAATCCGGTTGAGATCGTTCAGCGACAGCGACGTGATGTAGGACTCCAGCTGAGCACCTTGGATGACACTCATACGTCGTGCACTGAACGTTTTCATGCGATAGCCAAACTGAGACAGCAGACGACGAACGGCGATCAGCGCCGACTTGATGGGAGCGCTCAATGACACACTGCAGACACCCATACAGTATGATACAAACCTATTTTAGCACAATCATAGACAGACTGCCGTGAAAGAAGCTGGCCCACTACAACTAAGTTCTTTTGAACTGAGACAGCAGACGATGCGCCGCAATCGGCGCCAACTTCATCGGAGCACTCAATGACACCCTGCAAACACCTGTACAGTATAATAGAAACCTATTCTTTTACTACAACCATAGTCACACTGCAACAAAAGCAGCTGGTCCAATATTGCTACAAAGTAAGCTGGCCCGTTACAGCCAAGTTCGTTCTAACTGAGATAGCAGACGACGCACTGCGATCAGTGCCGCCAAACACTCAAATGACACTCTTCGTACACATTACAATACGCACTCTGCCAAATACAATACAAATTACTGCCAAACTCTTTTATTGCAGTCATAGTCACACTGCTAACTGCTGTAAATGAAGCTGGCCTCCTACAGATCCGGAGATATTCGCAATCAAAATCCATTCACAATTGAGACAAAGTTTGCATGCATTTGGTCCCCCAATTTTTTTTGGGGGGGGGAGCCAAATTTTGAGACGTTGATTATAAAAAACACATTTCCCACCATCTGGCAAAGCTTCACAACGATTTCCCACGGGAGCTCAAAGATCTCGTGGTAAAAAAATAAAAAAACACCGGTAAAACATAAGACATCCTGTTACTAATGTACAGGCAGCCTAAAAAACAGAGGCACTTAAAGGGAATTGGGAGGGGTTGGACAAAAGCCAAAAAACGAAATCAACTAGATGCTGGTATTACCCAATGGCTAAAGACAATGAAACAAGTTAGACGAAAGCTACATAAAAAACCCCATAAGCAAATGGTGTTGTGTTTACCGAAGTGCAACAGTGCTGCCAGGTGGAAAATTGTAGAACTCCACTTCTTGTTGGTTCTCACCGCTGACAGAACGAATACGAACCATCTTACAACAGCTACTAATACACTACCACCCACAACAACTACAGCAGCAACAACTACACTACAACTACAACAAAAACTTCAACACAGAATGGTGGCTACGGACCGGAGTGCAATGGCGCTGCCAGGTGGAAAATTGTAGAACTCCACCTCTTGTTGGTTTTCACCGTCGACGGAACGAATATGAACCATCTTACTGTCCTGAACTTTGACATGCTCCGAGACTGAACACGAGAAGTTAGGCAGACCGTTGATGAACTGGGCATCAGACTTGTACTCGGCCATTTCACTCAACTTCTGAATCTGGGCTTCGAAGACTATCTCATCCACAATGCCTGCAACAACAACAACCACGTTACTACTACTACTAAACTACTACTACTCAACTATTACTATTACTACAACTACCACAGTCACACCTGAACTCAGTGACTCTGATTAGCTTCCAGGTCCATGTTTCAAATATTATCTCATCCACAATGCCTGCACTACTCCTAATACATTAGTACAACAGCTATAACTACATCACTACAACACTAACACTGATACAACAACTACTACTGTACACAATTGCTATATACAACAACTACAACGGTCAAATTTATATCAACTGAATGTGAGCCTAAGCACAGCAACAACAACAGTGTTGCAGTGGCAGTGTAACGATAAAATGTTAGACTCACGATCGAGAATTTGTGGTTTCAACTGCTAGCACATGGTTACTAATTTGTCGGGCAACTGACTGTTGACTGGTATATAACCAGCCGCCTAGGTAAACTCAGCCTTCCATCCCTCCGGGGTAGGTAAATCAATGACCAGCCTATCTGGCTGGGGTTAAGGCAGGCACGTTCACCTATGTGGTCCCATATGGCAGGTGACACTCCATAGCATTGACAATCTTTTGATGTGGGTTTCCCATGATAAGCTCTAAAAACCTTCTAAATTACACAAAGGCAGCAACTACAACAGCAACAACTACACACAACTACAACTACATCCTCCACTACAACAGTCCCACTGGCATTTAACGACATACAAACCGATTTACTAAAAACACATTTTCTTCATGTGAGATAAAAACAACTGCTACCATTTAAACTACGACAACAACAACTACTACGGCTGACCTGGTATTTTGACATTGGGCACTCCGCGTGGGTCCAGATGGTGTGGGTAGCAGAATGCAGTGCGAGCTATCATAATGACAGACTGGTGACTGACAGGGTTGTGACGCGTCACCGACAGCGTGTCACCACTCACGTTGTCCACAAACACCTACGCATGGAGAGAGACTGAAATATACAAAAAAAGAAAGAAAAAGACAGGCAGACGGACAAAGAGACAAACAGTCAGATGGACAACCCAGGAAGCATGGTGCTACAGCTGACCGTTAATTCCGTGCAAGAGCTAGCTAGCCAGCTATAGCGCATATTAGCTACGGTAATTCTGTCTGTCTTGGTATCTGTTACATCCCAGTATAGTTCCAAGACCAGGTGCAATAGATTCTTCGGGTTTTCAGCATATGATAGCTTGAAGCCTCTAGCATATTGTGAGAAAATTTCATGCCACTGGTTGAAGAGGGTCCCCACGAACGAGGGGGCAAAAGAGGGGCACTCCCCCTTAAAAAGGCGTTATTCTACAGCTATTGGCGTGTCTAACGTGAAAATGGTTGTAGATAGGCACAGACATGCTAGTATCATAACAAGCACTGGCGACAAGCTTCTTAGAAATGTCAACATCGATGACCTTGAATGACCCTGAATCATAAAAATAGGGGTTTTTAGTAATTTTTTGGTGATTTTTAGCTGCACAAGAGTCAACTGCGATGAAATGGACAGAGACAGACCAGGATTACCTGCGAACAGCAACTGCTATAGGCTCTTGTGCGTCTCATGAGCATTAGCTCAGATTTTTTGTTTACGTATTTAATATTGAGATTGTATTAGTTCTGGTATAATTTAACACATAAGACTGTCTGTGGGTGCAAACAGGAGCCAAACAGCTGCAGACAGCAACTTCATGATTACTAATGACAGCCCATACACACATCCAGTGTTTACTGTTTTGTTGGCAAATCCTCCGCTTTGATTGGCTGTCATCGGGTCACGGCCGACGGACAGACAGACTAACAACCGCTGGTGACATCGAGGTGATCTTCAGTACGATCAAATAAAAATGAGAAAAAAAATCAGAAATTAACTTTTAAAACGTACACCAAAGGTATTTCTGTTAATATGCACAAATAAAAAAAATAAACAAAGAAACCTGTTCAAAGCCGGACTTGGCAAGTTCATCGTGTAGATTGTTAATGGCCTTCTTGGCAGCCATGATGCCGGTCCTGATATTACACACCGACACGGACTTAGCATTGGCGTCCAGCGACCACTTGGGGTATAGACGCTCCTCCGTCACCACGTTTATCTACCCACACACATAGAATATTTAACTACACACTGATGGAGACTTGGCACCAGCGTCCGACGACCAAAGTCAATCCAAAGTCAAGACCCAATCAGCAGGGAATTACCCAAGTTAAAGGAATACAATTATGATTTAGGAATTGCCCACCACTCATGAGCACAGACTAGAGCAACAAGATGGCTGCTGCCAGCGATCGTTTGTGCCAACTGAATGTTCCGCAAGAAACGGGAAAAACTAAGTCTAAAGTCGGTGTAATTACTGCATCAAATTATGACGTTTCATATTCATAATGAAAAAAAGCACAGATAAACCTCAGTTTCAGCTGTGTTCTGAAACATAAATAGAAATATTTCCAACAGAATATCTTATTCTTTTTACACTAAAAAGAAACGTCAACCATGCTACGTGCAAAGCTAAAGTATGATAGCTCTCTAACAGGCTCTGAAAAGTGAAAACAAACAGTACATACTACAACTAAGTGCTAATACCATAACAACGACTACAGTACATACATGGTGAGGTACAAGTTCGTCGTAGCCACGGTTGCTGCCAGTTGCACAAACTGTCATTGCAATCAGGGCTGCTGATGGCAAAATATCATATGCACTCCGCTTCTGTAAAAGCACACACAGAACACTGAACATTATTATTATTATCATTTCTGGAAACACTGGTATTGCTTAGCCCCCCAGAAAGTTGCACTCAAAACAATCCAAAAGTTGTGCTGAATTTGTGGCAAAGTTGAGCAAAAATTCACGAAAGTTGCGCAAAAACTGTGCACGCAATTCGGCCGATGCTAAAAATTATGAATCCAATGCTATGATTGCCGACACTGTGCAAAATATCCCTGAAAGTATGCAGCAGTTACATAGATAACATAAAAGACAGAATTGTGGATAAAAGCCACTGGTATCAAGTTATGCTGAAAATAAAATACACAACTAGAAAGCAGTCAAAGCTCGCACACCTCTGCCAAGGCAATGTTGTTCGCTAGGTGGCAGCACCATCTTCGGTTTTGCAGCGGTTTCCCTTATGCCCCATTGAAAGCAATGGTAACGAAAATTTCAAAGTAATCCAGAATCCAGGATTCCTTCCGGATCGCCCCCAAAATTAAATCACTGGTAGTTTGTGCCATTCCCGACATACCCTCAAAATTTCAGAAAGATCCGTCCATAACTTTTTGAGTTATCTT
>Ga0056128_1005824_pt1 | contig 15513 bp, 9 predicted proteins | sample WorMetLIZISLAND2_FD_71113 | JGI IMG/M metagenome (GOLD analysis project Ga0056128, IMG submission 71113) | Marine gutless worms symbiont microbial communities from Max Planck institute for Marine Microbiology, Germany - Olavius geniculatus... ...
ATATATATATATATATATATATATATATATATATTGTGATATATATATATATATATATACCAAAAAACGCAAGAGACTAGAAATAGAATTCATTCAGTTTAATATTATAAACTTTAGAAGGCTCAGTTTTTTTCTACACTTGGGCGGAGGCCTAACCAAAGCGTTAGGCTAGTACAGCCTGGATTTTCATTAATCATAGTCAGTCTGCTAGACGAAGAAACGCCGGGGCAATCGGTCGAAGAGTGTCAAAGACAGGACATAGATGCAATTATTTCAAGCTGCTATTATCAGCAAGAGGACATCAGCCTTACAGTGACGTCACTGACAGAATGCTGCAGTGGCTGGTTGGTTGGACGCTCGATTTCGTCGTCGTCGCGTCGCGGTTTCTCTGATTAAATTAATGTTTGCTCCTCAGCAGATTTCCGGGTCCCCCGCACATGCCCAGGAAGCCGGAAGTGCCGCGCGCGTCCAACTAATCACGGAGAAATGTCGCGATCGGTTTGGCTCGTTTCGGCACAGAACTTGTAGCGACGACCCAACAATCACGTCAATACTAGAAAGTTGAACGTGTGTCATTGCCTTAAGGATGCAATAAATTGCGTACAAAAGTTTCCCAATCATCCGTCGTTTTATGCACTGATGTACTGTGACTAGTTTAGGCTATCGCACTATACAGTACACAAAACAGGCCATAAAATTTAGCAGAAATTTTATAATTCATATTCTACGTTTACTATATTTACTGATAATTGGCAAGTGACTCATACCTAATTACCCATCCATGGTAAACTTTCCGATTGACAATACAGAATTAACCAAGCGCTTTTGTTTTTTCTTCTTATTTTCTTTTCATGTCTGTTGCTGCCGTTTTATAATAAAAGATGCATAGCAAATACAATACAATGCATCATGTAACAGATAGCTAATCGTTTTATGTCACCACAGTAACGTAACAATGTCTATTTTGTCAAGTCGTAGAACCGTATAAAACAAATGCAAAAACACTGTTTAAAACTGGTCTGGATATAAATATGGCCTAGATCGTTCAAACTAACGTTCTAATGATCGCACAAAACATAGGCCTATTCTTAGAAATTACAGATATAAACCGTTAAGCACACGCTTCCGCCGATCTTTGTGACCATAGTTCAGCGCGCGTCAATTGAATTTTCATCTGCATGTGTCATTACATCTCACGCCGTTCGTGCCGAAATAAATTATTTCCGCTACAACTGAGTCGGAGGCATAGCGCCACAGTCATGCATGCAGAGAACAATTTCTTCCGATTAGTTTCATTGCAGCACGGGTCAGTGTCATTACAGTGTGGGACACGCACCATGCGTTCCATGCTCGTGTGGCGCACTGTTTCTCTGTGGTCAATATTAGACAGATGTGTAATGTTTCATTTAGTATTTGTCGCTTTTTACTGTAGTTCGTAGGACGATCTAAAATGACAAAGCTGCGAGTCAGGTTTCTGAACAATGACCGCTATGAAATGTGTACTGAATAATCCAGCGGCCGATAAATTCGACGTTTTATCAATGCTGTCGTGTACTGTAGAGTTTGAAATTAACCCGTCCCTGCGATCAGTGGCGCGGCTGATGAACAATGCCTAACAGGCCCTGCATCAAGCTCATTACGCGACGTCTATACATATATAAATCGTGGCTCAGATACGGGTTCGTCGACGAAGAAGAGGAAGAATTTTAATGAAATTCTTCGGTCACAAATCAGCGCCATTAACTGCCCGCTCATTGACAAACACCCGCCGGTTTCCACGGATAGCCTGCCTATAAAATATCTCAACGAAATCCTGTTCTACATCATCTCCCTGTTCGATCGCACCCCAATCCCACTTCTCCCCCCTAATTAATGCCCGCATCCGCCGCAAGAATTAATTATCGCGGGAAAAACATAACAATGTCCGGTTGCTGTATACATCCGCGCGGCGCCAGGATGCTACTTCCTGTTGAGGTCACGTGCTCGCTCGCAATAGATGCACACCCGAAATGCATATCAGGCGGCGGTTCTTCCGTCCGTCCGTCCATCCGCCCGGTCTTTAATATGGTGTCTGCTTGTTAGCACGCTGCGCCGCAGTCAATTATCTGTAAAGGAATATACAAGAAAGCTCAGGCGCTGGACCCAACCAGCTGTAAATCATCACCGAAAAGCCTCCATTTCTCTTCGGCGTTCTCCGTATAAATGCTGGTTGCCGCCGCGGTTAAGCCGTTAATTTGCATTCGAGATATTTCGTTCCTGAAGGCGGGGAGCGATCCGGCACCCTGGGTGCACAAAGGTCACGACGATCGCAATAAAACATAGCGGGTATGTTGATAATGCGATATGAATCATACCGCGGACATTTTCACAGCTTTCATCTACAAGTCGACTGGTGCAATTATTTTCTACGTTATCTGTTTTGAAAGTCAATCGGATGCAGTTCTTGAGGGTCACTAAATGGCTACTTTATCACTGTTTTAGAGTAAAACCGGTAGACAAGCAAAGAAGCACATAAAGAAATTATAAAGTACTAAAAACGAGCGCCGTTGGAAGTGCGCTGCAACTTTGTCTAAATCGCTTTTAGGTCTATTTTCGATAGTCTGGAAATCAGGGTTTAGTCCGCCGGGCATCTGAGATATAAAACTTACAGCGTATTAACCATTTAGGTACTGGCGTTATTAGTTAAAAGCGGCTGTTATGGATACATTTATCTGTTAACATAAAAACATTTTTACCGAATGAATGGAGAAACATGACCAACTTTGCTGTAGAGACCGTCATTAAAAAACGCCATGACACTTGAAAATCTTAAATAGATTGGCAGTGAAACTTTTACTGACATTTCAATGACAAATAAATGTTCTGTCTACTCAAACACGTGTGCCTTAAAATGACAATAGAATTATTGATGTTCATGACTGTATCAGTTGGCCACTGACAGCGTTGGCACCGCAAGAAGACGACAGCGTCAGCACCAGTATTGGTCCTGCAGCGTATTCGAGCAAAATCAAGTCAACCGTGTGCGGTGAAAACTAACAATGTGCCCCAAATGCTTGTCAATTGATGATCTCTGCATTAACAAATAACAAAATGTATTCTTCGTTTATTTCTATCTGCTCATTACGGCTGTGTATTTCCACATTGGCTACATTGAAGCTGCAATAAATCTTCCATTCAGTTTGCTGCAAAAAGCAACAAAAGCGTCAGAGGCGCCGCTTTGCGGAAATAAAGTTTAATGGTGAACGGCTTTTAAAAGCAATGAAGCTATTGTAAAGCAGTGACAAGCTTAATATGTTATTGCCATAGAAGACGTTTATAAACGATGGGCCTGCCGTAAATCATGTGACATTCACATTTTATACATTGTTTTTGATGGCAATTCACCACAGCTGTTGCATTATTTTCTGTGAGCATAAATTCTGTTATTAATACTCGTAATTAAAACAATTGGCATAGCCTATTTGTCACCGAACCATTCTAAAATGTCGATCCGTCGAGGGTTAAATTCGTGTCACGTGAGGAATGGACAGAAGGGGGGCAGGCACACGGATGGAAACAGGAAATGCAGCTGTTGCGCTAATTGTTGGACGGTGACAGACGCCAATGATGTATGACCGACTGTGATGTCAAGAGCATCTCTAGATGGACGCTGTCAGCGCAGAAGGATTTGTCCCGCGCAGCAGCATCCGCAGCAGCAGCAGCACGACGGTCCTACAGCGCGACAGCGCGATTGATTGTACTCAACGCTAACGTGACTTTTGTTTCACGACGACACACGCCCCTCTCCCATTACCCTTTCCCCTCACCACCCGGTTCAGCATTGTCTTGTTCGCGTTGCTACCGACGCTGCTGCTGCTGCTGGTGCTGATGATAATGATGATGAAGATGATGATGTCGTTGATGTTGGTGATAACTTTTTCTTTCTTTCCCCGTTATCTGCGTCCGCCGGCTATACAGAGAAGACAACAGGCTCGCCCACAGACCAGCCCCGGCGCTGATGACCGCTAAATCACTCACTCCAGCAATCTCATCCGTCTTATTACATTCCATTAATTGCCAGGATCTGTCGACGGCTTAAGTGCTCGGCTTACTAAAATTATACTGCTCTAAATTAAAGCGTGCCGCCTTCCCGCAGCAGATTAGCTGAGAGCCAGATTAGTCTACAACGGATGGACGACAATATAAAACCAAAACAAAGACTTTAAAATCAAACGAAAATCCCAAGCAAATAATTTTAGGAACCACAAATATCTGTCCAGCACTGTTGGGTATTACTGCAATATGCCAACTGCATACACACAAGTGATTGTGTTAGTGGCGAGGCGTAGCGGTAACGCGTTGTGTCCGACCAACGAAGTTGCTTTACGCCGGGCCTGTTGAAATGTACACTTATCATAAGAACTGTTGAAACCAAGGTAACGGGTTTAATGACCCTGGCAGTAGCTGGCAGTCAGTGGTGGTTGCGCAACTGCCCGTCAAATTCTTACACTACAGGCTAGGTTAGTACTTGGATGGGCGACTGCCTGTGGTCTACATACCGAAATAGTTTACCTGCCCACATGCAGGTAAACTATCTCGGAATGTAACCAGCCGCCTAGGTCAACTCAGCCTTCAATCCCTCCGTGGTAGGTAAGTCGAGTACCGGCCTGTCTGGTGGGGTTGAGGTGAGGCGCGTTTAGTTTACGTGGGTCGGGTGGCAGTTAACACTGTGTGATCCCATATGGCAAATCACGCTCCGTAGGTCTAAGATGGGTTTTCTATGAAGAGCTATAGCATTTAACTATTTAGCCATCTAACTATCACGACAAGAATTGGTTACAAAATTTCGCGCGAAAATAAAAGCTCGTCCGACGTCCTAACGAGACAGCAATATATAGGCATATTACTTACGACTTTATAATCACGCGATTGTTGTGCCACCTAACCACCCTTTAGGCGTTTATCGTTGCGTTAAATATAACTATATCTCACAGCAATATTGTAGATTAATTCATTATAATATTTACGCTAAACAATTACAAATTTTATTAAACTTTATAACGAATTTCCTGCAGATCCAAAAAAATTTGCTAATGCATATCTGCATCTGCTGTTGCTATCAGTCTGTGCTTATTTGTTTGTCTGCTCGCCAAATTAGCTAAATTAAAAAAGTTTTTAAAAGATTATAATACAATGTGATAGACAAGTGACCGGTGGCCCTAGTGTTTAAATTTTAGTTGGTTTTGTGAGTTTTTAGCCGACTGTACTTACGTAACGGTCGAGTTTATGATACGAATTGTCGTTTGTTTGCCGTCGTCTGTCTGTCGTTGTCTGTCACGGATGTATTGTGGCTAAACGGTAGGTCGTAAAAAGCTTTTACACGGGAAATTAGTCCTGTGTCATAAACCTAGGCATGCAACATTTTAGCGATCTAGTGCAAGAGAAACATTTTCATATTCGAAGTTGAATGGACGAGGAAAGAGTAAAAATGTGCATTTTCAACGGAAAACTAGCCATATCTCGAAAACAGTAAACAATACGGCAAAGGTAATCAATAAGAAAAAGCGGCATACGCCCTGTCAAATTAGATAAAAATTATCGACCTTAGATTACCTTGAAAGTCACTGACAACCAGTACAGTTGGCTGTTCTAGCGACAACTGGGCTTTTTGTTGTTCATCAGATGACAGCATTAATCTGGGCCGAAGTTTGTCTTCTCTGAGCCCCACCAGTTCATCGTTTTTTTTTCTTTTTTGGTCTCTTTCGTTAGTATTTTATTAGTAGTAGTAAAATAGTGAAGTTGCAGTAGTTAAAAAGTATTTTCTGACTAAACAAAATAGTGATGGACAGGGCAGCAGTAATCTGTCAGGCAGTGCTATCCGTCAATCGAGTTTCAGCCGGTGGCATCACGAGTCGCATTCACTCGGGCCGTGTTAAAACAGCTCCGGCGACGCACCGAGCTCCAGAGACGATCGTATATTTCACAAAGCTCGTCCGTCCGTTCTTTGGTTCCTCTGGCATTACCGTTGGCTGGCTGACACGGTCGCAACTAACTGATGACGTGGCCTACGATGACTTACCGCATAAGACTATCATCCTAGGGCGGCGTGTCTCCGGTGCTCTGCGCGTTCAAGTCATGCATTATAAAGAAGAGAAGAGGGATAGCGTTATCACAGAGGTCCGTCGCGATACACAGCCTGCCCGTACTACAAGAGTCCAAGCGGCAATATCGCACGAGACCACCCCCGTGCACTGGATAGCCGCATTGTCCAGCCCGCCCAGCGTGCGACTTACTATATCTTTGTCGGATTAACTCGACTCGGGCTAGGGGGCGCGGATTATATTCAGAAGCTGCGAACAGGAAGGAAATTATGGACAAAACCGACAGCGACAATATAGTACTTGGAGACTTAAGCACTGCAGCAGTTAACTCATTACGCAAGTCTATACTAGCAGCAGCAGCAGCAGCAGCAGCATAAAACAATATACAATATACGCACAATATACACAGTGTACACAATAATAGATAAAAACAAGATGATGTTCAAACGAAAACTGAGTCTGTACAGTGCATTGCGAGCTTACAGTATATATCCGTATAAATAAAACCAGTCAGCTGTGTAGACTAGTGGTGAAAATTGAAAAGTTTAATTTTGATTTTACAGCAGCAATGTTATTGTTATCTTTCGCTATTACGCTTGTATTATAACTAAACAATTGACATTGTCAGTCACGTGACCATTCGACTGACGGTGGTCCATTGTGACCATGCGTCTATTTCGCACCGTTATGGAGATATGAAGCCTCAAACGTTGGACGCACGGACGCACGCACGGACGCTTAACAGATTTTATACTTTGTCCAATTCTATGCATTGCATTGGACAGGCAAAAACTTGTAGGTAGCCGCGGGTGTTTTCTTCCAACGAATGGTAATTTTTTTATCGTTACAAGAAATGTTTACGCCCGTAATGAATCGTATTCAGTGAACAAGCTGCTCACAAATCCAGGCAGTATATTTCGTAATTCCTGCCATTGCAATCATATCATAATTCAGCGCTAAATAACATTTTATAAGCCTATGTTGAATTACGACATCCCAGTAAGTGACAACTTGTGCGCAAATAACGAACACAAACACGTAATGGATGGGACGTCGTTTCTATTGATGTCATTTGCGCATCGATCAAACTGTCAAACCTACAATGTCCTGTAAAGATAGGAATGAAATTAAACTGTTTCGTAATAAAAAAAAATAACCGAGTTGGCTGAGTGTTGGCGTTCACTGTCGGGAATGTCAACAAATAAAATATGTTCAAAATTGTTTTTCAAAAAAAACCCTCAGCTGAACAGCTGACTTACATTACAATTATATAGTTTAAGTTTCAGATCATAAAAGAAGTGCTAACACTGAAAATTTTCGCCCACAAAATTCTTAGAATTTAAAATTCACAGCAACAACTAACTATTTATTGCTGCAAATCAGATGCTCGAAAATCTATAAATTAGCGTTTACGTCGATTTTGCATCATCCTGTTACTCACGTGTTTTACTGTTTAGCGTGGTCTATTGCGAGAAAAAACGCGTAATGTGCTTTAGTCCTAGAAATGATTTTAACGACTGCGAGATGATTAACATTTAAAAACTGCACAAATTTTCACGTCAAAACAATTATGTAACCTTATCACGTGCGGTGGTATAGTAAAAAAGTTGTCCGAATACTTCAGTTCATATTTTTAAATTCATGATTATATGGGTGAAATACATTCACAGTTTTCTGAGTACTTTCTTGGAATACTTCTTATGCATTATTAGAGGTTGGCTGATTGTCAGTGACTCATTATTGTATCTGCTGGTTTCAATCGTTCACAGTTGCATTCAATGCATTATAATAAAATGTCTTATTTTATCGTACCTTTCTACGCCTAAAGACTCACTGTGACTCAGTATGAATTACTCATTGCTGTAAACGACGAAACTACGACTTCTGCATTTCACAAGGTAATGTAGCAACAGTATTAAGGTGAAATGGGCAAAATTGCAGTTGTTTACGTCAAGTTTTATTATAATGTTGCATGTCAATAATTATTTAAATCGGCTAGTGTTATATGAAGTTATTCCAAAAAAATTAAAGTGGCACAATTTTTTGAGACACGGTGTAGTTAGTTACAAGTCGTGCGTCGATGTACATTACAGTACGTACCGTGTCCCGAGCGTTCACGTCGAACTTGGTGTCGCGAAGAAACTGTCGCAGTTTGTCGACGTTGCCTTCGCGCACCACCGAAAAGAACGCTTCGATGGTTTGACCGCCTGCCCCACACGTCGTCCCTGACGTCGTCGCTTTCGGCACTGTCGGTGATTTGGCGTCTGCGGAAGGTGGTGACAGAGTTCGTCGCGTGCTGTCGGCAGCACTGCGCGGTGTCGACCATCCTTTCAGTCCACGGAACTGTCCTGATCCACCACCAGCTGCTGCGTCCGTCCTGCGCTTTCCAGACGAATCCGCTGCCGCCGCCGCCGAGGTGGTACGGGGGCCGCGGTCGCCTCGCTGTGCCGCTAGCAAGTGTCCACCGTGATGACCGCGACTGAACATGGACGAAAACGTCGGCGCTACGTCAGAGTACCCCGAGTCCGAGCCGGGGCTTGTGACGTCTAGCGGCGCGTCACGTGACTTGGTGACGTCAGCACCGCCGTGGTGCACGATGGCGTCGTTGGTGGTCGGCGCGTGACGCTTCCACAGTTTGAGATGACGCAGGTTCATCGTGTCAGAGGTGCTGGTGCTGATGATGACGCTGTTAGTGTTCCCGGCATGCAGCGCTCGCTAGGGAGGGGCGACGAGAAGGGGGAAGGCGCGGCAGGTCACGTGATCAGCCGGGGCGCGCAGGTGCGTGCGTGCGCGCTTACAGACGCAACTACGACGAGCGCCAGTAATCAGCGATTAACCGAGAGACAAGACGTTAATCCGGCTGCTGATCTCGAGCACGTGGGTGATCCGTTTGGTGTCCAAGACACCCGATGACGGTCCGCACCAAGCAGCACAGCCATGTCACTGGAGAACAAAACGTGGACACACAAAAACAGACACACTTGACATACAGACGGCAGTAGCAATGTCGTTGAGCACAGCGGCAACTATTGCACGGCTGCTACGCCTGCTGCTACAGCTGCTGCTGCTGCTGCATATTGCGCTGTGACAGCGTGTGCATGGTAGCGTATGCCAAGTTTGGCGTAATAACATCTACCGATCGCTTTCTCATATTTAGCGTTGCATATACTCTGTGCGTGAAATAAATATTGATTAATTGGCTGGTTAGTTGATGGTGGCAATTTGAAAACGTTTTGCATACACGTACATTTTTGTTATAGTATATTCAAATATTTTCATATTTCTAATATTTTCAAACAATGCACCGTCTTCAACTACCATGCTTGCGCTAAGTTTTCCCCAGTTTACGCAGTCTCGCCAAGGGTTTGTACAAGTAGGCCTATTTTGTCGTAAGACAACTTTACGTAGTACCTTCCATAGTTTTTGGATTGGATGTTGTTCTTGATAGATACTTTGATTTGTGCATTGAAAAATAGAAACTTTTTATTAAATTGTTTATAACTGTCAGCAAAATCTGTCAGTAAGTTCAAAAATTTGTCAATATTTGGCGAACGCGATAATGTGGACAATGACAAAGCGGGACGTTTTATGAGACACGGTGTATACCTGCGCCATTGTGAAGACTTTTTAGCCGCGTTGTAATCAGAAGCGTTCGATTTTCGGTCGATGGCTGAGGTTCTGATCTGTCGAATATCATATGCCGGGTACTGAACGAAGCCGACGTTTCCGCGTGTGGTCTCTTGCCGCGAAAAAAAACACGCATCAGATGGCTTTTGTCAGCGTCCGTCTCTACAGACAGATGTCAACCATGCAAGCGTTTTCTTGTCTGAACGATTTGACCACTGGCCATCGCGGTCAATGTGTAAGACTGCATGGTACCCAGCACACGACCTGTGGTGAGACGCCATTTTGTGCATCCAGTCAATAAACAGTATTATAAAGATAAAAGATAAAATCTAGTACTTGCTATTGCGCTTCTTGCGTGAGACAAACTCGTAGCCAAAAGCGCTTTGACAATCTCGGAGTGGTATGAGCTAATGACACCGCAGCGCACTATGCGGCCATACGTTACCCGCGTTAACAACCAACTGAACCGGTGGTTTGCGGCTAGCAAACATACCACCGCTGCAATCAGCCGCACTAGGCCTTCACCCCGTAGCCCGTTAGCTACTACTTATTTCCCGTCCCACGGAGGGTAAAAGGCTGAATTGGCCTGAGCACATAGTACAGTATAGCAACTTGCTCAAGGTTGCTTGCAAATGACCGGCAGTGAAAATCGACAATCAGTTGATTGTTGATAATTAATTGATTATCAACAATCAATCAATCAAAGTTGTTTCTATGGCGAAGTTACTTAAAATTGAAATAACAAGCTAGTTTAGATGATGATGTCTGGGTACAATTTTTGAATATTCTGGTTTTACGACGTTGGCAGAAGGTCGAAAGTGACCGAGATGTCGTTATTTTCCCCGACTGAGTGTCGTGTGTGGTCCACCAAACCGAATTGTGCCCGATCTGTGCACCCGGCCCTCGCTATCGCTCCATCGCATAAAATAGTTTTGAAAAATAAATATAACGTTTATTCACAGAAACGCTGAGACTGAGGTAATTATAGTTATTAAACCAAAAAACATAAATTTCATTTATTGTTTTTCTTTTTCGTTTTTTAACGATAATCTAAGCCTATACAGATAAAGCCAACACGAAAACGCACACAAAAAGAAAAAGTTACATATCGATAAAACACCCGTTTGTGTCGTGCTTCGCACTGATGACTAAGGAGTTACTTTTTATGGCCGTAATCAAGCGGACATAAAATCAACCGTAGGGGCCTACTTCAAAACTCTTTTGAAGTATTACACCAGAAACTTTCGGCTCAACTCAGAACTGACAAGTCAGAATGCTAACACGTGCAAGCACAAACAATATGTATAAGTTCACAGATTTCAGAATACAAATAAGCGTTGTCAGATAGAAAAAAACCGCGATGTTGCTGTATTGATTAATGGTTACTGCATTCATTATGTATATGTTAAAATGTTTCATATTTTAATTTTATTTCACAGCTTTTATTTTTATCTTTACTGTTTAAATTGTCTATGCATGTTTTTGTGTTGCGTTTGGAGTAGTAAACGATGACAATGCTGACGATAATACTCCGCATCACCAGTCAGGATGACTGTAAAAGATCAATCGATATCATTCCATCTTTGTGCTCATCGATGCCAATGCGTGCTACTCACGAAGCCTATGGCAAAATCTTTGACCGGTTTTAAATATTATTAGGCCTATCTATATTTCGTAGTATACGGAGAGTCGAGTGTTGATAAAGTTTATACTGCAAAATAATAATATACAGTCGCATGTCGCATAATGTCGCATGCCAAAAATTATTAAAATCGGCCAACGTTTCACTGAGCTATTGGAAAAATAAAAGCAGCACGTTTTTATGGACCACCGTGTCGAAGGTAATAGTGTTTTTGCATAGTTCATTTGCCAGCGGCAAAACAAAGAATATTTAATTCCTGTATTTAAACACTGACTTTGGTCATGTAAAAAAATTTTTAGAACATTTTGCTGAAAACCGCATGACTCTGTGATGTACGGTTGCAAAATTATGGTGCCATAAACTTTGTGCCGTTTTTTGGACCACCCTGTACTTAGTAAAAATACACTCCTAAGTTTTGTTCTAATTTTGATTGATTTTCAAAACTTTTTCGTTAGCAAACATTCCAAAAAAATTTACAATGAGATATAGCAAAGGTGATTGGCAGACAGAACAGTGTATTGCAAAGCTGCACTCACCGCCTCTATGCCACACACCTTGCTAGTCTCGACTGGTGCTGTCAGTTGCTACCCTGCTCCGATAGTGAAAATATGGTTCGTTGATGACAAATTTTCGAAGTTTTACAGTTGCAGCCACAAAAAACGTGCAAAGCGATCGCATTTACGTGTCTGTGGGAATAGCTGGACTTTCACATGTTCGAGCAAGACAGTGCACTAGCACTCCGAGCTTGCAAAATGGTTGCGTTTTTGGATCGCGTGACGCCTGATTTCATATCCACATGTTGCTATAGTGCCGACACGATAAACATTCTTCATTAGCGAATCAAATTAAGTTCACCATCGAAGCAGGATAGCAATTAACAGCACCAGTTGAGACACGCGATACATTATGACGTCAGCGTTACGTCACGACTAGCAAAGAATATTTGATGAACTGCCATATTTAGTTTAAATGTTGTGAATTAGTATTTTTTCAAGTACAACTGGTAAAAATTTTGTTTGAATTGATCATTATTTGATTGAATTATGAAAAAAGGGGTCCCTTTTATGAAACACCGTGTACATAATTTATGATTCTGCTTATGCTAAAAATACTAGTAAAGCGGAGAAATATTAGGCCTATATGAAGATGAACTAAAAACTTATTAATCTTCGAAGTCGACGGGAAAGCTTAAATCTGATAAATCATGAATATTTTTTCGTGATATAGCTTAGCCGGCGGTCAGGGTCAGTTCGTGACGTCATAGTGTAACGTCACATTCGGCTCATGACGTCATACGTAACCATATCGCTGCTTGGCCGGGGCATGCACGTGCGCCACAGAGTAAATTGACAATAATTGCTTTTGTATTGACTCGCTGTTGTAGCCTATCCGACGACACTGCTACTGACACCGGTTTGACCCCGCCGTGACCTTGCCGTGACCCTGAATGCCCCGTCGTCTGACTTCTGGACCTTGACCTGTTGCTGCCGGGCGAGATTTCGTCCACTATGAAGAGCAACAACGTGCAGAACGTTCACTCCTGAGTCCTGATCCGCATTCGTCGACTTCTGACAACTTGCCGGCATGCTACAGGCCTTACAGCTTTTTGATATCGATCCGTGAAATAAGAACAAAGATATTGCAGTTTCAATTGTCAAGACATAGCACAGTGACACCCGGTCATCGATTGTTGTAAAATTGTATGCGCGTGCGCAACAGGAAATGACGTAACGATCGACGGACGTGTTACAGACCAGATGCCGCAGACATCGCGCCATTACAAAACGTCAGCAAACAATCGTCTGCCGAAGAATAGAACTCGTTTCAATATCTGGTCAGATCAGGCGTCATCCTGCAACAGAGGGGGTCCGCGGCATGATGAACTGGCTTTATTTCTCAACTGCTTTCTGTCTTACATCAATCGAGCTGCTTCGTTAATCCCAGGACTGATGCCCTGTATCCATCTTCTTCTTGACGATTTTTTCCGTCATTTCTAAGCGCGATAGTATCTCATTTTTCTAGCTGGCTTTAATACTTAGTAATATCTCTGGGGTATTATATATCTTGTTTATTATCCATGCATTTAACTTCGTTTAGACCCATGGGAGCCTATCTAGCACAGATAAACTCTGTCGAGGTGCAATGACCGTGCGGCTTTGAGCCAAAACTAGTTAACAGGCTACTGTTATTGTAGACAATGTAACCACCGCCAATACCAAACTGGATGTAGCTTATCTGCTACATTTATAAGGAAAAATGAAATTCATCTCAGTTCGTAGAATACAGAATAAAATGTTGTAACATTATGCAGAAAATGTCAAGTTTTTCTCTAACTTTGTCCTGCATAGGTAAAAATAAACTTTTCTTTCATAAAGTTTTTCTTCACGGACAATACTGTAGCATGCATTACAGAAGCAGTATAGTCAACAAGCCATCAAGCGTTCACAGACCGATTACGCACCGGCTTATTAGTGATTTTCGTAGCGTTCTGTTGCATATAACAGAAAAAAACACTGTTACCTTAGCTGGACTGATAATCGCAGTCAGTCCTAAATGTCAGTATAGTCTGGTCGCTATAAGTAGCACAACAGTAGGTCTATCACACGGCCGGTCTGCGACATCCGTCTACGTGTACCAGTATTGTACTGTGGTTGTATTATACTTAGTGCTGTCTACAAGATGGCGGAAAAGCCGGAAGTAGAAATAATGCGCCGTGACGCTGTTTTATCTGCATCGCATCTCTTGTCATCATGCCGTAGAGTATGTCAGTAGCTAGCTAACTACTTACTACTCTCTTCGGCCCGTCCATTCTATCCGCTTCCTTCTCTCCTTTCACTATACTGGCGATACACACACTATCTTCGTTCCATCGCGGACGCTATCAAACCGCCCATAAAATCGTAATGTCAGAGATCGCTCTTAGCGTCGAGAGCTGTTTTAGTGACAGCATAACGACATTTCTGTCCCACACACATAGACAACGCAAGCAGGTCCAGCTATACGTGTTGCAGCCTCGTCGTTAAGTGTTTCTATGACAACAACTGCTGAAACCGCTCGTATAGCACAGAACATTGCTTTGACTTAACAACACAACCAACACATGATATACAGAACTTGTTTTCTGATGCAAGAAACCGAAACATCTGCCTCCTCTCTTTCATTCTTCAATTTCTTTTAGCGTGTGAGTTAGCCAAAATCTGAAATGGCAAACTAATGTTTTGTTATAATTCAGCTTTCTAACTAATAACTTCGTTTATACCTATTGCGAATTTTTGACCGATTTTCGTTTTCAGATTTTGTCTGCGATTCCTAACACCTAGCATAAAGAGCGAACAACAGTTGAGACAATCTATAGCCTACTGCAGTAAAAGCTCGCGAAAATCAAATGAACTAATTTTCTGTTTATTAATCATCAGCAGTTTATCATATTTTAAGTGCCAAATATAAAATTTCGCTATTTAAATTTACAAGTTTCTCGCGACTGTCAGTGTGACATGGGCATTAGTCGAGAATCGACGCGAAGAAATTGTTCTAATAGCTGCACATGATTCTTTTGCACGCATGGTGCGAGGCAGCGAGAGCATGCAGCATCGAACCTCGCTGCAAAGAGCATATAATATGCTCGCAAAGAGCATATAATATTCATCATCAGAGCGCGGAATTTCTTCTTAGCATTCGAGAGCGGTAGGCGCCGAGCGGTGAGCGAACGAACTGCTGTTTGGTATTTATGACCATTACTTGACCAGGGCTGACCACTGCAACTGACCGCCACTCACTGGCCAGTAGCCATGTCAAATGACCAGTTGTAGTATAGCAGCAGTTGTGCCGTCAGTGAAATTGAGACGAATGCCGAATGCATATCCGTCGCTCCATCCATTCAGCCGTCTGCACACGGCATTATTACTGGCACAATGGCCTTGGCCTGTCTTAGCAATCTATTTCAATACTGAACTTTAAATACTGCTGTCTTTTATTGTTCGTAATGTGTGGGTCGCAGTTTATCATATTATTTATTAAAGTATTTGACTGATTGATTGGTTGCTGTATTAGGCTAATTTATATCGCTTTGTTGCTGTCAGAGATGAAAATGTGAACTGAATGGGCTGATAATTAACATGCGCTAAGTTGCTCCTTTCTGTGCCTCTGATTGATATATATATATAT
>Ga0056128_1005825_pt1 | contig 15512 bp, 13 predicted proteins | sample WorMetLIZISLAND2_FD_71113 | JGI IMG/M metagenome (GOLD analysis project Ga0056128, IMG submission 71113) | Marine gutless worms symbiont microbial communities from Max Planck institute for Marine Microbiology, Germany - Olavius geniculatus... ...
GGGACAACCCTGCAGGAGTTAAGCCACGCTGCCCTAGATAGGCAGCGGTGGGCAGCGATAGTAAGAATGGCGTCAGACACCAACGGGCATTGAGCCCACGGTTGTCGATGATGATGAATATATTTTTGTTCGAAATTTATTATTATTTTGTTTCTGTCGCCGTTTGAAAACTGGACTATTTAGCCGGGCCTATGGCCAGCACGTTTGTGATAGCTTGGTATAAAAATGTGAAAAGTGAAATTCTCCTATTAAATTGAATTGAAGTAAACTGAGTGTTATCGTGTGCAGGGTCAGACGGAGTACTACGCGGCAGAGCTGCTGCTCAACGCCAAACTGCGCGTGTTCGCAGTCAACTGTAGCAGTTGCACAACAATAACGACAACAACAACGACTACTATTACTACTACTACTACTACTGCTACTAATACTAATACTACATTTGTTGTCGTTGTATGTGTTTGCAGTCAACTGTAGTCTACTCTACGGCGGTCACAACACTGTTCATGCACAGCTGCATGTCAAGACCAAACGAGGTTAAAAACACCACAATCTATTTATAGCCTATAAATAATGTTTCGAATAACCGGCCAGACACACAGTAACCTAATAGATCTTGGTACAAAACGAATTGGCTAGGTTTTGCCGCCAAAAATACCAGTTTTTTTTGGGGGGGGTTGTCCAGCGTCGAGTTTTAGCCGTCTACAGCAAACCCTACAAATTTCCAACAGAATTTCGACAGGCTGGTGCAAATTTCTGACAGAGGAATTGTGCGTGCTGAAAATTTTATTTTGGCCTTAAATATTTTCAAAATCGGAGTTTTTAGCCCCCCCTTTCCTTTCTCCTTAAAAGACAGAAAAATGGCATTGTTTTTCGTAATTTTCCCACCTTGAATTGTCCGGCAATTTTACGACAGGTGTTAAAATAGAGTGAATGTTTGACCTCGACTAGCCCTTCTTGCCACGTAAAGACTGACCATCTCTCAGGCTGAATTTTTGTATCGGTGCTGTCCGCTTCAGAGTATACGGAGATCGGCGGCGACGAAGAATTGCCACTCGGCGACGAGTTCCAGGAACATTTGCGCCGGTTTCTTCGTCCTAATGAGAAGAAGATGCAAAGTAGTAGTAGTAGTAGTAGGCGTAGTAGTAGTAACCAGGTGAGAAGAAGATGGAGAAACGTCTTGAGCTGGTCAAGAAGCTTGTGACTCAAATGTCGTACGTATACACAACACATAGCTCGCCGCATCAGTCATTGTGTCGGTTCAAGTCCAGTTTACACTGCTTTGATTTGTTTCGGACCTGTTGTCCGGTCGTCCTGTTTGTCATTTTTTTTAGGTTTCTCGCATTCCTTCGATCTCTCGAGCTACAAATTTGCACGTCGCTTGCTCCTGAGAACGTTTCGTCTTTTATCCGTTTTTCGCTTTTTCAATTAGAAGCTCGCATAGGACAGATAGGCAGATTGACGGACGGACGGGCGAGACTTATAATATGTCTTATTAGGACGAGCGTAAAACGACCATAAGCACGACTAGTTTGACTATATTTAGGTAGGTATCGTAGATTTAGAATTCGTCACTTTTGTAGACCTATCCTTTTAAAAGTCGCAACAATTACGAACTTCACCAAACGCTCGAAATTTGCTACAAGCTTTTTTCACATTTTAGTAGCAGAAATCATTAAAATTTGTAAACATTTGTTAATTTTGTTATTTTTAAATTCATAAAATTTGCTTTTTTTAAAGTTTATGATAAGAACGTCGTAATGGTCTGTTGTGTGCGTGCAGCATATCGTGGGAGATGTACCCGAAACTGACGTCAGAAAGCGTTCGTCAAGAACAGGAGGAGCTCGACATTCGAACACTTCACCTGCTGCGAGCGACCGTGCACAACGAAGAACGAAAACTCCCCGAGAACTGGGAGGAAAACCCCTCCGAACACAAAAAGTATGCACAAGTGACAGCGCCCGGCGGCGTCAGTGGCCTCGTGACGAGGGCGGGGGCAGGGAAGCAGGGTCAACTGGCCTTCCACCGCCTCTACATTGTAGCTTCTCTGAAATTTTTTGTCAAATTTTTTTTCTGTCAAATGCACTAAGTGCATGGCTGGAAATCTTTAATTTTGTGGGCATTGGAGGCAAGATTAAAATTTTGAGCACGCACCCATAATATGTTTGTTCGTCGAATAATTGCAACTTTTTACCGCGTACTTTTTTTGTCCACGACGCCACTAAAGGGCGTATTTAAAAAGTAAAAGAGCTGCGCCTGCTTCTTTTCAAAGTAAAAAAATAAACAAAAAGGAAAGAAACGGCTAAGTTTAACGTATCATACTTTTTTCCGCAGGTGCATTTCGGTCAGCTTTCCAGTGACCTTAAAATGTTTTACCTTAAGTAATCTTGAGGTGAAAAATCTGTTTTCATCGTTGGTTGTAAACGGCTAAACTACGACTTTGGAATTTCACGAAGTAGTTTAGCAACAGTATTAAGGTGAGGTGGGCAAAACTGTAGTCGTTTACGTTGAGTTTCTTCTTGATGTTGTTAGCCAAAAATTATTAAAATTGGTCAGTGTTTTACGGAGTTATTTTAAAAATAAAAATTGCGCATTTTCTTGAGACACGGTGTTGTAATAGTAGTAAAAATGCTGTAGAAATTACTTTAAATTAAAGCTACACTCAAACGGATTCTGACGAAGCTTGACCTGATGGCATGTGGCAGACATCTGGCGCTGATACGCAGTATTCAAGTAGAATTGAACGAAATGGGAGCGGTGACAAAAGCGCTGCCACATCTTGCTCGACCCTGCGACCGAGTTGCCAAAGAAGTTCTCGCTTTCATCTCAATCATGCTCTTTAACGCCAACGAACCCGTTCAGGTTTGTTTTTTGGCTTATACTATATTTATGTGAGCTAAATTAGTTTTTTTGCCAAAGTTGGCCAGCTTGGAATGAGCTTAGGCTAAGTCGTTCGTGGCAGCCTGGCATGGTTAATTTTTGTTTATGTTGTTGTTAATATTAATTATTTATTTGGTGTTTTTTTGTTTTTACCTGTATACTTGCCTGCTTAATTTTTAAATGTCTTATTGCCGTTCGTTGCGTGATAAAAAGTGCATCTGGTCTGTAGGGAAAAAATTCCTCTGAATATCTGTAAAAAGGTTGTCTTTTGATGACCTGCTTAACTTTGAGTTAGGCCTACATGGAACAAACTAGTAGGCATGCTAAACAAATACTGATTGCGTCTGTGTGTTTGTATTTATTTTATTTCTTGTCAAAATGATCGTCTTCAATGCACAAATTATTATTGTCGTTGTCGTTAACATAAGACCATGACATTGTTTTATTTACAGACGTCGCTGCTTCATTATTTCTGGCAAACTCGAGAGGAAAGTTTCTTTGCTGCAATTCGCACTAGAATTCATCTGGCAGCGCTCGCTATCAAAGAGAAGTCAGTTGATAGTAGTTGCAAATCGTTACAATGCGGGTGGTCGGGTTTTATTTAATGAAAAATGTTAAAGGTGCATATAGCTTTTTATGCAGAGCTACGGAGCATCACCTGTCACCCGACAAAGATGAACGCACCCCACAATAACTGCAGCCAACCAGACCGGTGGTCGATTAACGGCAGTATGGCGTTCATCTGTGTCGGGTGGCAGCTAACATTGTGTAATTCACCATATGGCCATATGGCAGGTGACGCTCCGTAGCTCTGCGATGTTTCCTATTAAAAGTTATACACTACTTTTTCTTACACCTATTTTATAACGTAATTCCGTGAGTTTTCTATTATTCTGTCTTTACGCGTTATCAGTGCTAGAATGTTACAAGAATCAGAACGTCAAATAGTTCGTCAGTATACGGTAGAGTTGATGGCTGCAGTGGATGATGGCGATGGATCCAACTGGACAACGATCAAAAAGTATGTGACCAACAGACCCAAAATCTGCCGTGGAAGACAATCACAATACAATACGCATCGTTTATACGCTTATCGCACAGTACATATTATGCTTGCTGCATTTGAACAGCTTATAGCACGAAGTTAAGACACATCATAATGTCGGCTACTTTCCGTTTGGCAATACGCGGTGACTATTTTAGTCTCTGCAGACTAATTAGTCCACAGGCTCTTTGTACGGCGTCGCCTGCTGCGCTATTAATTCGGCTGCTGGATAAATATCCTGTATAGAGCAGTGTAGACCTAAGTCAGTGGCGTGCCGTTTACGTTTTTGAAAACTCAAAAGTAGCCGGTAAATGATGTTCACAAATAATCGACAGTCCAGTGATTTTCGAGCAATCATTTATGAACTTTTGTAAACTACCACAGATCCAAATTCTAGATCAGAACACTAAAGTATCTATTTCTAGTTTTTTTTCAGTAAGTAAAAAAGTAACAATTTATAGAGCGCCGAAGTCTCACAGGAGATTTACAAAAATAGAGTTTTGCTACATAACACTGATTTATTATTTTTATGGGGTTACTTTTTGGAAAAATATGGTTTAATTTACATATTAGCTTAGTAAGTTAGTAGCATTTTACCGTCAGTATGGTGTTATTGTCGATAACAAAGATGCCCAGCACACTGAATCCGACTCTCTCTCCGTTCATACGGCTCAAGAACACATTCACCTACAGTTATCCAGAAAAAAACTTAACAAATTGTGTGCTGTAGGCTAGACTGCGTTTATGTCGACAGATGCTATAACGTGACAAATCAATATAACTGTCTAAGCAATGCAATCATTTAAAAATTAAACAAATTTAAAGCTTTTTGTCAACATGTCGTGTAACATACTTCAAGCATAGCGTTAATATTGACTACGCCCACACGTAACGTCTCGAGAAGAGACCCGTCAGAGAAACGCAGCTGTACAAAGCCGAATAGAAAATCGTGAAGGATAAAAACGGGCTGGCCAAAGTAAGTAAGTAAGTAAATAAGTAGCAATTTATATTGCGCCAAAATCTCACAAAAGAATCAGGGCGCATTAGAGAGGAGCGCTAGAGGACAAGATATTCAGACCGAAAATAATAAGTTTGAAGATGACATCTGAAAGAGGTGAGTGTTTGAGTTTGACGGATATGAAGAGGAACGAAATTATATACATGTGGTGTGGAAACTTGAAATGCATGGGAACCAAAAGACAAATTATGACGCAGAACGTGAAGTAGATGGCTAGAAGATGAGCATGTGAACCTTACAGATTTGTGATGACGTAGAAGATCAGTGAGATAAGGCGGGTTACCAGTATGTATAGCTTTATAGGTAGAAGAAGCAAGCTTGAACCTGATTCGTCATTCGATAAGAAGCTAATGAAGCTGTTCCAGAATATCTGTGAATGTAAGAAGAGAAAAACGAGTGGACTGATGCGTGACAACTCTAGCAAGTGCATGCTGCCAGTGGCGTATTTAGGGGGCACGGTGCGATGGCCCCCTTTGCCTCGACCATGAATTTTTTTACAGGCGACTTTATATGAAAAGATGCGTTTTTTGCCATTTTCCAGCAAGAGTTGCAAAATTTAACAATGTTTGATGGTCTTTTGCGTTTCCAAATTTCAGAAAAATGGGCGAATTTGCGGTTTCCATTGAACATTCAGAAGCAAAAAGTGTTTCAGCTTCAGGGGGGCTTCGCCCCCCTGACCCCCGGAACAGGGGCTCTGCCCCTGGACCCCGCTGGGGGCTCCGCCCTCAGACCCCCGTTATAGGCTCGTGCTCTGCGCGCTCGCCATGCCCCCCCTTTTTGCCACATCTTAAATATGCCACTGCATGCTGCGCTCGCTGTAGACGGGAAATATGATTTTGTGGGTAACCGATTGACCATAGGCTCCTATCGGCGAGCAAACGTTTCTTACAGTAGGCCTACTTACTATACTGGAAAATGGAATCTGGATTGCATGTTAAACAACACTCAGCATGCACTGGTATACCGTTTTGCAATTTTCGGCTGCAGTCGTGCGTCATAAAGCAAACAACCTATGGTGGTTTAACTACGATACTACACTGTCTGGAGTGGTATAAGCTCGTACTGCGTAGTCGCTTACCCACTTTAACAGTGTGATATATAGTACTTACAACTATAAACTATTCAACCGCCGCGGCTTATGACTAGAAATTCTGGAATGTGCACATAATCTATAGGCCCACTCGTATACGATGCCGCGTGTACAAGCGTAACTCAAAAATAGATTTAGGCCTGTGCTAACAGTGCTATGACGACATCTTACAAGCCACAAAAAGCCTAAAATGTCAGTGCAAACGACAACAACATTTACAGCCTACCTCGCCAACAGTTCTAGCGTCCATCGTCGATAGTTCAACGTCGTGAATATTATCGTGCAGTTTGTGTGCCTGTGACATGATCGTACATACACTGTATGTATAAGGAGATTAATTATGTACCGCAAACCACACATATTTGTTCGAGAAAGTTTTCGTTGCAGCTTTATCAAATATAGGCCCCTAGTTTAAATCTTTTTTTAAAAAAATTACTGCTACTTTTCGCTTGTGGGAAATAATCGTTAAGTACTGTATTTTATAGATACTTGAACCAGGAAGGCCATGCACAAGGCCGTAGCCAGAATTTTTGTTCTGGGGGTTTGCCCTTACTCTTCCTTTTTCCCCTTTTTCCCTCACTCCTTCTTTCTATTTCTTTCCTGTCTCCCCCTTTCCGCTTTTTTCCTTAGAAGTAAGACCCTTGAAATCTAGCTAGGGAGCTTAGGGAGTGATGTAAACTTCCTTAGCGGGGTTTGGGGCAGAGCCCCAACCGAAGTCGAATTTGGTGCATTTAAGCCTTAAAAGATGGCATCTGGTGGCAACAATTTTAATATTTTTTTTCAGAATCAACTGACGAAATTTAGTGCATGCATGTTAAACATAATAAAAGCGAACAAGAACGGTGGGTCAAATTTGAAAGTGGAGGTACAAATAATAGGAACACTAGCATTCTGTATCGTGTAAAGTAGCATACGTAGTCAATTTTGCCGAACGAAAGGTAAAACAACTTCTCAAATCAATTGACAACGTACAGCATCGACCGTAATAACATGTAATAACTTTACATGGAAATATAAGCACAATTGTAATACAGTCAGCATTGACTGAAATACAGTTAGGTATAAGAATGGGCCTAGGGGATAGATAGGCCTACTTACCATGCGATTGACGATTACACCAGAGCCGGCTGAGAAAAACAAGCATGTGATATTCGCGCACAGCCAGAACACGTAGGTAAAAGCAATCGGGCCGGTTTTGGTTGACTCCGGATAGAAGATAATGCAGTACAGTAGAAGGATGATGTTGATGATATGACAGACGAATCCGGCAACATTGCTCAGTCTCATGAACCCGTCCACCTTACGGACTGCACGACATAACGTCTGGTGACGTCGCCGAAACATTTCATGCAATTTTATCATCAATTTGCCAGGGTAATTCATCAATGATGCTAAATCATTTGACGTCGACGAAACAGCGACAAATCTCCGCCAAACTCTCCTTGTTCTCCAAGCGCACGACGAAAATTCTTCTTCAGATTTTTGAACTGGCTGTAGAAGACGTACACCAGAACGAGGCTCAGCAGGTGCGAGAAAAAGACGCAAGGAAATACCACTATCAAAGCTAGATAGCCGATCACTCTTGCAATGCGAATATATTCCGGTATGTGAATATAGGTAACGAACGGCGCAAGAATGAAGTTGAATATGTTCTCGCTGTTGATAAAAACAGCCGCTCCAATGGTCAAAAACGAAAGCTGAACTATCCAAATGAGGGCGGTTAGGACTACAGTAGCGCGGCGCACGCCACGGACACAGTCGCGAGTGACCGGCAGCGTGGTAAGAATTCTGAGCAGTTGTCCAGTATGGCAGGCATAGTAACAGGTGGTTTGAAATATCGCGACCAGACCGCACCAGGTGAACACCGTTATTTTCATGAGCAGTATGGCGCCAAAACGATCACCACTAGTGAATACAAACACAGAACGAATAGCGTAAAGCCAGACAAGTATCAGAACGACGGTAGCGTAGACTCGCAGCTTGGTTGACGAAGTGCCTGCAGCTTTTACAACTGTCATTCTGCTTGGGTTCCACTCTGGATCGTCCGCAGGTCGTTGACGTCGAACTTCGCGGTGAAAGTAGAGTCCAAAGAGTTTCATGCTGAACAGCAGAGGCGACAGACTGGACAACAGGTTGTCCGGGTCTATCTCTAGCAATCTCGGCACAATTCAGTGATACACAGAGGCGATAGATTGGACAGCAGCTCGCCGTTGTTGGCAAACGGCTCTCCACGGAAACCAGCCTCGTTCCCACAGTCCTTGTTTGTCCTTACAGTGCTTGTCCTCATAGTTTTTGTTTAATTTTTTTACAGTTTTGGTTCTCACCGTTTTTGTCCTCACTGTTCCTGACCCCACACTCAAAGTTTTTGATTCTATAGTCATTGGCCTTGCAGTCCTTGTTTGTCTCCACACTCTTTGCGTTCAATCCTTGTCCTCACATATATTGTCCTCGAAGATCTTGTTTGTCTTCATAGACCTCGACCTCACAATGATTGTTTTCAAAGTCTTTGTTCAATTGAGTCTTTGTCTTTACAGTTTCTGTTCTCACAGTCCTTGTTTGACTGCTCATTAACGTCAGAAATTACGTCAGTCGCAGAGTCAACGGACACCTTGCAGTGTCCAGGTCTTCGCTCGCTCAATACCTCCCTCGTCGACTCTTTGATTACATTAAACTGCGATGATAAGTTTACAGGATAAACGGTCGTCATTCTGACGTGATGTTTGTGAGTCTGTTCTAATAACGCATTCGGCGGCTCTAGTGATGTATTCTGACTTCTAAACAGCAGTTAGGCCTATAAGAAATATCTAGTCTGTGTTCTTACACCGCCGAATAGTATGGCAGATATAACAGTAGACCGCTATAATACACGTATAAGCTAGCAACAGACACAAAACGTACTGTCAGAATGCCCTTGGCAGTTCGCAGTGATGTTGTCAATAATAATTTATAATGCATCGTTTAATTGTTGCGTCCGTTTTGTTGCCGGCGTTTTTGTTGACTATTGACGCTCGGTAACATTATTGCTGTTGGCACAGGATACTTATCCGGCAGCCGTATCAATAGCTAAGCGGCTATTGATACGGCAATCGGATAAATGTCCGGTCCTACCTGGGCCGGCTATTTATCCGGCCGCTGACTTGGACGGCCCAAGCCTTTACGTACTAGCACCTAATTGTGCTCTTAGGTACCGGCTAAGGCCGTGTCTTTGCGGCGGTATGACGAGCAAAGCAGAGACACGACGGCAACCGGGCAACTGACGACCTCAACCCTAGCAAGTAGGGTATCGCTTATCGCCAGTCGGCAAGCTTCGTACTTGCCTGCAGTTACGTCGAATTTATCACCAATATTATACGCTTAGTTATGGTGTGCATTAATGTCACATAAATCTCTGAAATACGCTAACCCTAACTCTAAATACTAACCCTAACCCAAAACCTTAAATCTACACCATTATTAACGCTAATTCTGGTCACGTGTAACGTAATTCGCTAAGCGACATTGGTGCCGCTGCTTGGCGATTGCGATTGAGTTTTTCGTTTTCGGTCACTGCCGGAAAAATAGCCTAAAGTTATTTCTACGGCTGCCGGACAAATAGTCACCGCGTTTGCTGTTATTTGCTACCATGCTTTATTCCAGCAAAATGCCATATTGTCAGACGTGATCGATATAGATAATTTTAGACCTATATGTTATTGTAATTAAATGCACATTGGACAGTAACAACTAATGCATGTGATTTCCGGCCGCGGCATTAAAAATCCGATGTTGTCTTCTGATGAGTCCAGCGACATAGTGCCCGAATTACTGACGAATTATGGGCGTTTCGCTTCCAGGACATTTTGTCCGCAGCATGAAAGTTTTTTTGCACTAGATCGCTAAAATATTGAATGCTGTGATCACAAAATGTGTCATTAATTTTGTGGCCGATTTTGCAGCGGCTTTATGGATTAAAAAAGCAGGCGCGGCAGAAACTTTTAATTTTTTGACAGAATTCCGATTGACGGCTGCGAGTTTTGGACAAATTTGAATTTTGCTTTTAAAGTTTTGAATAATGAGAGTTTTTAGCTTCAAATTTTGCATTTTTGAACTAAGCATTTTCAACAACAAGAGAACTTTTGGACAATTTTTCGACAAATTTCTGACAGCTTTAATTTTTTCGGGGGGGGGGGTGCAATTGCCTTTCTCTTCCAGCCACGATGCTACTGGGAGTTTGTATCAGTCACTATTATTTAGCGTGCAAAGTTAAGACGTGATTTTGTTGAGCATTTAGACGGTAAATGAAATAATTGATCGAATGAATGAATGCATGAACATTGTGTCGATTAATTCAGACGGTCGCTGGCGGCGCAGCAGCGCGCTCGCGCCAAAGAAGCGATCTCGCAGACGAAAAGCCTTCAGTCCAGCATGACCGCCGGGAAGAAAGCTCTTCAGGTAATTAATCATTTTGATCACTCAATAGTTAACATTTATGCACGTAACCACAGTTTATTTTTTATATTGCGTGCGATTCTCATAATTTGTGCACGATATAAAGACAACGTTTTTAGCTTACGTGTGAAACCAACTACGTGCATAGCACACACTGTGTTCGGCTGGTCTTTGCCCGGTCCGTCCTGGTTTCACTGTCATAGTAGGCTACATCATAACCTGTCAGCGCTCACTCTGTTACTGTATACTGCATTGTGCACCGTGGTCCACAAAAAACGTGGCACTATACTTTTGCCCACATCTTTGCCCGTTATTGACCGATTTTTAAAATTCTTTTACCAGCGCACTCTACGGACAATTTGCAGTAATGTGCTTATTATAGTTATATTCCACCACACCGTAATTGCGTCTTTACACTACTTTGTGAAATATAAATGTAAGAAAAAACTAACAATATTAACAAACATTCAGGTGAATAGGAAAAACACATCATTTACCGCAATGTTGGTCTGACGTGTTTTTTCTATTTACCTAAATGTTTGTTAATATCGTTATACATTCATATTTTATTTATATTTCACAAGGTAGTGTAGAGACGCATATATGGTGTAGTGGGATATATAATAACTGCATTATTGCAAATTGTCTGCAGAGTGTGCCAGTGAAAGAATTTTAAAAATCGGTCAATAATTGGCGAAGATATGGACAAAAGTAAAATGCCACGTTTTTATATACCACCCATAAATAAGTAATTCACTTAAGCTATGCATTTCAGCCACGGAAATCATGTGTGTTTGCTGCAGGAAATCCAAGCAATTGACAACGCGATGAAGAAGATGAAGTTCGGACAAGGAGTACGTTACTCTGCTCAATTTGTTCTATCTGAGTTATCTTGAAACATACACTGAATGTTAGTATTAATAGTTTACATCTTACCAGTGTTAGAACTGTAACTGTTAGGCCTACTGTCCGCGGTAGCGACGACATTACTCTTTCCAGCACCGTCGCCGAGTATTTTGTTTGTTTGTTTTTCTCCGTTAGCACGATAATGCTTAAACCGCTAAACTTAGTTTGATGAAATGTGGCGTGCACATTTACCTCGACAGATGTAAGAACGCTGTTGAATTTTAAGATCATAGGTCAAAGGTCAAGGTCAAAGAACTGCATTTTTTCGGATTTTTTTCGATACTTTACCATTGCGAGGTAGGACCATGCTGTTAATAGCTGCTGCTAGAGAGGGTCAGCAAGGCCGATAGCTATTGTCCGACGCTGACGTCATTGCATCATGCCACGACGGCTACCGCGGACAGACTTAGCCCTGCGCAAGTTTTGACAGTTTAGTTGTTGTCGGTCGTTTCAGCGGCAGGCGAGTTTATCGACGCTGCAGAGCAAAATGGCGAAGCAGAAACGAACCGGGAAGAAAGACGCTTTGAGTAACGCCGCCGCCGCCAAGAAGAAATCCAACAACAAAAAAACCACCGACAGCGACGCGGCCGAAAACGCAGCGAACGCGATCAAACTACAGACGATGAAGTCTATGGACGAAAGCAGTCAAAAACCGACGATGAACGGCGCGGAGAAAACGAAGAAAAAGAAGACTAAGAATGAGAAACCGAAGACCCAAGCTACCGAGATGAACGACGTCAAAATCCAAGTCAGTTTTTCATTTTCTTGTTTTTGAATGATATACGACTTACAAGGCGTTGTAATTTTTTCTTGGTGGGTTGAGGAAAAAGTTATCACGAAACTTTTTTTGGAATTAGCTTTAATGAACGTCATTTAGCATGGAAATGAATTTGTTATTTTTCGATCAAAAAATGTCCCGTAAGGCCGTAACTCTTAAAATTCACCAAGTTTGTTTTGTGCAGCAAACTCCGCTGAGTGCGAGTACTTTGCCCCAAAATCTCATAACTCGCTACATCTAGCCATAAAGGACAAGAAAATACCTAGTTAGGCAAAATTATTATTGCTGACGCTGAAGATAAGATGAAAATGTGTGCACTGCAACGGTATGCTTAAATGAATGATGTTGCTAAAATAATTTAATTGTTGTGATGGCTGCTGTTGTCTCTTTCAGTGCATGTTTGAAAACATTACAATTTGCATATTATATGCATGTACAAACTTAAAATTTAATTAATAAAGCATCGCACTATGTTCTAACTGCTGTTAGATGTACTCAGGCCTGTTCGTGGACAGAAGGGAAGAGGGGAGAAGTTTTCCCCGGGCCGCGCGACGTTTGGGGCTCGCGGTCGCTCAAAATACAAAGTACACCAGACTCCGCTATTAAAAGAAACAAAATTCAGAAATTTTCTGTCCAGAGGGGGCCGCGAGAATGTTTTTCTCCGGGCTCCTCTGTGGCTCCCGACGTCCCCGGATGTACCGATGTTAAAAGATTTCGTGAGAACCCATCTTAGCGGTACGGAGCGTCATCTGCCATATGGGATCACACAGTGTTACTTCAAACTTGCCCCGTTCGCTTTAACTTTATAGGATGTTTACACGATCGAGCAAACATCGAGCAAATATCGAGCTGGCTCAAGCAGGCCTATCGGAACCCCGCCTCCTGGCTCAAATGTAGGCCTAGGCGTAGGCTCTTATCCCACAGCTGATCACGTGTTATATAGGCCTTCAAATTACAACCCGCCCGCCCTCCTAATTAGCATGCTAATCACACCTCACGCGATAGTGAGAGTGTTGTAAGGACGACCTTCAAAGTCTATGGGAAAAGGCAAAATTTGACCCTCAGCCAACCAAAAACCCCTAAATCGATCGTCACCAAATTTGAATGGCGTGATCACGGACCCCTACCACCAACAAAATTGGGCTCAATCCGCCCAGGGGTTTTTGCTCCCCATATAGATGAAATATACACCCCCTGTTCGAAATCTATTACTTGTTTTGGTGCTTCAACTCGCTTACAGGCGAGTCCGTTAAACCGATTTTTACGCTTAATACGTCAAATGACGAGGTTCTGCGAAAAGAAGTGCCTTTTTAATGTTACAAAATAAAAAATTAATTTTTGACTTATTTATTCGAAAAATTAAAAAAAAATTACAATGGCTTCCGTTGTGTGCAAGATAGAGTCGTAATTTTTGGTTCTATGACATGATTTTCGGGGTCGGCCTAATTAACGGTGACATTTATATTTATCCCCGGTTGACCCCGGTTGCCATGGCAACAAAATTTGGGACAAAATTAGCTACAATGCGGCTTGTGTAAAAGTTTTTTGCGAGGTTTTTGCGCCTAAGCCTATAGGGGGTTTTTCAGGGAAATGTCATCGAATGCTGCCAATTGCATATTAGTATTTGCATGTTAGTGATTACCAACTAAAGTCAGCTTGTATGGATGCCATATGCATAGCCCCATCTAAGGTTACCCAAATTATTTTTGCTGTTTTAGAGGACTGATATCATCACATCGTTCTTACACACAATTGTAAACTGGTAAGTTTTTTATGTATTACCATAGAACGTCGAGCTAGCTGCTCGATATTTGCTCGATCGTGTAAATGCCCTATTAGCCAGACAGGCCGGTACTTGATTTACCTACCGCAGAGGGATGGCCAGGCTGAGTTGACATGTCGTCGTGCGTAGATAACGGACGATGATGAAGATGATAAGCCAGCTGCAGCAGCAGCAGCATTGAAAGATGCGGATGACGAGTTTGATGACATCAGTCAGAAGGACGACGGTTACATCAAACTGGTGCTGCGAGTGCTGGCTCGCATGTGTGACGGACAGCATGCCGGACTGCAGGCCAGTGTGCTACACTAATGTATAGTCGTGGTATAACGTATAATGTATGGTCTTAAAAGCACAAATGCAACCTATTATTCTCAATAAACTTTAACGGTTCACGTAATGTTCGTATAGTTCAGAGTTCTTAACTTCTGGCAACGCTGTAACGTAGACTTTTCGCAACGATTCTCGCCCTTTTTATCGTATTCGAAATTACGATAAATTAGTTTGTTTGCCCTTAATATTAGTACTGAATACTACATTTATGACTGCTTAGATAACGTTACTACTCCAAGTCCCCAGGTAGGTGGAGAAAAGCGACTTTGTTGATCCACAATAACGGCCACACTGTCTTTGTGTGTCTTCCGGTAGTTTCAAGTATTGTGCGTGATCTGGGATGATGATGGCGATCAATAAATGCTCTATTGATTGCTTCATTTATTGATTTATTTATTGCTGATTGATTGGCGCGTTTGACAGAACTATCTGCGTGAGCAGCCGGACAACCTTAAGTCGTTCAACATTGTGGCTGAGACGGCTCAGTTTGTCAACCTCGTCTATTCCAACATCACCCCGCAGAACATCGACCTCGCGTCCCAGCTCTTTGAGACGCTTAATGAATTCACCGTCGTATGTAGAGCGATACATTATATCACTGCGCACAACCCGATAACGATTAGAATTTTTTTGCAATTCGCTAAAATTCGGCCTGGGCGTCGATCGTCGGTTAAAAAATTAAACGGGTCAAGCGGTTGCAATTTTTCGACAAACGTGCTCAAAATTTTCATTTATGTCTTCAAATTTTTTCACAGTCGGGTTTTCAATTCCAAATTTAGCAGTTTCGGACAAACATTTTAGAGAGCTAAAAAGATTCTTCCGACAATCCAAAATGTAACCCTCTTCTTTTGTGCCTTGACGCCACTGCTAGCATATATTTGGCAAATGACTAAATTACATAGATGTATCAAATCCCAATTTTTATTAGTATTATGAGTTCAGGTTTTTAGGTTTTGGCAGCTACTGCTGCTTTACTCGAAGCTAATTTATATGAGCATACAGGGTGGTCCAAAAAACGGATACCCAGTTTTATTTTTGGGATAACTTTGGTAATTCAGCACCGATTTTAACCATTCTTTCACTGTTACAAGCAGAAATTTATGGCTCGTAAACGTGAAGTTCTTCCATCCACCGCACCTTGGTGACTACAGGGATGAAAGGCATCGGCAGAGCAAGCATGAGACGGATGCGAAATCTGTTGCTGCAGCCGACCACTTTCTCCATGGCAGTCGTCATGTACAAGAACCTGTAGTAGAT
>Ga0056128_1005827_pt1 | contig 15511 bp, 7 predicted proteins | sample WorMetLIZISLAND2_FD_71113 | JGI IMG/M metagenome (GOLD analysis project Ga0056128, IMG submission 71113) | Marine gutless worms symbiont microbial communities from Max Planck institute for Marine Microbiology, Germany - Olavius geniculatus... ...
GCTAGGTCGACTCAGCCTTCTACCCTCCGTGGGACGGCAAAATGAGTAGTAACTCATTTACATGGGTTACGGAAGGTGGGGACCTTGGTACAGCTGACTGGGGTTGCCTAGCCGGCCGCTTCGCCAGCCTATGTCTGCAGGCTGCACACGGTGGCCGTGCGGCAGGCGGCTCTGGTTAGTGATGAAAAGCGCATTAGAGGCATGCTCGCGACGATGCGCTATACCAATTGACTTTACCTTTACCTTTACATTTTTTTACCTTTTATGTGAATTTTCACTGCAGATGATGGAGCTGGCAGAGCGGGCGCGGCAAGCCAACAGAGTTGGGTGAGTGAAGTTTGTTCAAATACTGCGCTCTCAGTGAAATTTTTAATCCTTCTCTCGTCGCTGCACGTGTTGAGGCTTGCATCGTTTTTAGGAGTTGGAACTTAGGAGCTTCAAACCTAATTAGCACCATTCATACAGCTTTTCATGCCACAGTGGGCCCAGCAAACTTATGTTTTCGCTGCTTACCATAAGGTAAGCAGTAACACAAGTTTCTTGTGTAGTCACGTGATGGCGAAGTGCAGGCTCAAATAAAGCAAATGCATACTGTGTCGGGTGTCATTTGCGTATACTGAGCAGATCTACTGAAAATTAGATGCAATTTTGTCACAGCATAAGCTGCTATACGAGCAAAACTTCGGCAAGTAACGCAATTTGTTTGTGTTTGTTGTGTAAAAGGAAAGAAGGTTTAAAGAGAATTCAACCAGAGAAGTAAGTAAAATACGAGCCATCATCGCAGTAGACCAATATTTGTGCATACCATATATTGTTTAAGTAAGGTTGAGTTTGATTTTGCTCTGCTATGTGGCTTCGCTGACAAAAGTTACTGATTGATCTTAACTGATTCCATTTTTATGTAAACACAAAAATTAGACAACAAAAACATGTATGTATATTAAGGATTTCGTGTTATTAGTCGTAATATATTCAGGGATAAACGTGGCATTAAAAGATAATGAACGTGTTGTCGTTGTAGTTCAGTGGATAAGATACAAGAGCGTTTCGCTGGAGCTCCGGTAAGTCGTTGCTGTAGAGCTCAAATTAGGCCTCAGTCTCCTAACAGTTGTAAACTGTGATTAAAAAATCAGTTCTAATCTGATATCTTGCTGTTTTGGCAACGACATGGAGTCTACGTGTAAAACTGACTCCATGCAGCACGACCAGACGAGACAAGTTGCAGCGTATTTTTTTACGCTGTACTATACCTAGTAGCATTCGCAGGTACAGTTGGCGTACTTGTAAAATGCACACTACATAGGCCTAAGTAGAATATGTTATCCGTCGAAGCTGGTCAAATATTCCTAGACAACATATATAGCCGCTGCAGCCGCAAAGTTAGGACTTGGGATCAGCGGGCCGAAAACTAAGGTGGTTAGTTTTGGCTATGACACACCAGTGATCACTCTTGATGGCACTCCGCTTGAAGTTGTGCCTACCTTTGTCTTTTGTTGAGCCTCTGTCTCGGTCTCAGAATCTTAAGTCTCTGTCTCAGTCTCGGAACCTTGGGTTTCGGTCTCAGTCTCGAACTGTTGGGTCTCGACTACATCCCTGTACCCCGGTAGCTAAATTCGTTCAGTAAATCGACAGAATTCAGTATGGTGTATGGTCTTATCAATAAGGATTAATGTGACATGGAGAAAAAGTAAGTTACTGATCCAGGAATAATAATTATAAAACTAACGATAGAACTGTACGCCGTATTGAACCAATAACGTGCACAAATGTTCCATATAGAACCGTTTTAGAACCAGATATGTCGGTTCTATTATTGAACTTTTCGAAAAGGCTCTATATAGAACCTGAAAGAGTTCCATATGTGTAACAACGTTTAGAACCGAAAAAAAGTTAAATATAGAACTGTTTGTTTTCTGAGTGTGGGATCCTCCATTTTCGGCGATTCCATTACATCTTCGGATGAGGTGGAATGTCGAATAGGCAAAGCATCTGGCGTCTGCCAGACTCATGGAGTGTGTCTGGAAGCGACGCAACATACGTTTGAAAACAAAGATAAAGATCTACAACGCTATAGTCATCACCACTTTGTTGTACGCTTCTGAGTGCTGGACGCTCTTGGCAACCTACTTGACGAAACTAGAGGTTTTCCAGATGAGCTGTCTCCGCCGAATACTTGAGATAACCCGACGCGACTAACTACGGAATGACACGATACGGCACCGTTGCATGGATCAACCCACCGTTGGGAAGCGGATTCAGTGGAATCGTCTTCGATGGTTTGGACATGTGTGCCGAATGGACGATTCCCGCTTGCCGAAACTGCTTCTGTGGGCACAACGTCCGGATGGTTGGCGCTGTCCTCCTAATGCACCCAGGAATCAATGAAAGGATCAGGTCGCTGCCGATGTGACGACTCATCTATCCAGGCGCCTTTACCGTGACCCCTTAATGGCTACCACCGGCATGACAGCTGAGCGAGGCGCATGGCGAGGGTGACGGTGCGACGTCACGGGCATCAACCGACGTAGATGTCGTGACCAATCAAGCGAGCGCGCACATCAAGATGCCTCGAGCGTCATTGGATAAGCACCGATCCAATCCGATCCGATCCGATCCAGTATTTGCTTCTTGACCATGTTTCCTTGCGTTACAAGCTATCTGATAAAATAAAAAATAAGCTGTTTATGGCGATTATTCTTAAAATTATACACAACCGTGTTACTTTTCATTATTATTTTTCAGTGGTCTTGTTAAATTTAACATTAATATTTGAGGCAGGAATCTGCTCGTTCGACGGTTGTTTTCACCAGGAAATATGTAATAAAGCGATTGTCCTATCTCGCCTGCTAAACGCGTCGCTGCACTACCTTGTCAAATACTGTGCGCGTGTGAAGTCGAAGGTGGAGATGTACAGTAAGTACGAGCGGCAGAAAGACAACCGTTCGTACGGGGACCGCCTTCAGCTGTTCACAGGACCACAGTTCGTGTCGCCTCCGGAGAGAATCAAGCCGCAGAAGGTCATCCGCTGGAACGACGAGGGGCTGCCGACGTACGCCGACGACGAAGACACGGCGACGACGACGACCGATCAGATCATTGATGACACGAGCCCTGCCGCCGTCGACAGTGTCGCCTGAGTCACCCCCACACATCGGACCCCGCCCGTATTATAGCGATGACACACTGGCCAGTTTTCTGGCGCCAGTTGCCAGTATTGGTTACCAGCACGAAATTGAACATGTTCAATCTGGCGCCGGTGTCACCAGCGACTGGTGCCGGTAAAAATCTGGTACCGGAAAAGTATGGCACACCAATCGCTTATAGTCGACAGGTACCGGCAACTGGCGCCACAAAACTGACTAGTGTATCATTATTATTACGCCCAAACTCCACTTACTTCGAATTTGCGCTAAACTAAAGCTGTGTGCAACACATCTACAACTAGAAAGCAGTCAGAGCCCGCACACCTCCGCCAAGGCAATGTTGTTCGCTAGGTGGCAGCACCATCTTCGGTTTTGCAGCGGTTTCCCTTATGCCTCGTTAAAAGCAGTGGTAACGAAAATTTCAAAGTGATCCAGAATTTAGGATTCCTTCCGGATCATCCCCAAAATTGAACCATGCACTGGTAGTCTGTGCCATTCCCGACACACCGTCAAAGTTTCAAAAAGATCCGTCCATAACTTTTTGAGTTATCTTGCTGACACACAGACAGACAGACAAACAAAGTCTGGCAAAAACATTACCTCCTTGGCGGAGGTAACAAATGAAGAACAGACAACGAATCCGCAACGTCTCGACATGTCGTGATGTTGTACAGCTTGTTGTCCTACAAGTTTACAAGAAATCTAAGTAGTGGAGTTTGGGCCTCACTACGCATCACGACGAAACTTTGGTGTGGTTTCCACACGGCGCAACTCACGCAAAGCATGGCGATTTTTACGCAAGCGAATCAAGAGACGTACACTAGCAAGTATGCAACAAACGCGATGATCGCAGGGAAGCACGCGACGGTCGTAAGGGACTCAAACGACGCTAGCGACACAAAGACATAAGCACTGAATACGTTCTTGCATTGAGTGCGTTGCACTGGATGGAAACCAGGCATTAGGTTGATGACACACGGTTCGCAAATCGTCGACTGAAGCATTTGGCCATTCTGACCAGAAACTGTTAATTACGTGCCGATAGTATAATTCACTAAAGTCGTGGCATGTGGGCGAAATCAGTGAGTTTCAAAGTTTTGACTCACTTTCGACGCTACAGGTAAAATTGTCGAAGGCAGAATAGCATAGACAAGTTCGGTAACTTAGTACAAACATCTGGCGACTAAACCGTGATTTCGCAACATCGATTTCCGTACTGTGTGTCATAGTCGTCGCTAATGATTGTTTCTCTCTTTCTCGCTAATATTTCCCGTTTAACATTCAGCCGCATATTATGCATACAGAATGGTGCAAAACGTGGAACATTTCATTTTCATTTTTATTGTCCATATCGTATACATCAGACAAATATAAAGTATAAACAGTACTTATGCAACTAATTAAAAAGTTACATGATCGCTCTTAACTGCAGCAATCGAGCCTAGTCGTTTTTATAACCATGATTGCGCAAATATTCGTAGGCTATAATACACATGTTCCGCTTTTTATGCACCACTCTGAATGTGCGAAACACCGTGTCTGTATGACAGGCGGTAAGTCAAAATGTATGACAATCTGTTACGAAATCAGCGTCGTTTTGTCGGCTGTAGTAGGCCTAGCGATCAAGAAAACTGACTTAGTTGCTGACGTGTAATAATTTGCATGTTGCATAGTGTGCATGTGCGTCGTTAGTAGCACTAACCTAACAACAGACTGTACTTGTACTCGTATTTGTATGTTGATGAGCGAAGAAGCAGTTGCTTTAAATGTTCATATCTTGTTGCCAAAACTTGTCAAGTCTGTTTTGAGCAGGCGGTGCTTCGATGACATGCTGAGCAAGTCGATTCCGGTCTCTTATCATTCTTTAACCGAAAAGCCTTCGACGAATGCGACTTGTATTTCTTGACAGAAGCAGTTTTAGGCCGTGATAGCAGCATGATTATAGCAAATTTGTCGGTCATTCCTTCTAAGTGGCGTGCAGTGTATGATTCCTTTTGAGATGTATTGTTACGTTCCGCAACGGTCAGAATTACTTTTGGCCTATTGCTAAGTAAGACCGAAAACGATGCACGATTATTCAGGGCCGTATTCAAGCATGGGCAACATGTACAGCTGCCCAACGCCCTCATAAAAGGGCCCCACATTTTTGTGAAAAAATTATGATCAACTACAACTGCTTGATAACTTGTAGGTCTTAATATAGGTGTAATCTAAGCTTTTTACTGACATTTTTCAATAATGAAAACGTTTTGACAATGTACGTAAAATTAGCCCCATGTGCGTAATTTCTAATGTTTTCGCTGTTACTTTTCACAGTAATATAACTTAAATGTTTAAATAATTGTTGAAACTGTTTTCAATTTTTAGCGAATAAAGATACACGCGAAGAAGCGTTTCCGTCTAAACCATAATTTTGTCATATTTGTATATAGTGGCATAGACAATGGGGGCCCAGGCCCCCGATCTTAACTTTTTTGTGAAACACGGATATCAAGGACTCAGAAAAATAATTAAAATTGTTGCCATCGGATAGCATATTTTAAGACAGTAATGTGCAGCATTCGATTTCAGCTAGGGGAGTTTAATTAGGCCTACAGCACTCTCCCAGATTTCCTAGCTAAAATTTAGGAGTTTTACTTTTAAGAGGAAAAAAGAGAAAGGGAGAAAAGAGAAAAGAAGAAAAAATGGAAGCGGAGGGAAAAGGAGGGAAGCCTCCACTAATTCACATTTTGTCTACGAGACTGATTTGTACTAGTTAATTATTTTCATACAACTTCCAAAAATTAGTTATACCAATAGCTACAGATGACTAAGTTTACTCATCTTTTGAAGTAGTTATAGACCTAATCACTTCTTAACAGCAGTAGTTAATAATAATTATCAATCAAACTATTAGTCTAATTCGATCAAAAATAATAACCACTTACATTAGGCCCGACCAGTGGTTGATAATATGCTTAAAAGCTAAGATAAAAACTAAAGGTATGTTATATAATGTATAATACGCCCGAATTAAAAACAACTAAATTAGAGGGAAAATGCTCGCTGAACCAGGTTTCATTAAAAAGCAGTGTTAGTGACAGTTGTTGAATTAGCCTACTGATGATGCCATCATACCATTGCATGGCGTATTGTGAATTGTAAATAATTCTCAGGATCTTTACTTTTGTTATTTTATATAGGGGCCCCCACAACCGACATCTGCCCATGGCCTGTCCACGTGTCTAAATCCGGCTCTGGGACCATTCCATCAGCCAGTTGTTTTCTTTATTATTACATCTATGAATAGGATAAATCTACATTACAATCTGACAAGCCCTTGGCGGAGGTGTGCGGGCTACGACTGCTTTTCTAGGTATATCTATGAATAGTATACGCGCACCGACAGCTGATGACCGTAAATGTTCTTAGCATTTAGAATGTACTTTTGTATAATGTGGAGTGGAGCGTTTCTTAGATGTTCGTTAGCTGCAGGTTTATCGCTATTAAATCAACATTCGGTGTGGTAACTTCAAGTATAAACTTACGTCACGTAGAGTTGACAGGCAATCAAACTCGCATTCGAAAATGGTGTACACTACATTGTTATACCTCAACGCAAAATACATGCACGCGATTGGTCCAAATCGCGTCCCGTGAAGTTTTCAAATACGCACTATTCACCAACCGCTCAACTAACTGGCCAAAAATCATTTTAATATTGCCCTCGAGGCAATATTAAAGTGATTTTTGACTGGTCCCCTCGTTAATATTCAAGACGTCTATGAACACGGCGACGACACGCGGCTGGCTGGCTTTATTGTAGCTAAACTGTACGTCTAACGCATGTATTGGCAGTGGCTTTTATCCCCATTATATACAGGGTGCGCCAAAAAATTTTACCCCCTGAGGTTTTCTGATATTTTTTCCGAAACGGCTGAGAATTTTTGAACCAAATTTTACACGCCTATTACATATTCAGATATACGCTAACTTGCAAAATTTTATTCAATTATCTCCAACTTTGACAAAGTTATGCCGTATTAAGCGCGACCACCCACTAAATTTTTACATTTCACAACACGTCCACTACGAGTTTTATTAACTGACAATAAACAGCAGGTTTAAAACAGAAATAATTGACATTTTATGAACCAGCACACAGTTTAGTTTACATATTTCAGTACGAAGTTTACATCGTATGCTCAAAATGTCGGCCACCGGCCGAAATGCACGAGTTCAGACGTTTGCGAAAGTCGCCGATAGCTTTATTGATCGTTGTCCGTGGCAAGTCGTCCCAGATCTGCTGCAACGCACTTTTTAGCTCTGGAATGGTCTTTGGCTTTGGGTCAATGTGGCATATTACGTCGGAAGTCTGCTGCCAATGCTCGTTGACGACTGCAAACGGTTGCTTCTATTTGGATTCGTATTTCAGCAAGACGGCGCTCATGCGCACACGGCCCGTCAGACGCAGAACTGGTTGACGGCAAACTGTACCGACTTCATCGCAAAAGACCAATGACCGCCAAATTCACCCGATTTCAACCCACTTGACTACCATGTGTGGGGCGCAATGCTTCAGGCATTTCACTGGTTCAGAAAAAGTCAATTATTTTTGCTTTAAATCTGTTGTTTATCGACAGTTAGTAATACTCGTGATGGTCGTATTGTGAAATGTAAAAATTCGGTAGGTGGTCTCGCTTAATACAGCATAACTTTGTCAAAGTTAGAGATAATTGAATAAAATTTTGCAGGTTAGCATAGATTTGAACGAGTAATAGGTGTGTAAAATTTTGTTTAAAAATTCTCAGCCGTTTCGGAAAAATTATCAGAAAACCTCAGGGGGGTAAAAAAAATTTTGCGCACCCTGTATAAAAAAACTGCAAGCAATTCATTTAATGTTGTATAAGCGCTGATGTAAAACGGCAAACATCTAAAAGTATAAGCCCGAACTAATGTATTAGCTTAGACATTTAATCTGTTCTTAGTAGCCAGATATAAATGTCTAAGCTAATGCATAATGTTCGTGCTTATACTTTTTGATTTTTGCCGTTTTACATCAGAGCTTATGCAACAATGAATTGCTTGCAGTTTTCACATATAATATATTCGGTTTTATTAAAGTTTGAGAAATCACTGAACAGTTACTTTGTACACAACAACAACAACAATTACTACTCTACTACCTCCAGCATTTTGTATTTTGTTATTTGTTTAATATAATGGAAAGCTTGTATGTGGGACCGCAAATTTAGTCTACATACCAAATTTCATGCAGATGGGTGGAAAAGAAGTTATGGATGATGAACGACATTTAAAATGGTAACTACCGCCATCTTGAATTTACTTCTTTTCTTGATTCTGGTCACATGACCTATTTCCAGTAGCAACTAACAACATTCCCTGCAAAAGTTTATAAACCTTTTTCAGTCGGCAGCTGAATTGTTATGCTTCGTGTAAAAAATAAAAATGTTGGTCGGCGCCATGTTAAATTTCATTTTTGTTCGATTTTATGGCATAACTACATGTAGAACGTCACACGTAGCTCGCACATGAAATTTTGTGCAAGTAATTGCAATAACAACAAAGTTATGAGCGATAAACGGAATTCAAAACGGCGGCTGTCGCCATCTTGGATTTATAATTTTTGTCGATTTTGGTCACACGATCTACTTCTGGTAGCAGCCGACGACATTACTGCAAAAGTTCATTAATCTATGTCAATCAACGGCTGAGTTATTGCTGTTTTTGCAAAAATCTAAAATGGCGGCCGCCGCCATCTTGGATTTTAATTTTGTTCAATATTTTGGCATTCGTGTATGTACGACATCAAACGTAATACACATGCTAAATTTCGTGCAAATATGTGCAATAATGAACAAGTTATGAGAAAAAAATAAAATTCAAAATGGCGGCCGCCGCCATCTTGAATTTATTATTTTTGTCTATTTTTGTCAAATGGTCTATTTTCGGTAGCAGCCGTCTACATCACTGCAAAATTTCATTTATCTACGTCAATCGGCAGCTGAGTTATTGCTGTTTGTGCAAAAATCTAAGATGGCGGCTGACGAAATCTTGAATTATAATTTTGCAATGCTGGACCACCCACGAAGTCTATTTGTGCACCTGAAATTCCTGTTCAAATTTCGTGTTGATCGAGTCCGTACTTTTCGAGATATCGCGAGTCGAAAATTTCGCAAATTTGGCTTAAAATTAAAACTCATTCAGGCCCCCAAAAATCATGTTTTGGGGGATTTTTGACCGCCAAACATTATTTGTTATCATAGAGAGTTCCAAAAGGCCCTACCTTACGCAGAAACACGCGTTTTGAGCAATAAACGGTCGTGATCGGTTTTCTGGTGTGACCTGTAGGCGTGAGCAAGAACACAGAAAAGAATAGAACACAAAAAGTAACGGAAAATGCCCTCCCTACGCAGACCCCCTTCCCGTCGTTCCACATCAACCAAATTTTGTATGTGGGGTCACATTCCGGATATCTTTCTTGGTTTCAAGTTTCATTAAGATCGGTTGAAAAATGTGAGAGCTGTAGGGGTGGACATTGACTTGGCACATCGCTTATACAACAGCTTGTTGCTATCGCACAAGCCGTGATACCTGGTGGGCGCAGATTGCGCCCAGTGAAAAATAGGGGAAAGTTTTGATGAGGTTGTAGATCAAAACTTCCCCTTATTTTTACTGGGTAAACTACACCCTTAACAAAACTTTTTCCCTAGAGGAGGAAGAAAACCAAAATAAAGGAAAAACATGAGTCAGAAATTGGGGGGGAACCTGAGCCAAAAACTGGGGGAAAGCTGCGCCAGATTTTGATTCCAGATTTAGGGGGGATAGAAGCCACTGTGTATTGGGGCTGAATGTATGTTGTAGTGTCGTGTGTGCATATATTGTGATGAAACCGTGCATCGCAGTCTTGTGAGACGCATGCATTTGTGGCTAAACTGTACGTCTTAGTGTCATGTATGCAAATATTGTGGCGAAACCGCACTTCGTAATGTTGTCTGACGCATGTATTGTGGCTAAACCGTAGGCCTACGTCGTATATACGTTATTAGCAGACGACCATGTTGTCTGTTTACTTTATTCGAAGGGACCGGACACAGATATTGCGTTGAGGAATAACAAAACAAATAGCAACTAGCGTCATCAATCATTATTGAAATTTTTTCCTTAGTTCGTAAAATATTGCCTTCGGTCTTCAAGCTCGGGTAATGTTTTACGAACTTCGTTAAAAAATTTCAATAATGACCTCGACGCCAGTCACTATTTGTATAATATAGCACTCCGGATCATTATTACTTAAACTACACCGTGAGTCAAAAAACAGGCCACCAAACTTTTATCCATATCTTTGCCAATTAGTGACCGATTTTCATTTTTTTTAGTTGGCACTCTGAAATTTGCAGGAAAGTAATTGTTTTCGCCAAGTCTGCGTCGCTACAGTACTTGCAAGATATTTGTCAAAGATGTGAAAAAAGTGGTGGCATGTTTTTAACGCATGGTGTATTGCCACTGTACAGTGCACGCACGCGCACTTGGACTTTTCTTAACCAGCACATTTTCTGGAGTCTGGAGTCTGGAGTTAAGTCTGGAGTTAAGTCAGGCACTTTTTACAAAAATCTTAAGGTGCTGCTACGTCGTACTACTACTGCTGTTGTACAAATGTAGCTGCTGCTGCTGCTGCTGCTATCGTCTACTCCCTGTACTCTCTGTGGAAATCATTCAACGTTGCAGTTGTCCATGGACCGAAAAATAGAAAAAACGACTGCATTAAATGTGAAAATATTAAACTATGTAAAATTATGAAATAATCCAACTTTAAGATACGGCAATGACGCGTAAACGCTAAGTGGCAAATTCACGTTAAGATAAAATGCAATAAATGAAATGGAATGACAATAACATATAATGCTAGGCCTATAAATCTACAATCGTTATCAAACACTGGCACAATATTCTGACACTAAAAACAACATTAAATGCAAAGCATCTACAACGAATGCGTTCGGCATCAATAGATGTCGTGCTGACATAAATTTACATCATTTGGGACAGAATATGCACATGCGCAGAAGACTTTTCAGAGCAGTCGGACAGACACGAAACGCCATGTTATTCTAGAATAAAGTTCACAGATTATGACGGCGAAATTGCACTCAGCTTTATTTCTGGCAGGCATTACGTGGTAACGCCTGCCCAGGGCGTAAAGTTGTTGTTTCAAGCTGCCAACGCCATTTTGAAATCTTTGGTTTCTTGACCTTCCTTCACGACGACGATCGACCGCAGTGGGTTCGACGTTTTCATTAGATGAGCCTGATCAAAGAAATACATATCAGTCTGTCAATCAATCACTATCTCTATTTCAGGCACACATGGTTTATAGCGAAAACGGGAAAAACAGAAATAAAACTCATTACCATAACTACTACTGAACTATGCTGTTGATGGACGAAAAACGAGACAACGTTGGAAATTGGAATAATGACCACTTAAACAATCACAACTGCAAACAGTTGGGAGTTAAATTTGCAGAAACAGACTCATCTCCAATTGACTTGAGCACAACAGGACGGACAACCAGCCACTGCAGGCATTAGGCCTAGCGTAAATTCTGCAATCACAAGAGCACGAATAGATTTAAGCCGTGTTCATAGCGACAAACTCAACTCAACTCAATTGAACTGAACTGAACTGGCCAGTTGAGTTGAGTTGAGTTGACAAAGTGTTAACATAGCGAGTTTGTCGCTATGAACAGGCAAAAAACTCAACTCATCCCAACTCAACTCAGCCGAAAAAGCTCAGTTTTTGTCAGTTTTCGACATTCTGAGCAGTTCAGACTCAGTTGAGTTGAGTTGAGTTTGTCGCTATGAACACGCGAAAAACTCAACTCAACTCAACTCAACTGGAGTGACTCACACTAGACCAAGACTTGCAGATTTCCCACGCTTCCTGATTTCCTAAGCATTGCAAACAGTATAGCGCCAATATGAGGCCAATAGGCCTATGCACTTTACGAAAAAGAAAAGCCGTTGCGGTAATTGCGTTAATTATTCTGTCAAACTTGATAAAGAAAAGAAACACACGGAGGACATGAGAGAGAAATTCTTTTCATACGCGGCATTAAAAACAATGTAGGTCTACTTGCATAAGAGTAAACCTACGCTTAATTACGCGCGAAGCCTTGCGAGTTGCTTAGGTGCTGGCATTATGGTTTCGGTTTAGTAACCATCACTCGTTTCATCACCAAATTCCACGCACTGGAATGGAAAACTGGGTCAGTTGAGTTGAGTTGAGTTTGTCGCTATGAACAAGGCTTTAGTTTTACGAAGTATAATTCAGTGTAACAGCAGTTATTAGAACTGCAAGGTTTTCCGTTGTTTACTGCTGTAATTTATAACATAGGCTACTTATAGGCCTATAGTTTTAGCTGTTATAATACGCCGAGCTTGTCGGCGAGTTTTATGCATATCTTTACTACTTTCCTGTCGTTTCTTTCACTATCGTTCTTTCTTTTTGTTCTAGGCCATAAACCACATCTTATGACTGTGGCACAAGTATTAAGTGATTGAATGAAGACGCAGCTTACATGGGCGTAGCCTAGCCCGCTCTTCTTCTCCGTCGGCGACGCGCCGCCACCGACCCAGACGAAGCAGAATTTGTTGGTGTCAACGAGAAACACGTCCTAAACATTTCAACAACATTTAAACTGTACAATCGAGAACAACTGACTGTGAGACATCGAGATAAGTATGTTTTAAGTAGCAATAACTAGTCTGCTCAGAACTATATAAATGTACAAAACATCAGTTTATACACTTGTTAACGGCAACATTTAAAGACTTGCACACCGAAAACAGCAAAAATTACAAAAGCGCGTGTAAAAATTTGGAAACGCAGCACTTCTTAGGGGCTAAAATATTTCGATAAAGTTGATTTGGGTGGGTATGATTCCACCTCTATTTCTCCAAAGGTAGTAGATCAAAGTTCACTAACTTTTCTTCACCAAACACGAGAGAAATCGTGGTACAAAACGTACTTGTCCGATTTTGAATATCTTTATCCGTTTCGGAGATATTCGCTGCGAAGTTTTGAAGTCGTCCAAAATCGGGCCAAATTTTGCATGTTTTTGGCTCCTGAAACTTTTTTGGGGGAAGGGGGAAAGACGGCGGCTTTAAATTTTTGATCGGCATTATAAAATTCGGCCTAATTCTAATCAACGTGCAAAATCTCACGCCGATCGGCCGACACATTTCGGAGATCTCGCGTTGGAATAATGAAAAAATTATCTGCGCTAAAACATAAGTTTTGCTCCGAAAGCTATCGCTTCCGGGCCGACTAACAAGCAACGAGCTTCTTAGGGGTGTCAACATCGATGACATTAAACCCCTAAAATAAGGGGTCTTATTGAATTTTTCGCGATTTCCGGCTGCAACACACATTTCAAGAGTGAACTGTGCTAAAATGGCTAAAGATAAACCAAGATAACCTGCGTAGGAATTTTCAGCATTGAATGTAGATTTTAGCTGTCTAAGTCATGACTTCTTACGTTTAACGAGACCTGCGCACGCGGGTGTCAAAAAGGGGTACCTCCCTAAAAAGTGGTTATTTTTTCGATATTGGCTTGTCCAGCGTGAAAATGGTTATAGATAGGCACATATATGCTGCTTATTATAACAAGCACTGGTGACCTGCTTTTTAGTAGTATTAGTATTATTGACACCGACGACCTTGAATGACCTTGAACCCCAAAATAGGGGATTTTAGTGATTTTTTTGCGATTTTCGGCTGCAGAAGAGTGAATTGGGATGAAATGGATGGACATAGACCAAGACAACTTACAAACAGGAACTTTTATAGGCTCTCGCGCGTCTCATGAGCATTAGCTGAAATTTATTGTTGAATTTTGTAAGGAAGGCCAGCCATTTTATGCAGGGAATTAAACCCACTGACCTCTCTCCAAAATACATGGCTGGCGATAACGTTTGACCGTTTTTCACACAATATTTTAATCTGAGAAATCACATGCGCTCAGTATGAAGTAGCGTGCATTATTCTGTACTTACAAATAGGCAACATTTAAGAAAAAATAAGGACGGCGAGAAATTTTTCCATACGTTGCTGTCGAGATCCGACTTGCTGATGGCGCCAACTTTGATCTCGTTATATTCAATGCTTCCACTTGCATCCGACACTCTGCACACGCATCACCAGCTAGACTCATGCACTGTCACATTTCCATTCAACTCTCACTCGACATTCAGTTGAACAATAAATTTGCGTATATAGGGCAGAGACACCGAAAAAGTATATGTAGGAGTGTCGCTAAGTTTGGGACACGATTTGGTTGTGTTACGGCTAGCAATATTGGCGTGTGTTACCTGAATAGGTGTGGAGTTTTATCGGTTGAATCTTCAGCCTTGAAGTCATCAGTTTGGTCCTCTTCAGTCAGCGCAGCGTAAAACGGGTGCTACGACGAATAGCATACACGCACATTGCATAATATTTACGATTTATAAACCAATTTCCAAAATCTCAGCAATTTCGTGTAAAACAGTCTTTTGTCGAATTTTTAGTTGAACAGTACATTAGTACATTTCGCGCAAAATGATATCGCCGATTGTTTCTCCATCAGCATCATTAATTAGTCTACACGGTGTTTCATAAAAAAAACAACCTCTTTATCTTTTTTCATAGTTCACTCAAATGATGATCAATTTATGTGAAATTTTCAACAGTTGTAGCTGAAGAAATAGTATTCAAAATATTTTTAACAAAATATAGCAGTTGATTAAATTATTCCTTCCTAGTCGTGACGTAACGCTGACGTCATAATATGTCACGGGTAAAAGCTTGCTGGTCTCAACTAGTGCTGTCAGTTGCTACTCTGCTCCGATGGTGAACTTAATCTTGTTCACTGATGTAAAATATTCATCATGTCAGCACAAAGCAACATTGGGACATGAAATCAGGCGTCTAGCTATCCAAAAACTCAACTTTCTCGCAAGCTCGGTGTGCTAGTGCACTGTCTTGCTCGCAAATATGAAAGTCCAACCCCAACTGTCCCCATAGACACATAAATGTGATTGCTTTGCGCGTTTTGTGTGGCTGCAACTGTACAGGGTGGTCCAAAAACGGCACAAAGTTTATAACACCATAATTTTGCAACCGTACATCACAGAGTCATGCAGTTTTCAGCAAAATGTTATGAAAAAAGTTCTTTACATGATTAAAGTCAGTGTTTAAATACAGCAATGAAATATTTTTTGTTTCGCTGCTGGCAAGTAAACTACTGAAAAACAGTATTACCTTCAATGTACCTTGGTCCATAAAAACATGCCACTATTATTTTTTCAATAGCTTCATGAAATATTGAC
>Ga0056128_1005828_pt1 | contig 15510 bp, 12 predicted proteins | sample WorMetLIZISLAND2_FD_71113 | JGI IMG/M metagenome (GOLD analysis project Ga0056128, IMG submission 71113) | Marine gutless worms symbiont microbial communities from Max Planck institute for Marine Microbiology, Germany - Olavius geniculatus... ...
TCATTCTCTAGCGCGTGTAAAAATTTGGGGGCGCAGCACCCGTTAGGGGCCGAAATATAATCTTCCGAAATATTCGACTTAGGGTAGGTGAACATGAGCCATTATAACTTGGTTCGTAGAAGACCGAAGTTTACACAATTTTTATTGTTCAACGCGGAATTAACCATATTTGATAACGCCGTTTACCGCTTGTCGATATCTCTATCCAGTTTAGAGATATTTGCAGTCAAACTCGAAAGTTGTCGTAAAACGTATTAAATTTTGGACGTTTTTTGCCCTCCCAAATTTTAAGGGGGGCGGTGCCCCCAAAAGTTGTACTTGCGTTAACACCCCCACCTAGAGGCACGTCAAGTGCCAAAGTTTTGTTGGGCTACACCCCCTAACTCCGAAGTTATAATGGCTCATTTATTCCATTTTAAGCCAATTTTTGACCCCCCCCCTTTGAAAAAAGTTGTAAGGGGGGCCCCCCGTCTGAGGTGGGGGGTGCGCTAGTAAGACTTGGTCATTCTGTAGCGCGTGTAAAAATTTGGGGGCGCAGCACCCTTTAGAGGCTGAAATATGGTCTTCCGAAAAATGCACTTTGGGTAGGTACGATTCAACATCAAGATCTCCAAGGTCACTGGACCAAACTTCACTGGCCTTGTTTCGCCTAACGCAGGAGGAATCGCGGTAGATGGAAAAAATCCGATTTTGAATATGTTCATCCGTTTCGGAGATATTCGCCACCGAACTTCGAAGTCGTCCGAAATTGGGCCAAATTTTGCATGTTTTTGGCCCGAAATTTTTTGGGGTGTGCCCCCCGAAATTTTGGACCGGCATTATAAAATAGGGCCTAGTACTGACCATCGTGCAGAATTTCACGCCGGTCGGACCACGCATCTCGGAGATCTCGCATTGACAAAAAAAATAAATAAAACATCTGGGCTAAACGTAAGTCCTTCCGAAAACTATCGTTTTCGGGCGGACTAAAAATGTATTGTTTTTAAATAAATTTGGTAATTGATAACAAAGTGACTGATATTTCAGTCCCAATCACAGTCTTGGTAATGCAGTGAAGAAATATGGCTGCATTCTTACATTAATAATGTGATAAATGTAATTAGATAAAGTGGCAATCTACCACTAGTAATTTTCCGCTCACTAGTGCGAGATCGCCGATCTCCCCCTAGCACTGACCATAATATAAAAATACTTAGTGTCTAGGTATTCAGGGTTGGACAAATGTCACCGCGCAAATCAGACATAATGCATTAATGCGGCGACAGTGTCGTCACTCAAAATGCGCCACAATGCACCACATTTATGTGGCGGTAAATGTCGCCGTGCTAACTGACTGAATATGCTAAAGAGGCGTTAAGTGTAGTCACCAAATTTGTGCATTATTATGGTAGTGTTACGTCGGTAACATATGAACCTAGGTTTAAAACAACATTTTACCTGAAATGTTTCCGTTCTTTCAACGTTACCGTCTGCTTCAGCCTTTGACGTGAGGTCAAACGAATTTGTGACATAACTCAGCTACCGGGTATAATATTATCTGCTTTTGTTTGCCGGATATTAAACTTATTGTTCTTTGTGTTTGCATTTGTATTTGAGATATAGGTTTTCTATGAAGAGCTATAGCATTACCGTTAACCATTTCAACCTTTACCGGCTGGTTAGTGGAAAAGAACCCTGCACCGCACGCGTATAGTTAGCTTAGCGCTATAGCTAATAACGCTACTCTTTCTTTTAGTTACGTACGGCAGTACGAGAACCTAATGATAATTAAATTAAAATTAAAATTCAAAATAAAATAAATTTCCATTAAAATAAATTAAATTAAAATAAATTTAAATTAAAATAAAATTATAAAATAAAATCAAAATTAAAATCAAATTTTAAATAAAATAAAAATAAATTCAGAATAAAATGAAATTTAAAATAAATTGGGTTTTAAATTCAAAATAAAAAAGTTGAAATTCAAAATAAAATAAAACGGGCAGAAATTCAAGATATAATAAAATTCAAAATAAATTTTATTAAATTAAAATAAATTTACAGTAAAATAAAATTTTGCTGAGCTATGTGCAGACCTCACTTGTGTGACGTTTTAGTTAAAGTTTTTTTGCCAAAAAAAATTACGGAGCAAAGAAGTTGACCCAAGTTTTCAGACAAAACTGTTACGTTTTTACTGAATTACAATTATTTGTTTTGGGGGTCCACTTTTTATTTGAACGCAGTGTACGTAAATGGAAGTTCAGTGTAAAATGTCTGCAAACAATTACTTAAAGTTTACACACTGCAGAGTGTCAGAAAGCTATTGCAACCATGACTGCATGATGCGCATAATGATCTTTCACTGACTGATAGACTATGAGGATATGCACATTAGATCATGGCTAATGTTTTTTCCATTGGATGCCTTTCACTCATATGGTCTCATGTTGTGATTGTGTTGGTTTGCTGTGTTTTGCTGCAGAACATCAAGTGTTGTGAAAGTGGCTGGCATGTTCTTTAACAGCAGAATGCAGCCGATAACTCGACATCTGGCAGTAGGCTGGAAACAGTTGGCTATGTGGCGATGTGCTAACAACATAGTCAAACAAAGCCGGCAGTTTGTTAGACAGAGCCCTTCCTGTCTGAAGCACAATTATAGTTCAGTTCGTTATTTGTGTTCGTCATTGCCACTTCATCATGTGAATCAGATGGCAAATGTAACTGTGAGCACTGGTGATGAACGATCGCCATACGAAATACTGGCAGATCTTTCACCTGAAGAAAAGAAGCGTTTGAAAGTGTTAAAGCTTGAGTGTGATGTGTTTATGTCGACAGGAGTCCGTGTTCCTGATAAAATTTCTGATAAAGACTGGGTGCATCTGTTGCAAAACTGTCCAACACCAGGTTCTCGTGCAAAGTATTACAGATATCTGTTTAAAAAGGAAAAAACTAGCGAAAATCAACGTGCTGCCCGTACTGCAAACCGACTTGCAAACGAAGAGAGAAGGAAAGAGATAGACCAGCAAAAACAAGAAGGAACCTATGAATTTTTGAATACGTTTAATCTGTATGTGCGAGAAACTACGATGAATCAGTGGTACAATAACAATTTGTGCTATGCTCTTTTGAATGGGCCTCACCTCGTCTTTGACTTCTCATTCGAAAAGGAGATGAATAGCGAGGAACTAACAAATGTTTTCCGACAAGTAAGACCAGCTGTTGCACTAGTCACACTGTCACAGTCATTGCTGATTTTGTAGTGCTGCATTACATGTCACAGTTCTAACAGTTTGTTTTCCTGACCAGCTACCTGGACTGGGAGTAATTTAAGTTGGAGTAATTCCAGAAAAAATGGTCCATGTTAAACAGAAAAAATGATTGCATACTGTATGTGGCTATGCATTGTGTACAGTGCAATATGTGATAGAAAAGTCTGTGGTTGATTTGTCGGCATGTAGTTATCATATACTGCATCTACGTAATTTGTTATTTTTTTGCTAGTATTTCACAGTGTGATAATTTGTGTTTACTTCTGTAACCTGTACTCTGTCTTAGCCAGTAATTATCAGTCAGTGTTGGTCCTTTGCATAGTGTATGTCTATATTGATAATATGGGATAGTGTTCTCAGTACATTTGATGATTTGCTTTGCTCTGTAGATGCAGTTATGTCATGCATTGAACAAAGTCGACCGAGAACCTTTTCACTTCGTCTGCTGCAACTTAGCACCAAACAGCATAACAGCTAAGAAGTTAGAGCTGGCAATTCCTAACCCGTCAGGAATAGCATATACCACTACCGACAAGCATTACCTCGAGTGTTATGACCGGTCACGTATTGTTTATTTGTCACCAAATGCGCCGCAATCTATGGCTGAGTTTGATCCGGATGATATCTATGTTGTTGGTGGAATCGTTGATAAGCGTGCTGAAAAGCCTCTGACATTTGCCCGGGCAAAGAAAGAAAAGATACGCTGTGTCCGCTTACCACTTGATCAACATGTTCGGTAAATATTTTAAATTTGTTTTATTTTTTTAATTTGTTATCCTAATCTGAAACAAGAGGGTGCGGCCGTTGAGGGGCCGCCCGCTATGGGGCCGTCCTTGCAGTTGAGTACGTGCGTGCAGTTTTGGGGCTTTCTAGGTCTGTTTGTTCCTGCGGTAGAGGGCACAAAACCAAGGTCTAGTTTAGTCAGTAGTCAGGCGAATGCGATACTTAGTCGTCACAATGTGACATTACTGGCTTTGTAAGATATTTTTTGGCGCAAAGTAAAGCGACTGGTTGAGGATTTTTTGCAAACTGCGCAATTAGAGGGGGTAGGGAAAATCTGCGACATCCAGCCGATATGGCGTTGCCAGAGCAAGATACTGGCGCCATCTGGTGAGTACAAGTAAGACACTATAAGCTTAGGACCTACGCATTTGGCGCCATCTGGTGAATGATTATGTTTTACTGGGCCTTCTGTGAAACTAGCCAAAAGCCGTACAGATGAGATCTATGGATGATAGCTGCCGTGACCTTGACCTCTGAAATTGATCTATGGGGTGCTCGTGTCCCAGGGACCCTTCCTACCAAGTTTGGTATTCGTAGGCCTTTTCGTTTTCCCTCTAGGTGGAGGCACGGGACAGACAGACAGACGGACAGCATCAACACATGATGGGGCCTTTTTCTAGGAAGGACGGCCCCATAATAAATGACTCAGGCTGGGTACTTTTTTCTGGCTATTCTGACAAGTGAAAAGTCATACAGCTTAACATTGAAATTTCACTAGGTAGTGCAGAAAGGGATTTAATAGCAAATTGCTCAGATTTATTGCACGATGTTATGCAGTTTACATGTGAATTTACAAGCCTAGTCCATATGTGCTGGATTTACTGCAAAACTGAAAATGACATTTTTATCTGGGATGTTGTACCGTGTAGTAGGACCAGGATCAAAGCACCCCACTGTCATTTTAGGCCCCCTCTCCAGGAATCTCCATATTGCAAAGTATGGTGGTGATTATAGTTGAGTTGTGCATTGCTTATTGCAGATGGGTGCAGGGCTCAAAGAGCTTAACTCTGAACCACGTTGTGAGTATCCTTCTGACAGTGAAGAGAACCAACAACTGGCAAGAAGCATTCGTCAGGAGTCTTCCGAAACGCAAATTCAGTACAGAATGATGAAAGTGACAACTCTGTATTCAGTCAAAGTTTTATAGCAGTTATTAATAGTGATGTTATACAGGGTGGGCTGAAAAATTGTGGCACCTTACCTTTTTCCTTGTATTCAGCAATTATTAACCGATTTCTGAAATCCTTTTTACATGCTTGCATATTTGTCTAAGTAAAACAGCGAAAACTTCATACAACAACAAGGCAGTCAAGTAAACAACTGTTCAATGTGCCCTCCATGAACATTAACTACAGTTTTCAATCTCAGTCGCCACTGATCAATGGCTTTGTTCATCAGTTGTTGATCAAGACTGGCCCAGCAGATACGCACTCTGTCTTTGAGATCCTTGGAACTTTGTACACATCTTGCTGCAGAGCACCCCAGACAGCATAAGTGACGAGGTTTATGTTCGGACTGTTCGGCGGCCAGACATAAGTCTCGATGAAGTTGGGTACGTTCTGCTGCAGAAACTCGACCGTAAACGATTTTCCCCATTATGTTTCCTGTAGAGTTGGGTTGCTTTCATTTATTTCACTCTATTACAAAATTATTGAAAATATTTGCAGGAAATTTGCACATGTTACTCAGAATTGATTATATTTTAACGTGCATTATTCACTTTAAATGTACATTACTCTAGGAAGACATAATTAGCTGACATGTAGGGGGGTGGTTTTTTTATGGCCCACTCTGTATATTAATCACGTTGTTGCAAATTGTCTGCAGAGGGTGCCAGTGAAAAAGTTTTGAAAATCGGTCAGTAATTGGCGAAGATATGAACAGAAGTAAGGTGCCACATTTTTATGGCCCGCAGTGCATGTTTTCACAGTGAACATCGTTATCATGACTGAGACATTGACTGGCAGTAACTGCATCTGTTCTACCTGAAATAGCTGTGACAAACTTGTCTGCAAATAAAGGTGTATATATTGTATGTGACAAAAAACTGGTTTTTTTTGCTTTATTTTTTTATCTCTGTGCCAGTGGCCTTTTGATGCATGTATGGCTAGTGATTGCAATCACTTGATTTCTCAGTTTCCAGGATTTAGAAATCCAAATTTGTAATCCCACAATCCCATTTTTAAGATTAAGTTTACAGTTCTGAGTTTGGTCATCATTTAGTACCACTATCATAGCTTTATTGGTCACTATGATGCAGTATTGCTAGTCACTGTGACTGACAAAACGCAACTTACAGTGCATAGCAAAGACGTGCGTTCACAAAATATTTCACTTATCATCTAACAGTCAAAAAATGTTTTATTCAACACATCTTCTGTAATCCCAGGATTGGGACACCGCTGATCTCAAGATTTCGAATTAGTGAAAATGATCAGGATTCTGGGATCGGGATTGCAATCACTATATATGACACTGTAGTTACAGATGAGATTCTGCCATTTGGATTACAAATTGAGTAATTTTGATTGCTGCAGTATTTTCCCTTCTGCGACACTAAACAGCCTGGGCATATTAACCATACGGTGGACAGAGCTGCAGCCCTAGGCCCCGGGCTGAGATAGCCCACCAAGATGAGTAAAAAATGTTTAAGCAATTTTTTGAATTAAAAATTTTCGTCTATGGGGTATGTTTGCCTTTTGCTTTATACAGAGCCAATTTATATAGAGCCAAAATCTCGGAAGAGAATCAGGGCGCATAAAGGACTGAGTATGGTATGCATCAAAACTAACGGCAACACACTTGGACCCAAAAATTAAAACAAAATTCATTCTGCCAGGACCCTTCCGTAATGGAGGTCCATGGTGACAACTCTGTCCGTACCCCCATTGTAGCCGCCGGTGATAAGCTCATTTGAAATTTTCAGCCCACACTCACAGAAAGTGTCATTAATATGCCCCTAACACCAAACACAAAGATCCATTGTCGCCTTCTCTTTTGTTACTATCATGCTAGTAATGGTATCAGCAATTAGACTGTTTTTCTGCCATGGACTATTTGTACCATTATCTTAGTCTTTGTACCATTATCTGTGGTCTCGATAGTGTCCAGAAACCGCCAAGAATTGAACTGTTGATATTTGAGGGAACAAATAATTATATTATGGTTGAAGCAGTAGTGCAGTACTAAAATTTTTCAGCTAGCAAATAAAATTGATATTGTGGATTGCATGGTCAAACTCATGTCCATGATTCATGGTAACTGTGTTAAATTTAATGACTGAAAGATTGTGGTAGTTTTCTTCCGACTGCTTGGCAGACTCAGTTCGTGACTGAATTAAATGGTTGTGCAGTTTCTGAGGACTAACTGCTTAAACACATTGCAAATGACAATGAGAATACATGCACTGCTAGAAATTTGCACGTAGGGCATCAAAATTGTCAACAGTAAAGAAGACAACTCTTAGGCTGGTCTACGAAACAAAATTCTGCCCCACTTGCCCTGACGGCAATATGATTAAAGCTAATCATTTCTGAGACTGTTTGATGTTCAACATGTATAAACCATTTACACGTAAGTATGTACGTTCCACATTTTTGCAGTATCTGGCATATTACTACAGCAAAGAAGTCATTTTTAATACAGCACTGCATGTGTTTGTAAACTGGAAAGTTACGGAAAGTCCTGAGGTCACGTGACTCGGCCAAACTCAATACTGTTCAAAACCGGAGTGCCTGAAGCGCACTTTAAACAAACACAGTCCAGTTCAACAAGAACACAGTGCAGTCAGTCACGTAGTAGTTCCTGCTGCTTAATAACTAAAGCTGGTGAACAGTCTTGCTTCACCGCAGACGATCATTCATTGACAACACGTTTCTACCCTGCACAGAATGCAATGGACCCAAGTTAAGACCACGGGGCAGCATTACCTAGCACTAAACATCAGCTAGTCTTAACTTAAAGATCAACACTTAGACCTTGCTGTACAGTGTGGCTGCTTCAACTATACTCACCTCTGTAACTCATTGGTACTATGTAGTGTTATTGGTGCTGATACAAGATTAATTTTTCGGACACACAAGAAGGTTTTGACAGTGTCCTCTACAATGTGTCGTCATAAGTGCCTCTCAAGCTATGTGATAATGGTGATTTACAAACATATATAATATTCACTTATATTTTGAATTTTACTTGAGGCCATAGATTTATGAATTACCATTACAATTTTGCAATTAACATAAAAATACCACTGGAAATTTCTCATGCAAAATGGGATAAACAAGTTTATAAATCTGTTCTTAAAAAGACTAGTTCTTCTATATTGTATAGTCTACAGCGTGTGGCAAAAAATAGCCCCCTAAAGTTTTTCACCGTTTTCTCAGCAACCGTTTAGAATTTTAATTCAAAATTTTACAGCTTTATTTAGTATAACATTCTACATCTAACTGCCAAGTAAAATGTGATTCTGTTGAAAAACGTCAAAGTTATAGATTTTTTAACACGACCACCTACCAATTTTTCAGCATTAAAAATGTTTAAGCAAAAAATGCTATTTAATTTTCAAAAACCGGTTACCAGGTTAGAGCCAATGACGTCACAGTGACGTTTTGATAAACAGTAATTTATTTTCTTTATAAATTGTTACTAAATTATCGTTTTTTACTTGCGAAAGCAGCTACTGCTTTCAACGCATCTTAGCCATCGCAATTCTGTCTGTCACACGGGTGGATCAGTCAAAAATGGTCTAAGTTAGGATTGCCAAACCTTCACCATTGGCTGCCTGAAAGCCTCTAGTTTCAGGAACTGTAAAGCTTTTCCATAAATTCGAAGAGGGTCACCCTGAACGAAGGCGCTAAATGAGACGGGGTGGGCAAAATTTGTGATTTTCGGCCAGTAAGTCGCTGTATCTCAGTAACAGTGCGAGATAGGGCCTAGGTTACTATTAACCTTTAGGAAGTCGTATACTGGCTCTCGATTGGCGCCGAATTCAATGACCTTGAACGCCAAAATAGGAGGTTTTATGGATTTTTTTGGTGATTTCGGACTGCGACACAAGTCTATATCATTCACAAGGTGGCGCCACGAAACTACCGTTATGCGATCCAGATAGAGAATTTGGTATTTGCATATTAACTTAGCATGAACACCCCAATTTTCAGCTGAACCGAAACTGCTATAGGCTTTCGTGCGTCTCGTGAGCATTAGCTCAAATTTCTTGTCATTTTTGGCATTGGCTTGTCTGCTCGAATTTCTTGTTTAAAGCAATCATCAGCTGCCAGTTGGGTTCATCTAGCAGGACGGCGCACCAGCACGCACAGCGCACAGTGCATGGAACGGGCTGCAGGCCAACTGTCCAGATTTCATCACAAAAGACCAGTGGCCTCCATATTTGCCGAATATAAACTCAATGGACTATCTCGTGTGGGATGCAATGTTGGAGGCTTACCGCAAGCTTAAAACAAAGCCGAAAACAATCACCAATGTCAGGGAAGTGCTTCAGGTTTTCTGGGGTAACCTGCCACAAGGACCGATCGACAAGGTTTTGAAAGACTTCTCAAATTAAGCGAATGAAGGCTTGTGTTGGAGCTTGAAGCTGGCGGTGGACACTAATGTCATTCACAGTAACAATGAAATTCTGGCATCTGATCATTAGTTAACTGTGTTGTTTCAACAATGTTACTGAATGGTGTTGTAGCTTGAACATTTTTTAATGTTGAAAAATCGGTAGGTCGTCATGTTAAAAAGTCTATAACTCTGTTGTTTTTTAACGAAGGTTTTAAAAAATAAAGGTGTAAAATTTTAAATTAAAACTCCCAAACTGTTGCTGAGAAAACAACGAAAAACTTTAGGGGGCTACTTTTTTTGCCATACCCTGTATATCAGTAACACACATGCAATGACTTTGTCATAATAACAGCATGATAATAACACTGTCCTGAATATTACTTATAGTATTGCACACCACATGTATAATATTACTACTTACAACTTGAAAGGCAGAGTAAAGAAGACCACATGCTGTGCTGCGTACATTCTGACACTGAAATGCACACCAACTGGTACAAGCACATTGTCTGACATAACAGTGAATACCTGTTAATATCATTAGATGAAGACCAAATGGAATTGTGCCAGAGGTTGGAAAAAGTTTTGACCTGTCCAAAGACGTTAGGCTGCCTGTACACAGTAATGGCACACCTTCCATTTTCACTTTGTTTTTTCTACTTTATTTTTTATTACTCTTTATTTCTGACTTCCTCTCCGAAACTGGACAGCGGACCAAGAACAAATTTAGGGAGAAGGACGACTCTTACCTGTAAGGAACTGAGACCAAGATCAGCAAGATATGATGAGGGGTTTTGCGGGAGGGACATTTTACCAAATTTATGATTGACGGCTTGATGAATCAGCAGTCGTGGACCAAGACAATCGGTCTTACGGCACTGGGTTGCCTCACGTTGGGCCCTGCCCCAAATTTCTAGTTTGGGTGAAGAACCAGTGGCCTAAGTGGCTGAAATACAGCGGGACACAAGGGAACATAGTTCCTTCACGTCAGCATTAAGAAATTAAATTAAAGACAAATAAAATGCTAGGCAAAACGAAACGCTACCAATGCTTTGAATGCCTGAGATGTTAACCATAAAAAGCAGGGTATCAGTACGAGTTTTGACTGATTCACTCACCTCAAATTTCACAATCAACGCTGATGGTATTTTAGCCAAAAATACAGCAGCTAGTTTTACAGTTTTACAATTTAAATATTGCAATATTGTGTAATAAAAATATAGGACAGTATATCACTGCTGTTATGCAAAGACAGGAAAAATTCAGCAAAGTCCATAATCACTGGCAAATATATTTACAGAATACGCTAAAATGAAGAAGCAGCACATGTTGATAAAAAAAAAATTACAATTACCTCGTTTGCACATCGTCCTATTCTCACATAACAAGCCACCTGGCGGTCGAGAAATTTCCACGTGTTCACAAAATCGTGGGAATTATCTTGCACCATGTACAGTTCCGTGCTTGTATAAACAGCCGCTAGACCAACTCGCTTTGTGTACCAGTCAACCTACAGACGCGACACCCATTCAGAAGATATACGAAAACTGCCACGGCTGTCTACACTATCTAAACCTTGAAGCAAATGCTTCAAGAAAAAATAGGGAAGAAGGTTTGTTTGGGAAATGAAAGGAAGTAGAATAATTTGGCATTTCTGATATATTGCATGTACACATGCAAAACGTAACACTGCATGCTGTTCTGGCTTACGACATCTTGGAACCAGAAGTGTTCTGCGATGCCCAGAATGTAGCAAATTCGTTTTTGGCTGTGGTTCCACCCTCGACCCCGCTGTGGGAGCTCATGATGTTCCCCCAAAACTACTAGTCAGCTGGGGATAGAATATGCCCTCCCCATTCTGCACCCCCTCGATGCCTACGACGCCGCATTCTCGGCACTTACAGCACCTCACTTTCAGTTAGGGGGAAACTTGTTCTTAGGATGTAGGGGGGACAGCGCCCCTGTAAACTGTGGTGTACTCTTCTGAATGGACAAGTGATTCTAGACTTCTTTACAGTGTTTATGGCATCTCTGGTCTGCCATGCCATGGTGTGGCTCGGTGGTCTAACGGTAACGTGTCGGACTTGTAATCCTGAGGTAACTCAGAGGCGCAGGTTCGACTTCGCACTGGGACACTGCCGGGTAATGACCTTAGGCAAGTTGTTCACACACATGTGCCTCTGTCACCAAGCAGTATAATTTGGTACCGGCTTCACTGCTGGGACGTAAACAGGCACACCGCGCGATACACTGGCCCCGTATCCGTGGTCTCGCAGTGTAAAAACTGGTGTCTGGCTGAGGGCCAATAAAACGGAGATCAGCGCCGCCCTATGGGCCTTAAGGCTTGGGAAGGACTTTACGTTTACATTTTTTATGGTCTGCCATGAAACACCAAAACTTGAGATAAATACAGAAAAATGGACCGACTGAAAAAGAGTGAGTGAAGGCATCCGCTGAGAAAGCATGAAAGCTGCTGAGACATGGCAGAAGACATGACAAAAAGATTCCGATTCATCATGACTTGCCTCATGTGGACATACACCGTGTCCCAAAATTAGCTGCCCCCCCTGCTTCAAACATGCTTAATTCAATTTGTAGTTCATGGATTTCAATGAAATATCGTTTACTGCACTATCTTAACATTACTTATGGTCATGCCCATTATGACGTACGCACTTTACCATGTGTGCTCAGTGTAATGTCATTATGATGTCAGACTTTGTTTACATTAAGCTTACATTGTTAATGACAAAGGGATCAAGCAGCAGCATACTCGCCTTGAACTAAGAGCTTGCATCGAGGCCAAAGGTGGCCACTTCAAGCTAAAACTTTATTAAAGACAAGTTCAGAATGATTGTCTCAATGACTGATTAAAATTTTGTAAAAATCTGTCAGGTAATAACGATTTTACACTAACTTATCTGTAGAAGGGCCACTAATTTTGAGACACGGTATATTTATGCAGAACTCGTCTCTCTGGATAATACTACAGAACTGAAACTGTCAGAGTGCTCCAGTTCAACAGCATTAAGTCAAGTCCAAGAAACTTATACTAATATGGCAAGGCACAATACAAACGAAGCTATCAAGCATTTATTTCACTATTTACAGACAATGCCAGCTATTCCAGATAACGCTACAACATTACTTACAGATGTTGATCGGTCACCAGCATAATACCACATGTCATCAACCATTCTTGTCAAAATCTTCAAGGAAGTCGGAGCATTGGTAGGCAGGGCCATCATTGCCATTGCCTACAAGCGGCCAAAACATATTACAGTTATGCACATTTATTAGTTTATGATACCACAGTTTATGTTATGAAATGGCATCACAAAACTCATTTCAATGGCCATTATTCTGGGAAAACCCACATAATTTAATACCGCGTTTATCTAAGGAAGCAATCAATCACTCAGTCTACAAGCATAAAAAAACAAAACTTCCTCTTTTTAGCCGACCACTCATAAGTAACAGTCGAGCTATTGGCGTGGTTGTCGTCGTCTGTCCGTCCGTAACGGTTGTATTGTGGAGAAGCTTTAAGTCATAGAAAAAACTTTTTACACACATAATTAGCCATGTGTGTTAAACTTGGGCATGCTATATTTCAGCCATTTAGTGCGAAGAGAACATTTTCAAATTCAGGGCTAAATGGAGGGGGATAGAAAAATGTGCGTTTTTCAATGGAAAACTGGCCATATCTCGGAAATCGTGAGAGATATGGCCAAGATTACTATTAATCAGTGGTGGATCAAGAAATTTGTAATAGGGGGGCAGAAGGGTAGGGGGTGGTGTCTGGGGCCCCCTCCCCAGAAATTTTAAAAAATTTTTAACGTAAAAATAGTGCATTTTCGTGCTAAATTTTCGCCTGTTTTAAAATGCATCCGGTCAATGGGGGGGGGCGGCCGCCCCCCTTGAATCCGCCACTGCTATTAATCACTAATAGAGAGTGGCATACGCCCTTTCAGATGAGATGAAAATCATTGACTTCAAATGACCTTAAAGGCACTTATGCTATTGCAGCAAAATGGTGTGAGATAGGGCCTAGGTTGCTATTGATCACTAATAGGTTGTGGCATACGCCCTTTCAAATAAAATGAAAATCACCGACCTTCGACGACCTTGAAGATCACTGACAACCAGTATGGACGGCTATCCTAGTGACAGCTGGGCTTCTTGTTTGTTTCTGTTAGTAATTCATCAAGGTAACTCGGAAGTCAAAACTACGCCACTCTCTAGTTCTCCAGCAGTACCCAGTAATTAATACTAATTATATTTGTGATAGCATGTAGTACTTACTGTGCCCCCCTCTGAAAAAAAGTTTAATTGGCTGTTCAGTTCTATGAGTGGAGCTGTAGAAGCTGTGCCAGCACCAGCACAGCCATTCCGCGCGACTCATCTGACCATTTGATACGTACAATGGTTCAAAAACTATAATCACAACCATGTAAACTCAACAGACAACACAAATATCAAACATGTGAAATCAAAGCTATACTAGTATCACATGGTCAACGTCAGAGTCACCTGTGGCCAATGGTGAATATAAGGTTTCAGCATCTGTAGTCGAGTTACGATGGCACCCTGCAGAAACTGGCTTCTTGACTCTCTGCGCAAATGCAACATAAGCAACATTTTTTTATCAAAATCTGCCAACAGACAAGAATAGTAAAATATGTCGTAAATTTTTAAGTTAAATGGCACTGGCAATCTTGCACAACTAAGACTAACTAAAAACCTACATACAAACAGTTGCCGGATAATGTGACATAAACAAAAGTTGATGCTAAAGCACTGACACAAAAACGAATAAAATTTTAGTAGTGGATAGTAAATACTCCTGCCAAACAAAGCAGTAAACTGTGTATCTGTGCACTGTGCAGATGTTCTCTCAGCCTGATGCAACAGATACAAACACAGTGATCTGGTTCATGGTCCCCAGGCATACTTACAGGTAAACTATCCATTCCAGATAAAATCTACAATACAACTACAGGGTGGGCCAATAAAAACGTGGCACTTTACTTTTGTTCATATCTTTACCAATCATCGACAGATTTTCAAAATTCTTTCACTGGTGCACTCTGCGAACAATTTGTAATAGTGCTTCTATTATATATCCCACCACACCATAAATGTGTGTCTACACTACCTTGTGAAATATAAGTAATATACACATATAACAATTATAGCAAACAAACACTTTGGTAAATGAAAAAAGCACTTAAGATTAACAGTGCTGTGAATGATCTGTATGATACTAGACAGTGTTAGACTTAAACAGTCTAGTGTCATACGAATCATTCACCACAAGGTTCATCTGAAGTGTTTTTATCATATGCCTAAATGTTTGTTATTATCGTGAGTTTTTGCTTACATTTATATTTCACAAGGTAATGTAGAGATGCATTTACAGTGTGGTGGGATATATAATAATTATGCTATTGCATATTGTCTACAGAGTGTGTTAATAAAAAATTTTAAAAATCGGTCAATAAATGGCAAAGATATGGACAAAAGTAAAGTGCCACATTTTTTATGGTGTACAATCATTTAACTATCTCTGCTTACCGAGAGTTCTGCTTAGCAGCCATCTCATCAGCAAGTTCATCGTTTGCTGAGGTGTTAAAGAACTCGACCAGTTCGATTGGACCGCGATCAATAAGACCATGTGAAACGCCTGGCATTCCAACTTTTTCAGCACCTGTGCACAAAAAACAGAAGAACACATGCTAAAGGCTAAAACCCACTACTGCGACCCGACCAGACTTTGTCGGCGACCCGGGTCTGCGACCCGGGTCTGCGACCCGGGTCGCCGACAAAGTCTGGTTGGGTCGCCGACTTGTCTGGTCTGGTCGCCGACTTTTCCGGCTTTTTTTGGGTCGCAGACCTGGTCGGTTCAATCTCGACA